>Ga0209274_10000184_pt1 | contig 50704 bp, 34 predicted proteins | sample HubBroMetageREF1_FD_188343 | JGI IMG/M metagenome (GOLD analysis project Ga0209274, IMG submission 188343) | Reference soil microbial communities from the Hubbard Brook experimental Forest, New Hampshire, USA - Hubbard Brook CCASE Soil... | ecosystem: Environmental > Terrestrial > Soil >...
CAGCCCCGGCGTGATGCGACCACCGATGTTACGCATCACAACGGCTTCCCCAGGCTTAATTCCGAGTACATGAGCCGGGTCCACACGCATATCAGCGCAGCCGATAATGATTGCCTTCACATTCGGCAGCGCACGAGGCATAGGTTCGCGCGCCGCGGACTGGCTAGCAGCAAAGTCTTTATTACGTTCCAACATGGAGTCGAGAGTGGTCATATTCGTTGTCCTCCATCCGAACGGATTCTAGGAATGGATTCTAGGACTCACGATTTTTGGTCGCGGACAGACGGGGACATTCGGACGTTTTTTCCATTTTTTCGACAATGGAAATTAGTGAACGTCCCGTCTGTCCCCAGTTTTTCTCCACAGTTGTTCTTTCTCCAGTTTTTCTCTAAAGGATATAAACATCGATACGCTTGAAGCGGCAATACGATATGGGCTTGCAGGCTCAGAATGAAAAAGGCAAGTTGACGAAATAGTTCACTGTTTCTCCCGACGCGAGAACATTTTTCGAGGTTCGGAGCAATGCCACCCACCTCCATGCGCCCCTTAGCTTTTCCACAGCTCCCCTGTGACGTCTAACCTTTGCGCCCGGAAGGCGGCAGCGCTGGAGACTGCCCCCAGGCGCAGCGTTAAGTCCTTTGTTGTCAAGATTTTGCCCGCAAGCTACTGATCCCTAAGGATCTTTTGCAAGTTGGCGAGAAAGTAACGTGCCCGCAACCCGCATGTTTACTGGCGATTCGTGCAATTGAGGCCAAAGTAGGGGGGTGGGGGTAAGCCGAGTTCGATACAGGCCGGGCGCATCCCTGACGGAACAGACTGACTCCAGGAAATATTTATTTTCAGTACCTTGGTACGGTCGATACGTTCGTCCAATAGACTTTGTCGCTGCGCTTCTGGCTTAATCTAGCTGCCGCTGAAGAGAGCAATTGTGGGCGCCGCACTAACCGCACCTCACATTCGGCGGACACCATACTGAAATTGGAGTCACCCATGGACGCCGTAACGAACGCCGTACAAATCGACCAGAAGAGCTATGAGATGCCCCCGAAAGAAGGGATCAGCATCGCGCATTTTCTCACCGTCGCCGACGTCGAGCGATCGGCTCGCTACTACGAAAAGGTCTTCGGCGCTCGCATTCTGACCATGGGTGACGGCAACGCGCCTCCGTACCTTCAGCTGGCGAATATCTGGATGATTCTGAACGTCGGGGGCGGGCCGACCCCGGATAAGCCGACGGTAACGCTCAGCGTCCCCGACCCGAATCACATCAACAGCTTTATGAATTTCCGCGTTGCGGATATTCAAGCGTGCTACAAACTATGGAAAAGTCGAGGAGCGGAGTTCATCACGGAGCCGATCCCCAAGTACGGCGAGATACGCTGCTACATCCGCGATCCTGACGGCTATATCATCGAAGTCGGACAGAGCACCGACCAAGTCTACGGTTAAACGCGGCGGAAAAGCTGGGGACAAAGCTGGGGGGACAAAGCTGGGGACAGACGGGATGTTCGCCAATTTCCGGTCGTGGAGAATTGGGGAGCTTTCCATCAGTCCCCGGTTTCCTCTCCCACTTTTGTCTAACCCATGAACCTGGACTGCTTGCGCTCGTCCTTATTCACGCACAGGCGTGAGACGCTGCCGCGCTCGCAACAAAATTTGCTCAAATGAGGTCGACGTGAAAAGAGAACGCCTAACACAGATCGTCCTGGTGATCGTGGGGCTGTTCAATCTGGCCCAAATTTATTTTCTATATACGGATCTGCGGCATTCCAGCTGGCTTTTGGAGCGGCGGAATTGGAGCCGTCGGTGAGCAGCGTACAAATCGAACAAAAGAGCTATGAGATGCCCCCACCGGAGGGGTTCACCGTCACACTTTTTATCACCGTCGCCGACATCGACCGGTCGGCGCGTTTTTATGAAAGGATTTTCGGCGGCCGCATTCTGAGCAGAGGCGACAGCAAGGGTGCGTCCGGGCACATTCAGATCGCGAATACGTGGCTCATTGTCAACGTCGGGGGCGGGCCCACTCCGGACAAGACGACGGTAACGCTCAGCGTCCCCGCCGAGCCGGATAAGATCAGCAGCTTTATGAATATCCGCGTTGCGGATATTCAAGCGTGCTACAAATTATGGAAAAGTCGAGGAGCGGAGTTCATCACGGAACCGATACCCAAGTACGGCGAGACGCGCTGCTACATCCGTGATCCTGACGGTTATATTATTGAGGTCGGACAGAGCACCTAGCTCACGTGCGGGAAGCGTTCCTGAATCCACGCTTCCCAGAGCGGTGTCTCGCGCGCGACGGTCCCGGCCGCCTGATCGCCGTAGAGGTAGAAATTTAGCGTGACCATGCTCTGACCGCCGAAGTTGACAGCGCCAAGCGCGGCAGTGCCCGGCCCCGGCTTGTCGAGCCGCAGCAGCGCGTTGTACGGACTCTGCGTGACGTGCTCCACCACCCCGCTCAGCGCCGGGACGCCCGCCGGGGCGTTCCAACGTTGCCCCACGGTCACGCCTTTCAGCCCCAATGCCCCAGTCAGCGTTTCCCAGGCCTCCGCTTCGGTTCCCGCGACAGGGGCCATCCACTGCATCATCGCGGAGCGTTGCCCGCGGAAGTGCGTGAGATAAATTCGCAGGATGCGGAAGAAGGCGGGCCAGCCGGATTCGGTGCCTTCCAGTTGGTTGTCCCAGTCGTCCGTACTGGCAAAGAGGCTATGCACAATGCGGACCACGCAGATGCCTCCGCCGCGCGCTTCGACGCTCCACTCGTCCGCGATGATCGGCGAACCAGGGACCCAGCCGGGAGCCTCGGCAGTAAACCTCCGAGGCGGATCCCACGACGTCACGACGGAACTGGACTCCATGCCCGGGCCGAAGTTCAGCTTCACCGCAACCGGCTTCCCGTCGCGCATCTCGAACTCAGCCGGCACGAACCAGGACGAAATACCCGGCCCGGTGGCGATGGCCTGCCAGACTTCCTCCGGCGTTCCCGGGACCTCGACTTCGACCTGGACTGTGCGGCGTCCGGAGGATTCTTTCTTCACGCTCATAATGGCTCCTTGTCCTTGGGATGGGGATGGGATTTTTGCGGCAGAGGGTGCGCCACGACTACCAGGCGATGCGCGCGGCCGCCGGTGGCGGATACATCGTGGTACTTCGAAACCAGTTTCGTGATGGCCTCGGCGAGTTCGTTGCTGAAAGCCGCCCGGTCCGTCGCCGACCGGAAGCGAACCTCGGTATCCACAGCGAGGGTCGCCAGGCGTTTGCCGGTGTCCTTCGCACGACGAACTAGATCGCTCACCTCGCGGACGACCCGTGCGCCCAGGGCGATGAGATAGCTCGCGGATAGCCGATCGATGTCCCGATTCGGATCCGCGGCGACCGGCCCCATGGCGCCCGGCGAGACCACGTAGGAAGCAGCCGTCGCCACCAGCAACCGTTCCGTCAGCCCGCCCCACTTGCGTTCCTCGGCCAGCCGCACCAGCCCGTGCGCCTCCAGAGCGTGCAGATGGTAGTTGACTTTCTGCCGAGCCAGGCCCACCCGCGCGGCCAACGTCGCCGCCGACGCGGGCACGACCAGCTCCGAGAGGAGTCGACTCCGCATGGGCTCCAAAGCCACTGTCGCCGCTGCCGGATCATCGATGACTTGGAGGTCGAGCACGAGGAGACGGTACCATTGACAAGTTTTATTGTCAAGGAGGGCTCAATGCTTTTTTTTCATGAATGCAGAGTCGATGTCGATCGATCAGCTCAGCAACTTGCCGGCGAGCCAGTAATCCACACTGAACCTTCCCGGACCAGAGCAGATCAGCCAGATAAAGAAGAGCACGTACAGGACTTCCGGAAGGTAAAAGAAATCGTCGAGCAAGTTAAGCGGGGAAAGTTTCTTGGGCAAGGTGGAAACCGCGCTGGTCAGGGTGGCGACAGTCATATCGATCAATAAAGCCACGCTGGCCGGGCTCGAAAGAAACCCCACCGCCAGCAAGGATCCGCAAACGAACTCGACACCCGCCACGAAATAAGCCGTCTGGACGGGAAACGGGACTTTGGCTTTAACCAGCGTGTCGTAAACCGGTTTCGTGCCGCCGGCGACAAACAATTTGTTTCCCCCCGAGATGGCGAAGAACACCCCGATCGAAATGCGTACCAGCAGGATGGCACATTGCTCCAAATCGCTGCTACCCAGCAGCACAAACTGGACCAACCGTTTCCAATCCATCTCTTGTCCCTCCATTCATCTGTTCAACCCATTGAGCGCGAAATGCGGAGCCACTTAGCCATCACTCGTAATAGAACGGCAACTTCCTTTGCGCGTCGCTCTGGGGTTGATCGTGATTAATCCAGAGCCGCGCATGTTCCTTCGCCATGATTGCCGCTATCTTGTCCATCGACTGGAGCGAGGCTTGCTTGTTCCAGTTATTGTCGGGGACATAGCGATGTTCGAAGCTTGTCTGGAAATGCACCACATCGCCGCTAAGGATCACCGGCCCGGTTTTAGGAAGCCTGACAAGCAAAGATTGGTGGCCCGGCGTGTGTCCGGGCGTGGAGAGCAGCACAAGACTTCCATCGCCAAAGATATCGTAATCGCCGTCGATCAGCCTTACTGGATGCTTCTTGTTAAAGGCGACGGTGTCTTGTCGGCTCCCAGCCCATTCGTACTCTACTCTTTGCACCAGCATCAGCGTGTTGGCAAACATTTCGATGTTCCCAGCGTGGTCCGGGTGGCTATGTGACACAGCCATCAGCTTGATGTCGGTGGGCTTAACGTGTATCTCTTCGAGCTGAGCCGCGAGCGTGATTGGTTTGCGCCAGATCGGCCCAGTGCCGGGCCCCCATTCATGAAACACCTCCTGATGATCGGGCAGTTGTGCTACCGCGTCATCAATGCCCGTGTCCCACAGGATCCACCCTTGGGCGTGGTGGATAAGGTAGCAGTGGCCGGGAAACCCGACGGGGGTTCCGACGTTGGCTCCAGGTGTCCAACGCGATTCGTCGGCGCCACTGCCGTCGCCGCAGTCGATCACATAGAGGCGGTCTAGTCCGGACTTGACTTGCGGATTCGGAGCGGCGGAGACTCGCACGCCGGGGATGGCGGCCGCCAACGCCAAGACCACAAACAAGGAGGTGCACGTGACGTTTGCTTTCATGAAACCCTCCATTCGAAATCTGATCGAAGTGGTCAACGACCAACTTTGATATCTGACTGAACAACTCGCAGAACTGCCCCATCGAAGCGGCCGGCTCGATCCGCAGATAGCCGATCAGCAGATGCACGGGTCTCGATACATGGGTCTCGCCTTTCCTGACAGAGTTCCTGACGAAGTTCGCAAACGCATGGCACTACCTAGCCCGCGATTTGGCCCAGGTGGTATCCCAGCCGATTTTCGACATCCCCCGGCTTATGGAAGCCGCGCGCGATCAGCGCCTTGATCCCCTCCTGGGCGGCGGGTCGACCGAGCGAAGCGATGCACGCATCCCACCCGGCGCCCAGCTCGACGTCCGGTGGCAGACTGGTGTTGACGAGGCGCTTGGTCTGAGCGATCGCCCATTTATCGAACTTGGCGATCCGGGTCGCGAGCGCCTCTACGAACGCATCCAGATCGGCGTCGGGCAGGGCGCGATTAATGTAGCCGTAGGCCTCGGCCCGGTCTGCACTGATGTCTTCGGAGCTCAAGAGCACTTCAAGGGCGCGGTTTCGGCCGATGAGTCGCGGAAGCCGAGCCATGGGACCGCCGCCGGCGACCATCCCCACGCCAACCTCCCATTGCGAGATGATGGTCTTCTCGCGGCTGGCAAAACTCATGTCGCAGGCCAGCGTGATCTCGCTGCCGTTGCCGGTCGCACGGCCGCGAATGAGGGCGATGGATGCGACTGGCAAGTGCGTCAGACGCACGAGAAAGTCCGGCCAAGGCGGCAAGCCTGTGGGACCCTCCGGCAGCGAGGTGAGGTCCTCAAGCTTGGCCGTGAAATCGGAGTGATTCAGGAAGTAGTCATCGACCGCGCTGTCGAAGACCACGACCCTGACCTGCTCGTCGGCCTCGAGTGTATTGATGACTTCCTGGAACTGCTTGACCATTTCCGGGCCCATGACGTTGATCGGCGGATTGTCGATGGTGACACGCCAATAGGCGGGCGATCGCCGGGTCAGCCGAATCTGTGCGGGTTTCGCAGGTGTGGTCATCTGTGTGAGTTTGGCAGGTACGTTCAAAGTCGCCATGGGATTTTCCTCTCGAGACCATTCAGCCAGAACAGATTGAGCCGCGCAATTGGACGATGGTATCGCCCATACCTTCGTATCGACTGCCGTGAGTTCACAACTGAGGCATGCGGCTTTTCTCCATCCAGCTAGTCCTGAAATCGATCGAAAGCGGAGGAAACTTCCGCCCCGCGCACTCGATACCAAGGTCCAATTGCTTTACCCCCTCACCTCTGGCCTAATCGCAACCGTTCTAGATGCACATTGATCTCGCTTAGAAAAAAACTTTCGCGAAGGAGAACACACCATGTCTCAACTTGTGACGAAGTCTGTCGCGCAAGAACAACGAGAACAGAAGATAGAAAAAGGCGCCGCCGTGAAAAGTATCGGCAGCTTTACCGTCGTCGCGACAGCCGTGGCAGTGCTCGCCGCCCTCGGCGCTGCGGTCCTTTTCGCGCAAGGCCAAGTCAACGACAAGTACTCGCTGATATCGCCGAGCGGAATTGCGTTCTCCGACTTCAGGGGATACGAGGACTGGGCCGACGTCTCTTCCGCCCGCACCGACGAAATACTCAAGGTGATCGTCGCCAATCCGAAGATGATCAATGCGTTTAAGGCCGGCGTTCCGGGCAACGGCCAGCTTTTCCCGGATGGCTCCATGATCGTGAAGCTCCAGTGGAAGCACAAGAAGAGCACGGAGGCCCCTTTTGTGGTGGAGGTGCCAGACGTCTTTTCCCAGGCATTCGTCATGGAAAAGGACAGCAAGAGATTTGCGAAAAGCGGCGGATGGGGATACGCGGTGTTCAACTACGATGCCGCATCGGACAAGTTCACGGCTGATCCCAAAAGCCTCTCAGACTGCGGATACGCGTGCCATACGCCAGTGAAGGCAAAGGACTACATCTTCCACCCGTACCAGAAGCGTTGAACCCGCGCCGGACATTAAGTACCCGGCGCGGCGCCGTTTAATTGAGAACTGCACAATGCAATCGCAAATGGAAATGAGCGTGAAAATACAGATGGCACTATGATCAACTCGATGAAGCCGACTTACGAGTACCGGTCACTGGTCTGGGATTCAGCTGAACTTTTCATTTGTATTTCATCAGAACAGTTTAGGCTATAGACGGCGTCGCACGACGCACTGCCTACACTTTGAACCCCTGGAGAGTATCCGTGGCCGGCACAACTGAAGTCCCAACGCCGCTTTCACCCGAGGAACTCAGAAAAACCGATGCGTATTGGAGCGCTTGCAATTATCTGTCGGCTGGCATGATTTATCTTCGCGCGAATCCTCTTCTGCGAGAACCGCTGCAGCCTGAGCACATCAAGAATCGGCTCCTGGGACACTGGGGGTCAGATCCTGGCCAATCTTTGATTTTGGTGCACTTGAACCGCCTCATCCGGAAATACGACTTAAACGTCATGTATATTTCCGGCCCCGGCCACGGTGCCCCCGCCACGCTCGCCAATTGCTATCTCGAGGGGCATTACTCCGAGATTTATCCGGATAAGAGCTGTGACGAAGCAGGCATGCTGAAATTCTTCCGGCAATTCTCGTTTCCCGGGGGAATCGGCTCGCACTGCACGCCTGAGACTCCGGGTTCGATTCACGAAGGCGGCGAACTCGGGTACTCCATCTCCCATGCGTACGGAGCGGCGTTCGACAATCCTGACCTCATCGTCGCTGTCGCGGTGGGAGATGGCGAGGCTGAAACGGGCCCGCTTGCAACCTCCTGGCATTCGAACAAATTCCTAAATCCAATTCGCGATGGAGCCGTTTTGCCTGTGCTGCACCTCAACGGTTACAAGATCGCAAATCCCACCGTCCTCGCTCGCATCCCGCATGATGAATTGGAAGCGCTGTTAACCGGATACGGCCACAAACCGTATTTCGTCGAAGGCAACGACCCGTCCGTAATGCACCAAATGATGGCCTCGACCCTTGAGCAATGCATCGTCGAGATTCGCTCGCTGCAGCATCATGCCCGCTTGACTGGCGATCCCACGCGGCCGCGCTGGCCCATGCTGGTTTTGCGTTCTCCCAAAGGGTGGACCGGACCAAAAGAAGTGAACGGCCACAAGGTGGAGGGCTCTTGGCGCGCGCACCAGGTTCCGGTGCTCGATCCAGCTACGAACAAGCGCAGTCTGAAACTCGTCGAAGACTGGATGCGCAGCTACAAGCCGGAAGAACTTTTCGATGCAAACGGAACCCTCATTGCAGAACTGCGAGAACTTGCGCCCTTGGGCGCGCGCCGTATCTCGGCGAATCCGCACGCGAACGGCGGATTGTTACGCAAGGAGCTCGAGCTGCCAGACTTTCGAGACTATGCCGTGAAATTGAAGGCGCCGGGTTCAAGCTATGCTCCTCCAACCGACGTGCTTGCACACTTTCTCGCGGAAGTCATGCGGCGAAACATGAGCAGTTTTCGAGTCTTCGGCCCCGACGAGACAGCCTCCAACCGGCTCACGGCGATCTACTCCGCTTCAAAGAAAACATGGCTCGCCGAATACAAGCCGGAGGATTCAGATGGTGGCGAACTCGATGTCTCTGGGCGCGTGATGGAGATATTGAGCGAGCACACGCTCGAAGGCTGGTTCGAAGGCTACGTTCTCACTGGCCGTCACGGTTTTTTCTCCACCTACGAAGCTTTCGTACATGTAATCGATTCGATGTTCAACCAGCATGCCAAATGGCTGGAGAAATCGAAGAAAGAACTCGACTGGCGCGCGCCAATACCCTCGATCAACATCCTCATAACGTCTCTGGTGTGGCGCCAGGATCACAACGGCTTTACTCATCAGGATCCCGGATTTCTTGACGTGGTCACCAACAAGAGCGCCGATGTTGTCCGCATCTATTTGCCGCCCGACGCGAACTGCCTGCTCAGCGTGACGGATCATTGCCTGCGCTCTCGCGATTACGTCAACGTCATTGTGGCGGACAAGCAGGATCATCTGCAGTACCTCACCATGGACGAGGCTGTAATTCACTGCACCAAAGGCATCGGCATCTGGGATTGGGCTTCTACAGACGATGGCGCGGAACCCGATGTAATTATGGCTTGTGCCGGCGACATCGCAACCATGGAAGCGGTTGCCGCCGTTGCCATCTTGAAGGAGCGTTTTACTGATCTGAAAATCCGTTTCGTCAACGTCGTCGATCTTTTCCGCCTGAAGCCGGAGAGTGAACATCCACACGGGCTTTCCGACCGCGACTTCGACTCGCTTTTCACCACTAATAAGCCGGTAATCTTCAACTTCCATTCCTATGCCGCGCTTATCCACAAGTTTACCTATCGCCGTACAAATCATGACAACATCCATGTGCGTGGATACAAAGAAAAGGGCAGCATCAACACGCCGCTTGAGCTCGCCATCCTGAACCAGGTCGATCGCTTTAACCTCGCGATCGATGTAATCGACCGCGTTCCACGCCTGCACCCATCTGGCGCTCACGTTAAAGAGTGGCTGAAGGACCAGATCATCGAGAGTATTAATTACGCCCACACCGAAGGCATCGACAAAGCGGAGATCCGCAATTGGAAATGGCCGGGCTAAGCATCGTGGAGATTTCGGCCCAAATGGACAACCTCATCCTCGCACTCAACAGCGGCTCGTCTTCGCTGAAGTTCGCGGTATACGGCCGCGGTGCCGGTGACGGCGAAGAAAGACCGCTGCTCACCGGAAGTGCAGAGGGAATTGGAAGCAGCAACGGTTCTTTTCAGATATTCTCTTCCGGCGGAAAGCCGCTCGTCGAGCGCGCAGCTATCCACGAATCACAAACCGACGCCCTTGCTGCTCTCGCCGCAGAGCTTCGCGATCTTATTCAAGCCACGCCAGTGGCCGTCGGCCATCGCATCGTACACGGAGGGCCCGCGCTCCGCGCGCACCAACTCATCACGCCGCAGGTTCTCGACCAGCTTCGTGCCGCCACTCATTTCGCACCGTTGCACATTCCGCAGGCGCTGGCGCTCATTGCCTCCGCACAGAAGATCTTTCCATCGGCGGTCCACTGTGCCTGCTTCGACGATGCCTTTCACCGCACCATTCCGGAAATAGCATCGCACCTGCCGCTTCCCCAGCGCTACTTCGACGCGGGCATTCAACGCTACGGATTCCATGGCCTCTCCTATGAATCGTTGGTGTATCACTTTGGCGAGCGCCTTCCCGAACGTGCCATCTTCGCGCACCTCGGAAACGGAGCGAGCCTTTGTGCTCTTCGCAACGGGATATCGATCGACACCACCATGGGCCTCACTCCGACCGGTGGCATCCCTATGGGCACACGCTCGGGCGATCTCGACCCTGGCGTTTTCCTCTACCTCCTGCGCAATGAGAAGCTCGGCGCCGACGAACTGGAAGATCTGTTCAATCATCGGAGCGGCCTCTTCGCTTTCTCTTGCGGCGAGAGTGACGTAAAACGGCTGGAAGAGCGCATCCGCTCCAATGACCCGCGGGCAGCCCTCGCGCTGAATGTTTTTGCCGTTTCCGTGCGCAAGGTAATCGGCGCGTATGCCGCCCTCCTCGGCGGTGTGAATCTTCTCGTCTTCACGGGTGGCATCGGAGAGCACAGTGATTATGTTCGATCCTTAGCTGCCAGCGGCCTCGAATTCCTTGGCCTCACCGCAGACAAGATTCAGATTGTCCCCACAGAGGAAGAAGCACAAATCGCGCGCCACTGTCGCAGGATGATTGTCAACACTCGCTGAAGAAGACCTCCGAATCATTCTTCAGCTGAATATTGAAGCCTCAAATGGGTCCTCGTTGAGGTGCCGATTCGCCACGGTGCCGTTGGGGCTCCACAACGCGAGAGTGTTGTCAGTAACCGCGGGAATCGGAGGGCGTGCAATCAGTCTCGGCGGGTCTGGCACCCGGAGTTGATCAAGTGTGATAAACCGTTGTAGATTTTATACGACTTCTGGGGTGAAAATGCATCCGTATTCTTAATTGGTTGTGTCAGCGGTTGCCTCATAAGCTGGTTCAGCAATCGCCGGCCGACAGCCTGCTCCGTCCCGGGTGTCCTCGAACTGTAGAGCCAGGACATGCGCCTCGCAGTGCCAGGCCCGAGCAAAAAATTGGGGAGACAACATGACCCATGTCCAGAAACGTTATCTACTGATCGGCGGAGTTGTTGGCGTGATCATACTTGCTCTGGTTGTTGGAGTCCTTCGGCCATCCAAGCAAGCTATGGGTGCGCCGCCAAACGCTCTGGATGTCGAGGTGACGCAGGTTCAGAAGGAAGATGTTCCGATCTATGGCGACTGGATTGGCACGCTTGACGGTCTGGTCAATGCTGACGTCCGGGCACAGGTCACTGGCTACCTGTTAAAGCAAGGCTATCAGGAGGGGGCTTTCGTTAAGCAGGGTCAACTCCTTTTCCAGATCGATCCGCGGCCTTTTCAGGCGGCGCTTGATCAGTCTGAAGGCCAGCTTGCTCAGGCTAAAGCCGCGCTCGCCAACGCCCAAGCGGTTCAGCGTCGCACAGAACTTGACGTCGAGCGCTACACGCCGCTGGCAAAGGAGCAGGCGGCCAGCCAGCAGGATCTCGACAATTCGGTTCAGAACAATCTCGCCGCGCTCGCAACCGTAGAAACCGCCAAGGCTCAGATCAAGACCTACGAGGCTGCGGTTGAAACCGCGAAAATCAATCTCGACTTTACGCGCCTGGTTTCGCCCATCGACGGCATTGCGGGTCAGGCCCAGCTGCAAGTCGGCGCGTTGGTCAGCCCCAATAGCGGCGTGGTCACTTCCGTTTCCACAGTGGATCCGATCAAGGTCTATTTCACCGTGAGCGAGCCCCAATATCTTTCGTGGCGGCAACGTTTTCCGACCGAGGAGAGCCGCTTGCAGGCCGACAAGGAACTGCGGCTGCAACTGATCTTGGCCGACGGCTCAACCTATCCGCACGAAGGGAAATTTTATTTTGCCGACCGCCAGGTGGACGAGACCACAGGAGCGATTCGAATCGCCGGGCTCTTTCCCAATGCAAACAATATTTTGAGACCCGGCGGCTATGCCAAAGTCCGCGCGGTAATCCGGACCCAGCCGGGGGCGTTGCTGGTTCCGCAACGGGCAGTGTCGGAACTGCAGGGCGGCTACCAGGTTGCTGTCGTTGGCGCCGACAACAAAGTCGACGTTCGAACGGTCACTGTAGGCGACCGGGTTGATAACCGATGGATCATCGCTGACGGGCTTAATCCCGGAGACAGAATCGTTGTCGAAGGAGTTCAGAGAATGCGCAGTGGAGTGCGCGTGAATCCCAAGCCCTTCATCGCCCAAAACCAAGGCTCGATGAGCCCAGGCTCGACAAACCAGGGCTCAACAAATCAGGGATCGACAAACCCAAGCTCAGCGAATCGATAAGGACAGGTGACGCATGTCGAAATTCTTCATCAACCGTCCCATCGTCGCCATGGTGATTTCCATCGTCATGGTGCTGGTTGGTGTGCTCACTGTGCTGAGTTTGCCCGTCGCACAGTTTCCCAACATTACTCCACCCGAAATTCAAGTCGTCGCCACCTACGTCGGAGCTGACGCGCAGACTCTTGAGCAAGCGGTGGCCACTCCCATCGAGCAGCAGATGAATGGAGTGGACAACATGAATTACATGTATTCGTTGAACGCCACGGGGAACAATACCACCAGCCTGATTGTGGATTTTGACGTTAAGACAGATCCGAATACCGATTTCATTCTCACTCAATCTCGAGAAACGCAGGCTGCCTCCCAGCTTCCTGCGGACGTCAACAACTACGGCGTCACGGTGCGAAAATCGGTAACCGCTCCGCTGATGTGGGTCGCTCTTTATTCTCCGCACGGAACCTATGACGCCAAGTTTCTGGCCAACTACGCCTACATCAATATCGTCGATCCGATTCTTCGCTCCCCCGGCATTGGCAATGTTCAGGTATTTGGCGCCGGCCAATACGCGATGCGCCTTTGGGTAAAGCCAGACACGTTGGCGAAACTTGGCATAACGGTTCCGGAGATCGTCAGCGCCATTCAGGCACAAAACACCGTGAACCCCGCAGGCAAAGCCGGAGGCGAACCTGCTCCCAAAGGTCAGGAATACACCTACACGGTTCTCTCGCAGGGGCGCCTGGTGTCGCCAGAAGAGTTCGGCAACATTGTTGTCCGCGAAACACCCGACGGTGCGACGGTAAGAGTACGCGACCTCGCTCGAATGGAGCTTGGTGCACAAGACTACAGCATCTCGGGACGCTTTAACGGCAAGCCGGGTGCCATTATTGCGGCATATCAGTTGCCGGGATCCAATGCAGTCGACGCAGCTGCCGGTGTCAAGAAGCTGATGGCCCAAATGAAGGAGCGTTTTCCCGAGGACATGGATTTCGCCGTTTCCCTCGACACCACTCTTTCCGTGACGCAGGGGATCAAGGAAATCGTTGAAACCCTCGTGATTGCGCTGATCCTGGTCATCATCGTTGTTTTTCTTTTTCTTCAGGGCTGGCGCTCAACGCTGATCCCGCTGCTGGCCGTGCCGGTTTCGCTGGTGGGCACATTCGTGCTCTTTCCGTTGTTCGGTTTTTCCATCAATACACTCTCTCTTTTTGGTTTAGTGCTTGCGATCGGTCTCGTAGTGGATGACGCGATCGTCGTCGTCGAGGGTGTCGAGCGCCATATCGAAGAGGGCTTGACCCCGAAGAATGCAGCGTTAAAGGCGATGGAAGAGCTTTCGGGTCCAGTTGTTGGGATCGCCCTGGTTCTCTCCGCCGTGTTCGTGCCCACCGCCTTCATTCCCGGAATCACCGGCAGGCTCTATCAGCAGTTTGCGGTCACGATCGCCATCTCAGTGATTCTCTCCGCGTTCAACGCACTTACGCTCAGCCCCGCCCTGGCCGCACTGCTGCTTCGCCCGCGCGAAGAGAGCCACGGCCCGCTGCGGAGATTCTTCGATTGGTTTAACCGAGTCTTTGAGCGAGCCACTGAGGACTATGTTAGTTGGAGCGGTGTCCTGCTCAAGAAAACAGCAGTAGTGGTTGTGCTTCTGCTTGTCTTTTGCCTCGCGGCGGGATTCTTTGGCAGTCGTGTGCCGTCGAGTTTCCTTCCCGATGAAGACCAGGGCTATGCCTATGTGAATCTGCAACTGCCCAATAGCGCGTCGTTGGAGCGAACATCGCAGGCAGCGACGCAGATCGAAAACATTCTGGCGAACACACCTGGGGTGAAATACACGACCAGCGTCATTGGCTTCAGCTTGCTCAGTTTTGTTCGCACCAGTTACAACGCTTTCTTCGTTGTCACTCTGAAGCCGTGGGACGAGCGCACGTCTCGAGCCGAGCAGTTTCAAGCGATCAAAGCGCATTTGAATCAGCAGCTTTCCAAATTGCCGGCGGGAATCGCATTCAGTTTTTCGCCGCCGGCCATCCCGGGCGTTGGCACTGCAGGCGGATTCACGTTCATCCTTGAAGACCGCTCTGGCGGCAGCATCCAATTCCTGTCGCAAAACTTGAACACGTTTCTTGACGCGGCACGAAAGCGGCCGGAGATCGCCAGTCTGAGTACGACTTTTCTAGCGAGCGTTCCCCAGAAATTCGTCGACGTCAATCGTGACAAGGTGTTGAAGCAGGGCGTCAATCTTTCCGATGTCTACCGTACGGTCCAGGCTTTCATGGGCGGATATTTCATCAATTACTTCAACCGTTTTGGCCGCCAGTGGCAGGTTTACATAGAAGCCGAGAGCGAGGATCGCGCTAGCCCGGAGAACGTTGGACGTTTTTACGTACGTAACAACAAGGGCGAGAACGTTCCGCTCTCTACGCTCACCACAGTCAAATCGCAACTCGGCCCGGAATTTACTATGCGCTTTGACGAGTACCGTTGCGCACAAATCAATGGCAGCGCCGCGCCAGGTTACAGTGCGGACCAGGCGAGCGCCGCCCTCGAAGACGTTTTCAAACAAACCATGCCGCGAGAGATGGGATTCGACTACTCCGGGATCTCGTTTCTGGAACAGAAAGCGCGTCAGGGAGTGCCGCCTGCAGCCATCTTTGGACTTTCGCTGTTGTTCGTCTTCCTGATTCTGGCGGCGCTGTACGAAAGCTGGTCGCTGCCTTTCAGCGTACTGCTCAGCACGCCGGTGGCGGTCTTTGGAGCGTTTCTCGTGCTGTGGTTGCGCCGAACTTTGCTCAGCCTTTTCTTGCCGCCTTACATGGTGCAGATCGAAACCGACGTCTACTCGCAGATCGGTTTGATCATGCTGATTGGTTTGGCGGCGAAGAACGCGATTTTAATCGTCGAGTTCGCGAAGGATCAGTATGAACACGGAAAACCGCTGGCCGACGCCGCGCTCGAAGGGGCGAGGCTGCGCCTGCGCCCGATCCTGATGACTTCGTTCGCGTTTATCCTCGGCTGCGTTCCACTGTGGACGGCGAGTGGGGCAGGTTCGGTAGCCCGGCAGATCATGGGCACGGCCGTGATCGGCGGGATGCTGGCGGCCAGCGCGATCGGAATCTTTTTCATACCCGGCATCTTTTATATGGTTGAAAAATGGTCGGGCGCGGGAAAGGAACCCGCATCCGGCATGTTGCCAGCTTCGCCTTCGCCCGCACCAGGAGACTGAAGCCGCTGCATGGTTGGGGAGAGAGCGCGGGCTCAATGGAATCGAGTGCATGAAAGCCGAAAAAATGAACACCGGAAAATTGCTGACCGTCATTGTGGGATCCGCCATGTTGGTCGGTTGCATGGCTGGGCCCAACTATCATCGCCCTGCCGTCCAGGCTCCGAATTCGTTTCGAGATCTGGCAGACAATCCTCAGCTTCAGGCGCAGACTGCCTCGTATGCCGATCTTCCCTGGTGGCAGGTATTTCAAGACCCAAAGTTGCAGGAACTCATCCGCGCGGCACTCAAGCAGAACTATGATTTGCAACTCGCCACCGAGCGCATCAATGCGGCCCGCGCGCAGCTCGCGATTACCCGTTCGAGCCTGTTCCCCCAGGTATCGGGCAACGCCAACTTCAGCGGCGGCAAGGAGAATCTCGAACAGTCCCGATACAACTTCCTGACCTTGACCGCCGACGCGGCGTTCCAGTTGGATTTCTTTGGCCGCTTGCGCCGTGCCAACGAAGCCGCCCGCGCCCAACTGCTGGCTACTGAGGATGCACGTCAGGTTGTAGTACTAACCCTTGTCAGCGATGTTGCGACCGACTACTTCACGCTGCTGCAGCTTGATCTGCAACTCGCGATCACGCGCGAGACGGTCAGGACGCAGACGGATTCAGTCAAACTCACCAACCTGCGGCTCGAGCACGGAGTTGCCACGAAGCTGGATGTTCTCCAGGCTCAGCAGGTACTCGACACAGCCAATGCGCAGATTCCTGACCTGGAGCGACAAATTGGTCAGGAAGAAGACGCCCTCAGCATCCTGCTCGGCAATTATCCTCAAGACATCGCACGCGGGCTTCCGCTCGTCGAGCAAACACTTCCGCCAGAAGTTCCAGCCGGCATTCCATCTTCGATCATGGAGCGTCGGCCCGATATTCGGGAAGCGGAACAGATCTTGATTGCTGCGAACGCCGACATTGGAGTCGCCAAGGCACAATTCTTTCCGCAAATTTCGCTGACCGGGGGTGGCGGGGGGTCATTTGGTCGGGACTCTGTTTTCCCAAGCCTCTACAGCAGCCAGCTAGGTATTTGGTCCTATGGCGCGCAGGTAAGCCAGCCTATCTTTACAGGAGGAGCGCTGAAAGGGAATTTACATCTGGCTGAGTCTCAACACCAACAAGCTCTCATCGGCTACCGGGAAGCGATTCAGCACGCTTTTGGAGAAGTCTCGGACGCGCTCATCGGTTACGAGAAACTTCATCAGGTGCGGACGCGCCAGCAGGATTCGGTGGCCGATCTGCAGGAAACCGTGCGCATTTCCACGCTTCGCTACAAGGGAGGCACGACGACGTACCTCGAAGTACTCGACGGACAGCGGTCGCTTTACGGAGCCGAACTGACGCTCGCAGCAGCGCGGGGAGATGAATATCGCAGCCTGGTCCAACTCTACAAAGCGCTGGGCGGAGGCTGGCAACAGTAAAATCGTCGGCCAGTCCCAGGAGACAGTTTATCGAAGCCGGCCTCTGGATTGTTGCGAAGCGGCGGCGGGAATAGTGAATTATGACGACCATGCGCGAATACAGATGTGAAGTTTGTGGAATTGTGGACACTCGTCCGATCCACTGGTTCGTTATTCAGTGTGGCGACTCGCAACTCTCAGTTCATCGCTGGAATTCTGAAGCGGCGGAAGCCCGTGGGGCCAGGCACTTCTGCGGTGAAGCCCACGCCGAGGTGTACATCAGCCGCTGGTTCGATTCGGTATGCTCGCCGCCCAAACCCGATTTCAACCTTCCCTCGCCAGCGCGATGAAAAAGGCTGAGTAACATGGGCGCGCGGTGGCCGTGGCAAAGCCAGGATCAGCAAAACCCTCATCGGCGGCTCGATTCCGCCCGCGTGTCCAAGTGTTAAAACTTGCGATGTCCCCGGCCCGGCCGACCGAGCTTGATGAAACACTTCCGGCACCAGCTAAGCTCTAAACCTAAGCGACGAACAACTCGGTTACGAATGGCAGTCGCGAGCTTTCCCATGCATCGAACCCGCCGATTACATTCGTGACATTCCGGAAGCCCTCTCGCCGCAACCAGCTGCAAGCAATCATGCTCCGGTAACCGCCCTTACAAAGGACGGCAATGGGCGCGTTGCGATCCACTCGCGGAAGGGATGTTTTGAAGCGCTCCAGGGGCCACCAAGCCGCCGTTTCGATGTGCCCTGCTTCCCATTCCGACTTCCTGCGCACGTCCAGCAATTGAAATTTGTCGACGGCGAAGTGTTCACTCAATTGCTGCACGGTCATTTGTGGGAGTGCGGCCAGCTCCAAATCCGCTCGAACCCAGCCCTCGATCCCGTCTTGTAAGTATCCGCGTGTATCGTCAACGCCGACTCTGGCCAGCCGCGTCCGGGCTTCGGACAGTTGCTCCGACGATGTCGCGATTAGCACCGGCCGGGAAGTTACCCCCAGCAGAGTACCCGCCCATAAGGCGAACTGGCCCGAGAGCGGAATGTTGATCGAGCCGGGTACATGTCGGGAAGCAAATTCATTCGGCGACCGAACATCCAACGCGATCACGTTCTCATTCAGTAGGAACTGCAGCTCTTGTGTTGAAACAGCTTTAAGGCCGGGCAATTCCGGCAATGCTGGGGTGCCTGATCGGTTGAGCTGTGCATCCTGCGGGAAGTATTCGGGACGAGGCGGCAAGTTGGTGGTCAACTGGTGGATGAACTCTTCCCTGCTCTCAATCTGCAGGAGCCTTGACAGCTCGGACACTTGGACTCGAAGTTCCGGAACGGCGATGGTCTCCCACAGGCTCCCCTTGCGAACCGGGCCGATGGCATAGAGAAGATTTGAAGGTGCGCCGTAGACATCTATCAGGGCGCCGTCCGGAGAAACGTCCAGGCCCAGGAACAATGAGTCCGGCCGGGCTAGTTTCTGCCGCATGAGATTCGTCAACAAGGGATCATCCACCTTGCGGCAGTCACTTTCGGGACCCGTGCAGTTGATCACGCGGTCCGCGCGCATCCGCTCAAGTTGCCCGGACTCCCGGTCGCGATAGGTCACGTCGATTCCGTCGATGTCCTCTACGTACTCCTTGATGTGACCGGCATGGATTTTGATCTGGCCATCCTGCATCTGCGAAGCAAGCCGAACGCCGATCGCTGGCGCGACCCGGTGACGGTGCACATCCCAATATGGCCGGACGTGGCGCAGGAACCGGCGCCGCTCTGTGAGCGAGAGGGAACGCCAGATCTCTTGCGTGAAGGGTCGAAGGGAGTCGATCACGGCGCGCCAGCCGCTGCCTGCTTTTTCCGCGGCTTCCACTTGGGTGCGAATCAAGCGCAAGAGTCCGCGAACAGTTCTGGGAGACTGGCCATCCCAGAACGGCGGCCAGACAGCAGCCGCTTTGTGGGTCTGGGGCAGCAGGCCGCGCCGGGAGAGGATGTGAATGGTCCCGCGGAATCCATGTTGACGCAGGCTGATTGTGACATCCACGCTGGTGAGACCCGAACCGACCAGCAGAACACTCTTGTCGCGAGCCACATCGCCCAGCGCGCTGGCCTTCCACGGATTCGAAACATAACGCAGGCTGTGCGGCGTTCTTCCCGGAAGCCGGGGGTCACCCGGCGGAAAATTGCCGAGGGCGATCACCACCTTGTCGGCGAGTAACGTCCGGCCGCTGCGGAGACGGATCTCTGCGGTCTCGCCAGTATGAGCTATCGAGACTGCTTCGTCTTGAACATGTTGGACCTGGCCGCGGTGGCGTTCGATCTCTTGCTGCAGCACAGATGCAACATACTGACCGAACACCGGTCGCGGGAGATAATCGTCAGCAGAAGCGCCGCAGTCATGGTTACGGCGCGCCCACTCAAGAAAGTGTTCCGGATCGTTGGGATAGGCGCTCATGTTCCTTGCCGGGACATTTAACAAATGCTCCATGCATTCGGTGCCGTAGGCTACGCCGCGGCCAAGGCGCGCACCTCTCTCAATGAGGAACACCGAGACGCTGGCGCCTGATTTGCGCAATAGCTGAGCCACAAGCGTCGTTCCTGTGAATCCCCCTCCGATGATTGCGACGGTGAGATGGGACATCCTCTGATCTCGGTGAGTCTGATTCGTGAGCATCGCAAGAACCTCACTAAAACTATCTCTATGTCATTACTAGACTGCAATTCAGGAACCCTCGCCCGCTGCGGGAATTCAAAAGGACTTAACGCCACCTGAGCCCGAGCGCACTGCGGCTTGAAGCAAACTGTTCCTTTTCAGGTGAAAACAATCCAGCCCTTGACCTTTTAATGAGGTCACGAAGGCAACGTCGTTCCTATGTCTAGTAAGTCCATCGACTATATGGTATACTACCGGGAGTGCCTGGCTCAAATGGCACTTTCGTGGGGGTCAGCGACGGCCGCCGAGGAGTCTTGACCACTTCGTCGTGTTGCGCCTCAAACGCACCCGCTCCCCCGTTCTGTTAAGGCTTTCACCACTGATCGTTTACCAGTGATCTCTACCAGTGATCCTCGACAACCGGCCGGCGTTGCAGCACGCGGCCCAGTATGCGTTCCTCTAGTGCGGCGAAGCGGGCGCTGCCGCGGGTTCGTGGTCGAGGTAGGTTTACAACTTCATCCAATGCGACGCGGCCTCCCTCAATCAGGATGACGCGATCCGCAAGGCTTATCGCTTCGGCAACGTCGTGGGTGACGAGCATTGCGGTGAAGCCACGGCTTCGCCAGACGTCTTCGATGAGTTGCTGCATCTCGATGCGCGTGAGCGCGTCCAATGAGCCCAGCGGTTCGTCCAGAAGCAACAAATTGGGGTCGTGGACCAGCGCTCGCGCCAGGGCCACCCTCTGACGCTGGCCCCCCGATAAGTTTGCAGGCCAGTCGTTGGCTCTTTCTGCCAGACCAACTTGCGCCAAGACTTTTCGTGCTTGGGGGATGAGCGTCGGCTCAAGGCCGAGCATGACGTTCGGAAGAATTCGTCTCCAAGGTAGGAGGCGAGAGTCCTGAAACATCACGCGGATGTCGGGCTTGGCATTGGTATTGGACGAAACTTCACCCAAAGCAATGGCTCCGGCTTGCGCTGTTTCCAAACCAACGACTGACCGCAGGAGCGTGCTCTTGCCACATCCGCTGCGGCCGACTATGGCCACAAATTCACCGGCAAGGATCTCAACGTCAAAATTTTCCAGTACGGTGCGTCCTCCCAAGGCGATGCTGATGCCCTTAATTCCGACTGAGACACCGCGCGAGCAGCGCTGTTCCTCGGCTACGATACCTCTCGAACTGCAGGTCATGGCCAAGATGATCCTCTATCGCGCCGTGTGATACGCCGGATTCCAGCGCAACCAGTAGCGTTCTAATCCTTTTGCCAGAAGATCGGCGAGCTTTCCCAAAATTGCATAAAGCAGGATGCCAACAACCATCACGTCCGTCTGCATGAATTCTCGCGCGTTCATCGTCATATAACCGATACCCGAGCGCGCTGATATGGTTTCGGCGACGATCAAGATCACCCACATCAGCCCGAGCGAGAAGCGCACGCCCACGAGAATGGAAGGCAAAGCTCCGGGGAGAATGATCTCCCGGTACAAGGGCCAGCCGGAAAGGCCGTAGGTCCTTCCCATCTCTAGAAGTCCTCGATCAACGGAGCGTATGCCGTGAAAAGTATTGATATAGACGGGAAAGAAAACACCCAGAGCAACCAGAAAAAGCTTGGCCGATTCGTCGATGCCGAACCACAGGATCACCAGCGGGATGAGAGCCAGGGGAGGGATGTTGCGGACCATTTGAATAGTGGTATCGAGCAGAGTCTCAGCCCAACGCAGTGAACCTGTGAGCAATCCGAGCAGTAGTCCGAACCCGCCACCCACGACAAAGCCAGACAATGCCCGCAAAGCACTGACTCGAACATGAGACCACAATTCTCCGGAAGCGCTGAGTTCGAGGAAGGAACGCAATACGGCCCGCGGTGCGGGTAAAAAGCGGCTGGGCAAGATCCCCGCCGAGGATGCCCACTGCCAGGCGATCAACAACGAAATGGGCAAGACCCAGGGAAGCGCTTGCCCGACCACAGTACGCGGCCGATGTTTGGTCTTCATGGAACTCGACTGATGCGTGTACATGTCTCCTCGCTCAGCGTTTGGCCTGCGATTGAGCTCCCGGCAACGTCGCATCGCGGACGTTAATGTGCTTGGGGATCAGCTTAAGGTCGTAGAAGGAGTCAGCGATCTTCTGCTGCTCCGTGAGCACGGCATCGCTGACGGTTCTTACTCCATAGCCGCCGCGTGAAAGTGCCAGCTCCAGTGTTGGTTGATCCAAGCCAATCTGCGGTGAGAGTGCGGCCGCGGCTTCCTTCGGATTCGTCTTCGCCCATTCATCCACCGCCGCAACTTCCTGCAGGACAATCGCAACCACGTCTGCGCGCTTCGAAGCGTAGGATCGGGAAGCAAGAAAGAATTGATGATTGCTGACTACACCGTTACCATCAGCAAGAATGCGAGCACCGGTTTGCCTTTGAGCGGCAGCGAGAAAGGGCTCCCAGATCGCCCACGCGTCCACGCTGCCGCGCTCGAAAGCCGCTCGCGCATCCGCCGGCGTTAGGAAGATGGTGTCTATATCGCTGTAGTTGACTCCGGCCCGCTCCAACAGTTTGACCAGCAAGAAGTGAACGTTGGAGCCTTTGTTGAGCGCGATCTTTTTGCCGTTCAGTTCGGCCACTGTCTTGATGGGCGAATCCTTGGGAACGAGAATGGCCTCAGCAGCGGAAGCCGGTGGCTCATTTCCGACGTAAACTAAATCCGCTCCGGCCGCCTGGGCGAAGATGGGCGGGGCTTCGCCCACCGTGCCGAAGTCGATGCTGCCCACGTTCAACCCCTCGAGCAACTGCGGCCCCGCGGGAAATTCGGTCCATTTGACTTCAACGTGCAACAGTGCGAGTCGCTTTTCCAGAGCGCCACGAGCCTTCAGCAGCACGAGCGTTCCGTACTTTTGGTATCCGATGCGAATGACGTTATCGGCGTTCTGCGCCAAAGTGAAAGGTGCCACAGCCGTCAGGATCACGATACCTATCAGCATCGTTCTGTGAAGCCTTGCCCGTGGAGAATTCCGCATAAGTTTGAGTCCTTCGTCGATCTTGTTCTACGAATTACGAATAATGTTCAGGAATAAAATGAAGGCTTCGGAAGCTGGCGATTCAGGGCCCAGTCTCCCAACTCGCGAATCTTGTAATCGACCGGATCATGCAAAGTGTGAGTGCGCAGGTTGCGCCAGAAGCGATCGATCCTAGCGGGTCCGGAGGCGGCGCGCGCTCCCATTACCTCAAACATTCGGCTGGTGATCTCCAGGCCGACCTTGCTGGCGGTTACCTTCGAGGTGGCCACGTCCAGCGCACACTTCCCGCGCTGATTTTCAGTGATCGCCTCTCCACTTTCCCAGGCTCGCTGCAGAGACTCTCCCGCGATGTCTGTGAGGGCCTGCGCAGCCTGGAGGTTCACAAAGAAACTGCCGTAGTTCGCCAGGATATAAGGATCTTCGGCAGCGCTCTGCACGGTGGAAGCAATCCAAGGCCTGGTTTGCGCCTGAGTGTAGTTGCGCGATTCCTCCAGCGCGCCTTCGGCGATTCCCAGAAAAATGTTGCTGAGAATCAGCTGCGCAATGCACGAACGCAAGGACGCCCTGATGCTTCCCAGCGGGCCGGGTGTCTTCAAGAACTCTTCCTGTCCGGCGGCCACGTCGCAGAACTCCACTGTTCCGCTGTCGGTTTGCCGCTGTCCCATAGCATCCCAGTCATCGAGAATGCGAATCCCTGACCGGCTAGAAGGTATGGCGGCTACCATAAACTTTTCGTCCACGGAGCGAATCGCGGAAACGATGAGCATGTCGGAGTCAACCGCGCCAGAACAAAAACTCTTGCGCCCGTTGATGAGGTACCTAACTCCAGATTTGGGAGTCAGGCTGGTGCGCTGGTCGAGCGGGTTTAGCGCGTTGCCCCAGAACCATTTATTACGGACGGTCTCAGAAAAGAGCTCTTGGGTTTGCGCCCATGACCCGTAGAGTGACACGGAAGCCAGCATGAGATGCTGAAAGCCGAACAGATGAGCGAGGGAACTGTCCACACGCGCGAAGACTCGTATGAGTTTCATCGTGTCCGGCCATTCCATGCCCCAACCGCCCAAGCCTGCCGGAATCGTCACGTTGAGCAGCCCGCTCGCGCGCAACAGGTCTCTCTCAATCTTCGCCGTGCCGCCCCGCTTATCGCGTTCAACGGCGGTTTGAGCAAATGCCGCTGCCAATTGGTCAGCAATTTCGAAAGCATGTTGCCGGGGCGGAACATTCACTGCGATGTGATTCACCGTAGAAAGCACCAGAGTCCTCCCGTGTCGTCAGGCAGGTGGCCCCACACTCCGCGCGGTCGCCCACTGCTGCTCCAGCAGCACCTCTGCTGAATTGGTGTTGATATAGCAGCACACCCCTATTGATTGACCGCCTGACATTCGCCGTAACCGCGTGAAAACCTGAAATTCATGGACATCGCCGCACCCTTCTGTTGGCAAGACAATTGCCAAAGCTCACATGGAACTCAGCCCTCCCCGGAAAGAGACCGAAAATATGGAAGTCTTCTGGTTCTTACCAACTCACGGCGACGGTCGTTACCTTGGCACTGCCGAGCAGGCTCGCACAGTCAACTACGGTTATTTGAAGCAGGTTGCTCAAGCCACCGACCAGCTTGGGTTTCAAGGAGTGCTGCTGCCCACCGGCAGATCGTGTGAAGACGCCTGGGTAGTGGCGTCAACTCTAGTCCCGGTGACAACCAAGCTCAAGTTCTTGGTTGCGATTCGTCCCGGCATCACTTCGCCCACAGCTGCCGCGCGAATGGCAGCGACGTTCGACCGGCTTTCCGAGGGGCGGCTGCTGATCAACGTCGTTACTGGAGGCGACCCCGACGAGGCGCTCGGCGACGGCGTTTTTCTCACTCACGATGAGCGTTATGAAGTGACAGAAGAATTTCTTCAGATCTGGCGCGAAGCAGTGGCCGGTAAAGCGATTACGTTGAATGGAAAGCATCTTCATGTTGAGAATGCAAAGGTCTTGTATCCAGCCGTGCAGAAGCCGCATCCCCCGCTCTATTTCGGAGGATCATCGAAGGTCGCCTACGGCTTGGCCGCACGCCAGGTTGATGTCTACCTCACTTGGGGTGAACCGCCACAGGCGGTTGAAGAAAAGATCACGACCGTACGTCGCCTATCGGAGGAACAGGGGCGCTCCGTTCGGTTCGGTATTCGCCTGCACGTCATTGTTCGCGAAACAGAGCAGGAAGCCTGGGCCGCAGCGAATGATCTGATTCGCTACGTCGATGACGACACGATTGCCAGAGCGCAGAAGACATTCGCACGTTTTGATTCTGAAGGTCAGCGCCGCATGGCAGAGTTGCATCGCGGAGGCCGCGAAAAGCTGGAGGTCAGTCCTAATCTCTGGGCAGGCGTTGGCTTGGTGCGTGGTGGCGCCGGCACAGCGCTGGTTGGCGATCCGGCGACCGTCGCGAAAAGAATGCAGGAGTACTCCGACCTGGGAATTGAGACCTTCATTCTGTCGGGTTACCCACACCTTGAAGAAGCGTATCGCGTGGCTGATTTGCTGTTTCCACATCTGCCGGTTTCGTCGAGATCGGAAAGATCGGTTGGAAATGTCACTGGCCCGTTCGGGGAACTCGTCGCGAATGAATACGAACCGCGAACGAGCAGCGCGACATCCGTGTCGGTGCAACAGAGTTAGTAGCAAACAAAGGATTGCGTGGTCTATCGACCGTTGGGCAACTCACCGCATTGCATCAGCTTGGCCCGAAGGATATTGCGGCTGATGCCGAGCAGCCGCGCCGTCTGCACTTGGTTGCGATGACAGAATTCATAGGCTGTTCGCGTGATTGCCGTCTCGATCTCGGCGTACAGGTTGAGACGGCCGTCTTCAAAAAGCGCCAGTAGAGCGTCATGCAGCACTTTTTCGGCCTGTGCCCGACCATTTGTTGCGATTCGAAGCCTGAGTGGAGAAAGCCTCAAATCTTCCGGTCTGACTACATTCTCCCGGCAAACTAGTAGGGCGTGATGGATGACATTTTCCAGTTCTCGCGTATTGCCTGGCCAGGAGTGCCCGCTAGCCAGGACATCGATCGCCTCCACACTGAGCGCGGGATCCTTCAGTCCAAGCCGTTCCCCATAAACTCCGAGAAAATATTGCGCTAAGGGCAGAATGTCGTCCGGCCGTTCGCGCAATGGAGGAATATGCAGGGTAGCAACCTGAAGCCGGTAATAAAGATCTTCGCGGAAACGTCCCGCGGCAACCGCATCCTCCAGATTCACGTTGGTTGCAGCGACCACGCGAACGTCAATGGCAACGGGACTGCGCGAACCCAGCCGGACTACTTGGCGCTCTTGCAGCACTCGGAGCAACTTCACTTGCATCGCGAACGGCAAATCTCCGATTTCATCCAGGAATAACGTTCCGCCCCGAGCCGCTTCAAACCATCCCGCCCGAGCTACAGTTGCTCCGGTAAACGAGCCGCGCTCATGGCCAAACAATTCGCTCTCAACCAAGCTCTCAGAAAAAGCTCCGCAATTCACCGCCACAAAAGGACCTTCAGACCGTGGGCTCAACTTATGCACGTGCCTGGCAATGAGTTCCTTGCCGGTACCGGTTTCCCCCGTGACCAGCACGTTCGCGTTGCTGGGCCCGATCAAATGTATTCTCTCAAGTAGCGCCTTGGACTTAACGTCCTCAAACACCAGGGCAGACGCCCTTGGGCTCAATGGCACGGCGGGTGTTCCGGGAAAACTTAGAACTGGCTTGGGAACTGGCGAGAGAGACATTGTATAAACTCTACCATTTCAATCGACATGATAGGATACACGGAACGGCCGTGTCAAGGGAATGAAGAGGCAAAGATTGTGGCTCTGCGCTAGGATCGCGAGTAGCTTTATCCTTTGTCGGCAGGATTATTTCTAACTACAGGAGACGGCAGAGATGAGCCGATGGGAATACAGGGTTCGTTTTGGTGCGCTTCTCTCCGTGGCTATTTTTGGTCTGGCGGCTCTGCTGCCCTCTCAGGGTGTCGCCGAGCCCCGGCATCGCGCGCTCGAACTTACCTCCGGTCTTGGGCGCAAGCTCTATTCACTGCCGGATGACGAGAGCGTTATCAATGCTCGCAAGAGCCTCGCAGCAGACCCGAAGAATGTTGAGCGGGTGCTCCAGCTTTCTAAAGCGGAGGCGGCACGCAGGCAGTACAGAGAAGCAGTGGCGACATCCACCGAGGGATTAACTTTTGCTCCGAAGAACGCAGATCTTTACCTTGAACGGGGCCACCGGGAGCTGGGATTGCGGGAGTTCAAGCCAGCCATGAACGACCTGGAACAGGCAACACGGCTCGCTCCAGAGATGCTGGACGCTTACTATCACCTGGGGCTGGCGCATTATTTCCTGGGTGAGTTCGAGGAAGCGGCAGCTTCGTTCGACAAAGCACGAGCGTTGGCGAAGAACAGCGACAGCCTGATCGACTGCTCAAACTGGCTGTATGTTTCGCTGCGCCGTGCGGGCAAGGAGCAAGAGGCGACGCAGGTTCTGACACGTATCACGCCCGATATCAAGAACACCGAGCCCCACCTGTATTTTTATCTGCGTCTTCTGCACTTCTATCAGGGAGAGCTTACGGCAGAGGCTGTGTTGCCACCTCCACCTGGGGGACCGGAGGATCTCGAAGGCGAGCTAGCTTTCGACACCGTGAGCTACGGCGTCGGGAACTGGCGGCTCTATCACGACGACCGCTCTGGCGCTGTTGGCCTGTTCAGAAGCGTTATAAAGGGTGAGGCGTGGAACTCGTGGGGATTCATAGGCTCTGAAGTGGAACTTCTCCGCGGCGGGAAATAACGGAATCGCGATTGCACGCGCTGGGCGATGCGGTCCTGACTCACCCAACACCGGTCGAAGGTTTCATATCTCTGTTCTCATCCGCGGCATCAGCGCACAACATCGTCGACGCGAGACGGGCTCAGACCTCCATCCACCTCGGTCCGTGCGGGCTTCAGAACACGCCCATTGCCGGGTAGTGCCAGTCACGGTTTCGAGCTGGCCGTCGCTGTCTGCGGATTCTTTACGTAGGTGTTCAGCCAGTTGTTCATTTCCCAGAGCATGTGAAGAACGGACTATCGCTGGCCGAAACTCCCAGCCCACGTAGTCCTAGAGCAGTTTTCTCCCATCCTGCCTGACAACTACAAGGAAAGCAGTTATCCGGTTGCCGTGTACCGCTGGCACGCGGAAAACCCGACCAACCGAGCTGTGACCGTATCGGTTCTGCTTTCATGGCAGAACCCGATCGGCGCCTTCCGCACATTCTCGCGGGACCTGCACGATGCGGAATTTGCCGGCGACTACAATCATTCTGTCCGCTCTGCGTTAATCACCTCTGACGGCTCCGGCGGAGGAACAGTAAAGGGTGTTGTGTTTGACCGGAACCGCTTTCACGGCGTGCAGGAGGAATGGGATGGTCAGTTCGCCATCGCGTCTGTCGAGTCTCCTGGAGTCGAAGTCACTTACCAGACGACGTATGCGCTGATGGGTGATGGCAGCGAGGTTTGGGCTCCTTTCGCCAAGGATGGTCGGCTGTCCAATAGCGACAATTCCTGGGTCAGCGGCGGTGAAGCGCTGGCTGGCGCAATTGCCGTTCGATTCACGTTACAACCGGGCGAGAAGCGGGTGATTCCGATGGTGATTGCCTGGGATCTTCCGATCGTCGAGTTTGGCTCGGGCCGACAGTGGTACCGTCACTACACTGAGTTCTACGGCACATCCGGCACGAATGCGTGGAGTGTCGCGGTGGATGGTCTCGTGAACGCGGCGACCTGGAGCGATGCGATCGACGCGTGGCAAAAGCCCTACGTCAGCGACGAGAGCAAGCCACTCTGGTATCGAGGACAGCTCTTCAACGAAATGTACATCCTGGCGGATGGAGCTTCGTTCTGGGGACATCCAGTTGGCTCGGACCCAAAGACTGCAAACACCTTCTCCTTCATGGAATGTTTCGACTACCCGTATTACGGCACGCTGGACGTGCGTTTCTACGGCTCGATGCCGCTGGTCAAGTTCTGGCCGGAGCTCGATAAACAGGAACTCCGGCAATTCGCCGACACAGTGCCGGAGAATCTGACGGAGAAATCCATCTGGATATGGAAGTCGGAGCAGACCGGGAATCTCGCATTTCGTACGCGCAAGGTCAAAGGTGCTGTGCCGCACGACCTGGGCGTACCTCAGGAAGATCCCTTCTTCCAGGTCAATCAATTCGGCTGGCAGGACACTAACGGCTGGAAGGATCTGAACAGCAAGTTTGTGCTGATGGTCTATCGCGACTACGTGTTCACTGGAGCAAAGGATACGGAATTCCTGCGCTACACCTGGCCGGCGGTTGGGGAAGCGCTCGAATACTTGCGGCAATATGACCGCAACGGCGATGGTCTGCCGGAAAACGATGGCTATCCTGATCAGACCTACGACACATGGGTAGTCCGCGGAGAAAGTGCCTATTGCGGGAGCCTCTGGTTGGCGGCCCTGCGCGCGGCTGAAGAGATGGCCCGCACCTTGGGCGATTCTGCGGCGGCCTCCGGCTATCACGAGCTCTTCATCCGGGCTCAGGCCAGTTACATCAAGAAACTGTGGAATGGAGAATACTTTCGGTACGATACCGCCAGCGAATATCGCGACAATATCCAGGCCGACCAACTGGCGGGACAATGGTACGCCAGCATGACGGGCCTCGGCGATATCGTGCCCCGCGAGATGCAGCGCTCCGCTCTTAAGAAGATATTCGACAACAACGTTATGAAGTTTGGCGACGGCAATATGGGCGCAGTGAATGGCATCGCGGCTGACGGTAGCCTGATCACCACCAATGAGCAGGTGCAGGAAGTGTGGACCGGCACAACATTCTCGGTAGCGGCACTGATGCTGGCCGATGGCATGACAGAGGAAGGCTATCGCACGGCGTGGGGCGTTTATCACGTCACCTATGAGACCAAAGGCTACTGGTTCCGCACTCCTGAGGCTTACGACATGACTGGCAACTATCGCGCCTCCATGTACATGCGCCCGGCCGCGATCTGGGCGATGGAGATGACTCGTCCCCCTGCGCGGTAGGATCTTCTGGACCTGGATCGAGTTGGCTTAGAGATGATCGGGCGGAGTTGGTCTATCGGGCTTTCTTGAGCGATGCCCGGTCAGGTTCGGCTAGTGTGAGGATTCGGTGACCTTCAAAATGCGATCTGCGGCTACGTCGTGCAACGTTTGCACGATTCCAGAAGGCCAGTGAATCTCGATCAGATCCGCACGGCTGTCGGGACCCAGGCCGAAATGCACCGGGCCGTCACTGGATGAGGCATAGCCGACGCTGGTGGTCATGTGATTGTATTGTGCGCCGACGCTCTTGGTCACAAGCTCGATGCGCGCACCGATGCCGTCGCGATTGCTTTTGGTTCCCCGCAAGGCGATCTCAAGCCAGTGGTTCGAGTTCTCGCTTCGGTTCATCCAGATTTCAGCATCGCGCCCCAGAGCCGTCGCGACCACGTCGATGCGCCCGTCTCCATCCAGATCGCCGAAGGCGCAGCCGCGGTGGCGCGCGGCCGGAGCGCCGTCCAATCCTGCTTCTTCCGTTAGCGGCACCCATTTCCCGCTGGCACCGAGATTATGGAATACCGTGTTGTATTGATCGACAGGCTGAGTGGGCGTCGAAACAGATTCCACATGGCCCCGCGTAACGAACAAATCCTTCCATCCATCGTTGTCGAAGTCATATAGAGCCGCGCCGAACCCAGCCATCTGGCGGCTGGGTTCACGCACGCCGCTCTGGGTGGTGACTTCGCGGAAGTCACCTTTGCCCGTGTTCTGAAACAGCGGAAACGTCTGGTTGTTCAGCGCCACGAAAACAATGTCGGGATAACCGTCGTTATTGAAATCGCGAAAGTCCAAGCCCATCCCTGAGATAAAGCTTCCGTCCTCTACCAGGGCAACTCCGGTCTCGAAGGCGACCTCCTCGAACTTGTTCCCTTTGTTGTGAAACAACGAATTATAGGAAGCATCGTTGGTAACGAACAGATCGGGGCGGCCGTCCAGATCGTAGTCAGCCATGCCAACTCCCATGCCTTTGCCAACGTGGTCGCGGATGCCCCACTCTTTGGAAACATCCTTGAAGGTGCCATCGCCCTGGTTCAGAAAAAGCTGGTTGGGCTGACCTTTGTAAAACTTGGGACTACAGTAGTCAGCCGCACCCTGAATCGCGCATAAGGGATCCGCACTGTACGTCCATTGCATGTAGTTGACGACGAAAAGATCCAGCAAGCCGTCATTGTTCACATCGACCCAGACCGCTGTGATCGACCAACGTGGGCCGTACTCGGGGTCGGGATGGTTCAAGCCCGCATCCAGGCCTGACTTTACCGTGACGTCAGTGAACGTGCCATCGCCGTTGTTGTGGTAGAGAGTGCTGTGGTGGAGACCGGCTACAAAGAGGTCGGGAAACCCGTCGTTGTCATAGTCGCCGGCGGCAACGCCCATATCGTAGCCGGAGCCTGCTAAACCCGCGGTGGCGGTAACGTCGGTGAATACGCCGTTGCCATCGTTGCGAAAAAGACGGTTGCTGTACTTGGGTGAATCCTTCTTGAGAGTGGCGATGTTCGCGCCGTTGGTGAAGAAAATGTCGGGGCGGCCGTCGCCGTTGTAGTCGAAGATGGCGACGCCCCCCGGCATGGTCTCCGGTGCATTCTTTGCCGGAGTCTCATCATTCTCCAGGCGAAACGGGATCTTCTTGAGTTCGAAGCGGATTGGAGCAGGTGCCTGGGCGGCATCCAGCAGGAGAAAGGCAGCCGCGGTTAACAGCAGACAATATGCCGCACGCCGGACCAGCCTGAGAGAACGCATCGCTTCCTGAAAAGTGAGGGGCGGCCTAAGCCACCCCTTTTGATGATTCTACCTCACGAAGTAATATTTCAGCGCGTTGCCGCGGTCTTCACCCTGGGCTCACTGGATTCTTCGGCTGACATCGAATTCCAATTCGCCCGATACAAGGCGTACATCAGCATCCCGGAGATCAGCGGCACTGCCAATCCCGCTCTTGGACTACCGAACCGTTTGGAGAAATACCCAACCAGCCAGGGCAGACAACCTCCGCCAAGGGTTGCCAATGTGAACATCAACGATCCAGCGCGTGAAGCTGCCGCGCCAAATTCCCTCGACAAGAGCGCAATCGCAATGGGATAGACGGCCGAGAGACCGAATCCAGCGACAATGGCGCTAATGATGACGCCGGTCGCTGCATGAGACCAGATCATGCCCGCCATGCCGGCACAAGCAATCCCGATGCCCGCCTGTGCCACTCTTGTTTCTCCCACGCCGCGCAAGACGAGCGGCGCAATCCATCTTCCGGCCATAAGAGCTGCATAGAAGAACGAGGGGCTCACGACGGCCAGCGGCGTCGGCAAGGTGCCGAGGCCCTTGGCGTAAGTAGTGATCCAACCGCCGAACGCGATCTCGGTGCCGAGATAGAGAAAGAAAAGGCCGCCCAGCACCAGCCAGGGGCGTTGTCCCCATTTTAGGTGCGGGTCCCTTTTGTCAGGAACGGGTACCGCGGATTCGACTCCATCCGATGGCAATGACGCGATGACGGCGGCGACCATCAGCATGATTGCCGAAACCAGGGTCAGGAAAAGCTGGATCTTGTGCATCGCGGTCGCGGCGGCAACGAGGAACGGGCATGCCACCGCGCCCAAACTCCAGGAGAAATTCAGCAGACTGAGCGCCGCACTCCGCCGGTAAGGATTGACTTCAGCAACCGCAAGATTCGCGGCCGGAACGGCAAGGCCGGAGCCAAAGCCATAAGAAGCAATGCACATCAGCCCCGGCAAGTACGAGCACAGCGGAAGCGCAGCCGCCCCCACGGCCATCGCGACAAGTCCTGTGACGATCGCGATTCGGAATCCCCAACGCGAGGCCACGAGGCCGGAAAGCGCCACCGCCAAACCGGAAGCCAGCAACTGGACAGTAAATAACCTGCCCGCCTGGGCATAGTTCAGCGACCAGCGCACCGACAACGCCGGCAACATTGGGCCGAGCAGCACGGTGACGATTCCGATGGGCACGAACGCAGCGTGGGCGGCGGCGGTTAGCGTGAGCGGCGCCCGTCGTGATTCGAGAGGAGGCATACGATGCCCGCTGTGCCGGCCGGAATCTCAAGCGATCGCTGACGCTCTAGGATTTGGAGCGGCCGCGGTCGATTCCCGTACCACGAACTCGGGTTCGATCGCGATTTCGGCAGGGCCTTGTTTCGCTCCCTCAATTCTTTCAAGCAGGCACTGCGCTGCGACCTGACCCATTCGATTCAGAGGCTGTCTCACGGTGGTGAGACTCGGCATGTGAAACGCAGCCGCGGGAATGTCGTCGAAACCCATTACCGAGATATCTTGCGGCACGCGTAGTCCGTGCTCCTGAAATGCCCGAATGGCTCCTATGGCCGAAATGTCGTTATAGGCGAAAAGTGCAGTAAACGGTTTCTTGCGCGCCAGCAACTGCTTGGCAAAGGGATAGCCCAATTGTGGCGTGGGATCGTCAATGTCAATATCGACAGTAAGTTCGGGATCGATGCCGATTCCGAGCTGTTCGGCCACTTCGCAAATCGCGTTAAACCGATCCTGGGAATCCGAGCTCACAGGATTCCCTTTCAAAATTGCAATGCGTTCGTGCGACAGGTCCTTGAAATGGTTGAGCGCGAGAAACGCCGCCCGGTGATGATCGAGCACGATGTTCGTGACTCCCTTCAATTTCTTGTGCCCGGCTACTGCGATCGTGGGGAGGAACGGGGTCTCCTGAATGGTTGTGTCCACGGTGATGAAGCCCTCGACACCGCGCTCCGACAGCATTTGTGAGTATCGATTCAACAACTCGGGATCGTGCCGATGGACTACCGTCAGGAAGAAATAATCTTTTTGTCGTAAGTAGGCTTCGATGCCGCTCACGACCGCCGAGCTATAGGCATCGCCAATCTCCTCGACGATGACTCCGATGGTGTAGGTGCGTTTGTTGCGCAGAGTGCGGGCGAAGAAATTGGGGTGGTAATTCAGTTCTTTGGCGGCAGCGCGGATGCGGTTCTTGGTCGCTTGCGGAATCGACCGCGCCGAAGGCGCGTCGTTAAGTACGGTGGAGACGGTGCCTGGGGTCAATCCCAAATGTTGGGCAACTGCCTTGAGAGTGATGACTTGCGGTTTCTGGCCTGGCGTCTTGTTTTGGGCCATGATCCTATTAAACCGTTTCAATCAACCGCAAATGCCACCTGATCTTATACTAGATTCTCGACCATGAGAGTACCTGCCCGTCTTCTATGGGTCTTTGTGGAGAAGATCGCCAGTAAAATAGGCGCGTCCCGGCGTCACAGGCGCCTTACCGCGCGGCCCAGCAAAACGTATGCCACAGATTACAAAACCGCAGCAGACGCGACCGCCAGTAACGCGATTAAAGGCCGAAAAATCGATTTTCGGAGGGTGACACACAACGGCTATATTACCCAACAAACCGAGATTTTCAAGAAATATCGCTATTAGGTGGTGGGGCAGCTGCACCACTACCCGCTATTCAGTACGGAAAGCATGAACCGGGCGGGCTTTTCGCTCAAATATTCAATTGACGGTCAGAGCAATACTCACCGTAGAATCGGGGTTCCCGCTCGTATTGCTGACCGTGTAGGAGTTGACGGTAACCGTATAGTTGCCGGGGGTGGTGCCGTTGCCGGGGGCCGTTCCGCCGCCTCCGCCAGTGCTCGAATTGCCGCCTCCACACCCAGGATGCATAAGTAGGGCCAGCATCAGTCCTGTCCCGCCCAGGCCGCGCCTGAAACTGTGACTCCAACTCGTCGGTATGACAATCAAGCTCGCGAAAATAAAACCAGCGAGCGCGAAGATTCCCGCCAGCAAGGCGCGTTTGTCCAATCGCGGATTCGGTTTCAGTAATGCTGCCGTATTGGCAGTGGTAGTTATGTTCACAAAAGCGACGCCGGTGGCGCTGTTGCTAAAATCGACAGTGTATCGATCCCAGGGATCAGAGGATGTGATGGCACAAGTCGCCTTGGGCGCCGTAGTGGTGCAGGAGAGATAGACGCGACCGCTCCCGCTCGTCGAAGTCAAGCTGATTGCGCTATCGCCGCCGCTCCCAGCCTGCACGCTGATCGGAGTACCGCTCATGGTCGGCCCGGTGATCGACGCCGCTTGATAGTAGCGAACGTAATCTACCGTCATAACGGCAGGACTGGGCGTGCTGCTGTTTGGCGGCCCCGGCCAACTGCCGGTCCCGCCAACAGCTAGATTCAGCAGCAAGAAAAAGGGATGATTGAAATCCCAGGTAAAGCCCGATGGAATATCGCTCGCGGTGCGAACGAAGAAAATGTTGGTCGGATCGTCCACATAGAATTGCACCATGTTGTAAGACCAGATTGCACCGTAGGCGTGGAAGCTGGTGACATCGCTACCGCCGGGAAACGTGTACGACTGCCCCAATCCGTTTCCGCCGCAATAACAACTGCTCGACGAATTCCCGCCGTGAATAGTTGAGCGGATCGCGGTTGGTCCTAGTCCACCGGGATTCAACGGAACGTTTTCCATGAAGTCAATTTCGCCGGAAGGCGGCCAGCCTACGCTGTTAAGGTTGTTGCCGAGTGCCCAGTAGGCAGGCCAAAGTCCCGCTCCGATGGGCAGCGTCATGCTAGATTCGAGTCGGCCGTAGGTAAAGCTTTGCAGGTTCTCGGTCTTAAGGCGAGCGGACGTCCAACTTCCGCTGTACGGCACTACGCTCGAATTGATCTGGATAGCCTGGATAACAAGGTGCCCATTACCGTCGATGTAGGCGTTTGGGGCGCCGGCATTACATGGCGGTGTGGTGCTGCCCGGCACACAGTAGTACTCAACTTCATCGTTGACCATCAGACTCCCTGTGTCGTACTGCCAATTGAGAGCACTGATCGGGCTGTTGGCTGCGCCGTTGAACTCATCGCTCCAAGCGAGATTCCAGGTCTGCGCGGCACCGACGGATGGGAATATCAGGAAAAGTAAACCCAGGGCTAGTAGTGCGCGGGAGCTCATCTGAGCAGAAAACAATCTGTGTGGAGCATGCACCGTGTTCACAGGCAACCCCCTCGGGAAATGCTCTGCAGCACATCATAGCGTGAGGCAGGAGATAGGCCAACGCAGAATGGTAAGATCGGACCGGATCGGCGTATGAACTCCTTTGCGCAGCGCAGAAGACTCTCAGGCATGATGGCGAAGCTTTTGAGAGGAACTGCCTGCGTCGCGGTTTTGTCTCTGCTTCCGCGGTGAGCAACGCGCTGACGAAGTGAGCTGACCAACCGCATCTGCCGCTGCTGGTATGCATTCGTGGTTTGTGTAATAGAATCCCCGTGCCTTCCTGGAGACCCGATGAACAGAATATTTTCTGGATTCCGGAACCTGATTCAAGGTGGAATGCTCTCGCTCTGTCTGCTCGCGACTGCGGCCGGCAGCTTTGCCCAGACGGTGGTCACGAATGATCCACCTTTCTACGGACCATTCAACGCACGGTTCCTTACTGATGGAGATGGGCTCAAGAAACCTCTCGTGAAAGACGACTCGGTATTGCGCGCCGATTCGCCCTGGTCGCTGTATGGCTGGGTCTGGCCTGCAGAAGCCGCGAAAGGGCCAACTCTAGTCGCGGGTATGGGAGGTCCCGAGGAAGAGTATTCGAGATACCTGGCGCTGGATAAGGAGCAGGTGACGTTGTGGATGGGCAAGGACAACAGCCTCTCCGGCGCTGCCTCGCTCGCTCCGGGCAAATGGCATTTTCTGGCGGCGACTTTCGATGGTGATGAGTTTCGACTTTACGGCGACGGCGTCCAGGTCGCTGGCGGCAAACTTGATTTGGGAAGCATCGGTCCTGTGCTACAGATGGCTCCTGCGTTTTGGCCATCCTCGAATTGGCGGCACTTCGGCGGAACGATCGCAGCACTGACACTTGTCCGAAGGGCTTTGAGCAACACCGAGCTCAAGGAACTTTTTCAGACGCCAGAGGATTTTTCGCTGACTGAATTCGAGGAAGGGTCGAAGCCGTGGTCCGTGCAGACGCAGGGGGAGGCAGGATACCGCGCGCCGCAAGACCCTGCAACCATGCCCCGCAGCAAGGCGCTTCCCTCACTTCCGGTCGCGAAAACTCCGCCGTCGCAAAAAACTCTCCAGGAAAATGACAAAGACAATTGGACGCTGGCGGGCGGCTGGAGCATGATCCCCGCGCCTAAGATCACCGAAGATGGCGCCGCACTCTCGCAGACCAGCTACAGAGCCCGGAATTGGATGCCGGCGACAGTGCCCGGGACTGCTCTCACCACCATGATCGATCGTGGCGTGTATCCCGATCCTGACTACGGGTTGAACAACTTAGTGATTCCGGAAACCTTGAACAAACAGGACTACTGGTATCGCGTGGAATTCCGTGCACCGAAGTCGATGAGCGGTCGGCGGCTGGCGCTCACCTTTGAAGGCATCAACTACGAAGCGGCCGTGTGGATGAATGGACAATCGCTCGGCTCGATTAAGGGAGCCTTCATTCGCGGTACATTCGACGTAACCGATGTGGTCAAGGCCGAGGGAGATAATGTTCTGGCCGTGCGGGTTTCTCCGCCCCCCCATCCCGGAATTCCCCAGGAACAGTCGATCAAAGCCGGGCCGGGAGAGAACGGCGGATTAATGTGTCTCGATGGCCCGACCTTCGTGGCCACCGAAGGCTGGGACTGGATCCCGGCGATTCGGGATCGTGATACCGGTATATGGCAACCGGTGACGCTGAAGGCGACCAGCGCCGTGAAAATTGGCGACGCGCAAGTGGTCACCACCCTGCCGCTGCCCGATACCAGCCGTGCCGATGTCGAGATCACCGTGCCGCTGGAAAATCTGTCGAGCGCGCCGGTAAGCGGAACCATGGACGCCTCATTCGGTGACACCCGCGTCACCAAGCAAGTCACGCTGCCTCCGGGTAAAAGTTCCGTGAGGCTCGTGTCGTCGGAGTTCTCACAATTGATTGTGCAGCATCCACGCTTGTGGTGGCCCAACGGATACGGCAAGCCTGAACTGTATACGCTGCAACTGAGCTTCTCGGCGGGAAACAGCGAGTCCGACAGAAAAACGCTTCGCTTCGGCATTCGTGAGATCACTTACGAATTGAGTCTGATGGATGGTACGGGCCACCTGCGTCGCCTGGAATACTCACCAACTTCGGCGAGGCTGAAAGGAGAACAGGTGGTAGACACGGGCCACCAAGGCATTCGGGAGATTCCGGCGGTCGATCCATTTCCAGCCGATTACCCGCCCGAGTGGAAGGCGGAATGGAAATCGTGGGTGTATTCCCTGGTGCCTGGTGGTGAACGGTCTTCCTCCGTGCGCATGCTCGATGACACGAAAACCTCGCCCTATCTCGTGATCCGGGTGAACGGCGTGCGCATCGCCTGTCGTGGCGGAAATTGGGGCATGGACGATTCCCGCAAGCGCGTCTCGCGGGAAAGGCTGGAGCCCTATTTTCGCCTGCATCGTGATGCCAACCTGAACATCATCCGCAACTGGGTCGGTCAGAACACCGAGGAAGTCTTTTATGATCTCGCGGACGAATACGGATTGCTGATCTGGAACGATTTCTGGGAATCCACACAGAACGATAACCTGGAGCCTGAAGATCCGGATTTGTTTCTGAAGAACGCGCGCGATACCATCCTGCGTTTTCGAAATCATCCCTCGATCGCAGTGTGGTGCGGCCGCAACGAAGGCGTGCCGCAACCCATTATCAATGAAGGTCTCGCTGAGTTGATTCGGTCTTTGGACGGAACGCGCTTCTACGCCCCTAGTTCGAACGAGATCGATCTTCAGCACAGCGGGCCGTACAGCTACAGGGATCCCTCCCTCTACTACACAACTCTGAATCACGGGTTCTCCGTGGAAACCGGAACTCCGTCGTTCTCCACTCTGGAATCGTTCCGCGCATGGATTCCGAAAGAGGATCAATGGCCGATCAGTGATGCCTGGGCCTATCACGACTGGCATCAAAGTGGAAACGGCGACATGGGGCCGTTCATGGCGCAAATACAAACCGAGTTCGGCGCTCCCACGAGCCTGGAAGATTTCGAGCGCAAGGCGCAGATGCTCGACTACGTGGACCACCGGGCAATTTTCGAGGGCATGAACGCGCATCTGTGGGCGCCGAACAGCGCGCGCCTCTTGTGGATGACGCAGCCTGCGTGGCCGAGCAATACCTGGCAGATTTTGAACTCTGATTACGATACGCAGTCTTCCTTCTACGGGGTGAAGAAAGCTTGCGAGCCAGTGCATGTACAGCTCGATCTCTCGAACTACAACGTGGCGGTGGTAAATACCACCAATGATCCTCACGCGGGATTGTCGATCAGTGCCAACGTCTACTCCCTCGATAATCGACTACTGCTTCATCATGAGGAGAAGAAAGACGCGGGCGCCGACGCTGTTACGGATGGTTTCAAGGTCGAGCTTGCGCCGTTGTTATCGTCGGAGGGCGTTGTCCTGGTGAAACTGGAATTGCGCAATCCATCAGGCGAGATGGTGTCGGAGAATCTCTACTGGCTGGGGGCCGATGGTGCGTCCTATCGGCGTTTGAATCGGCTTGCTGCCTCTTCCCTTTCAGTGACCGTCAAGTCCACGCGAACTGGCGAAGCTGTTCGCGTGAGCGTGGAACTGCATAACACTGGAACCGTGGTCTCACTGATGAACAAGCTGACCCTCTTGAATGCCGAGGGCTCACGGATTCTGCCGGCATACTACACGGATAACTATGTGTCGTTGTTGCCGGGCGAAAGCCGGGCGATTGAAGTTGAGTACCCGGCAAAATCGGCAAATGGTATGGTGCAGGTGGCGATCCGCGGCTGGAACATTTCGAAACAGACCGTGCCGGCGGCATCATCTGTTGGAGCTGGAAATTGAGGGCTCATTTGCATCTTCGCGATACGGTCAGCGCTGCTCCGTTGCCGCCACAGATTTCTCTGACGGCCCTGCCGCAACGGGCGGGCCTTTGATGTAGCGGCTGGCAAACGTCAGGAAAGTTGGCCAGTTCGGGCCAGTCGTATGGCCGCCGCTATGCTGCCGGAATGCGATGTCACCATCGATCAGCGCAGTCTCCATTGGCGGGAGTTCGCTGGTTCCCAGATCCTTTTTTCCGAGGAGCTTGTAAACCGGCCCGGCGCCGACCGCTCCCAGGAACATCCCTTTGGCGTCGACCCAACCTCCCTCGACTTGCTGCGAGCCGCTGCTGATGAACACCGGCCGCGGAGCGCAAAGCGCGATCAGTTCATGCGCGTCCACGGGCAAGTCGTTCACAGTGAGCGTCCCGGCGTACTTCAGGAAGTTGCCAGCCATCCAATGGTATTCACTCGTCGAGGCGATGTTCTCGACTTGCTCGCCAAAAGTGCGGCGCAAGATCTTGGCACCGCCCGCGCCTGAGGACCCGACAAAAGCAATCGCAAAACGCGAATCGTACGCCATACTAACGAGCGCTGCCTTGCCGTAACGCGACAGACCTTCAATCCCCACCTGGCCGGCGTCGACGGACTTGTCAGTCTGAAAATAGTCCAGAGCCCGGCTCGCGCCCCAGGCCCAGGCGCGCAAGGCGCCCCAGTCGTCCAGTTTGCGAGGTTGTCCTTTGTTGACGAGGCCGACAATTCCTTCCGTCAAGCCTGCCCCGTTGTCCGCCTGAAAACTTGTCGGAATGATGGTCGCGTATCCCCAGCCCTTGGCGAGAACCTGCTGCTGCCACGTCGGTCCGGGCCCGGGCTTGAATGTGTCGGGAAAGCGCTTTGCCAGGGAGGCCAGAACCTCGGGGCTCAATCCGAATTCCATGATGACCGGCACCGGCCCCGAGGCCTTCGCAGGGGTAACCAGAGTCAGTTGAATATCGACCGTGATCAGCGGATAGGAAGAGTTGTCCACGTGACCGACGATGTTCTTGGTGATGACCGGCACATCGCCATTCTTTTCGCTCACAGTGCTCGTTACTTCCCAATTTACCTTGGGAGTGTTCAGGGGCAAGCGACCGTAGAATTCGCTATCGAAATCCTCCACAATTTCCGGCCGGCGCCTGTTCCACCAGACCTTTGCGCTATTCACCTTCTCGCCGTTCTTCAACACCAGCGGATCGGGCAGGCTGGCATAGGTTGCAACCTTCGACTCTTCAAAATTCGCCGCATGGGGCGACTTGGGGTCGCCGTCCGGACCTCGCCGCAGCGCGGTGATGTGCAACAGATCCAGAATCCGCTGATGATCCTGCTCGGCGGTTAATTGCGCCGGCGGAGTTGGAACATTTGCTGTCGCTTGAATCAAAGGACTCATTCGACCTGCTGGAGGAAATGTGATCAGCGCCGATAGAAGAAAGCAGCCGGCTTGCAGCGTTCGCATAAATTCTCTTTTTCAAGCTCCTCACCCGTAGCTTACTCTTCTGCTCTCCGCCAGATGTAACTCCAACCATGAGACGCCTGCCGTGAGAAATCAGCGCGTATGTTATAAACAGTGACTTGATGGGACATCCAGCGCTCGACCTCACCTCAAAGACGGCAGTCGTCATCGGCGGGACATCGGGTATTGGCCTGACCCTCGCCAAGGGCCTGGCAATAGCGGGCGCCAACGTCATTCCCTCGGGACGCCGCCGCGAACTGGTCGAATCCGTTGCCTCCGAGATCAAGAAAACCGGCCGCGGTTCCCTTGCGATGTCCTGCGATGTAGCCGATCGATCGAGTCTGCAGGCAGTTCTGGAGGCAGCCTGCGCCGAGTTCGGCAAGGTCGATATCCTGGTAAATTGCGCCGGGATCACTCAGCGTACGCCCACTCTCGATGTGAAACAGGGCGATTGGAATGCGATTCTTGAGACCAACCTGAATGGCACACTGCGAGCCTGTCAGGTGTTTGGGCGACACATGGTCGAGCGCCAGTACGGAAGGATCATCAACATCGCTTCCCTGTCTTCCTTCCTCGGCTTCTACGAAGTCGCTGCCTATGCCGCAAGCAAGGCTGCCGTCGCGTCTTTGACAAAAACCCTCGCGGTAGAGTGGGCACGTTACGGCGTGTGCGTGAACGCGCTGGCGCCCGGCGTCTTTCGCACGAACTTGAATGCAGCTCTATTGGATGGAACTCCGCGCGGGCAGGAGTTTCTGATGCGCACACCAGCGGGACGTTTTGGCGAACTGGAAGAACTGGTCGGGGCTGCGGTGTTCCTTGCCTCCGACGCGGCCAGTTTCGTGACCGGCCATTTGCTCGCCGTGGATGGCGGTTTCCTCGCCAGCGGTGTGAATCGTTGACTCCGGCGTGTCGGTTCGGGTCGTCTCGACTCGGTGAACCGAGCGCCTCGCAGGTTCCGTTATGAATTTTTCGTCTTTTCCGAACCCTGCACCCGAGTCCCCGCCCAAATCAAAGACGAGTACCCCATCGCAACTGGCTCAACATATCGGACGCTTTCGCTGGGTCATTTGTACGGTCCTGCTGCTCGGCGTGATGAAGAACTACATGGACCGTCAGGTTATCGGCGTGCTGAAAACCACGCTGCAGCACGACCTGGGCTGGAGCGAAATCGACTACGGCAATCTCGTATTTGCTTTCCAAGCTGCCTACGCGCTCGGAATCGTGCTGGTCGGGCGATTCATCGATCGGGTCGGGACGCGGCTCGGTTACGCACTAGCCATGGCCGCCTGGAGCTTGGCTTCACTGACGACCGGCTTGGCCAGTTCGTTCACCGGATTTCTTGCCGCTCGCTTTGCGCTGGGCTTTTGCGAATCAGGAGTATTTCCCGCCAGTTTGAAGGCCATCGCGGAGTGGTTCCCTAAGAGGGAGCGCGCACTCGCGACCGGCATCTTTAATGCTGGCAGCAATCTTGGCGCCATCGCGACTCCCCTGATTGTTCCCTGGATTGCAGTGCACTGGGGCTGGCGTGCAGCTTTCTACCTGCTCGGTGGCATCGGATTTGTTTGGCTGGCGCTATGGTTGGCGGTCTATCGCCGCCCACAGGATCACTCGTCATGCTCGGCAGCTGAGTTGGAGCACATCTGTAGCGACCCAGTCGCGCCGCCGATCAAAATAGCTTGGTTCAAACTGCTGGCTCATCGCCAAACCTGGGCCTTCGTCTTCGGAAAGTTCATAACCGATCCGGTCTGGTGGTTCTATTTGTTTTGGGTGCCCGATTTTCTTCAGCGCGAGCATGGTCTGGCGCTTCTGCAGATCGGAATGCCGCTCGTCGTGATCTACGTGATCGCAGACGCGGGCAGCATCGCCGGAGGTTGGCTTTCCTCAGCCTTCATAAACCGCGGTTGGAGCGTCAACGCAAGCCGCAAACTAGCGATGCTGATTTGCGCCATCAGCGTCGTGCCGATTGTCTTCGTGCCCAAAGTAGCATCGATGTGGGTCGCAGTCCTGGTGATCGGACTTGCTGCCGCAGCCCACCAGGGCTTTTCCTGCAACCTGCTCACTTTGTCGTCAGACATGTTTCCGACCACCGTGGTCGCGTCGGTAGCCGGCATTGGTGGCACGGCCGGCGCCATCGGCGGGATGCTCATCGCAAAGGTCGTCGCTTATTTCCTGCAGCATACGCATAGCTATGCGGTCCCGTTCTTTTTCGCCGGTTCCGCTTACCTGATTGCGTTAGCGATCATTCAGGGATTGGCGCCACGGCTGAAACCAGCGGAGTTTGACTACTCGGGGTGAATCTCCACGTAATCAAGCGGCGCACGCTCGCCTTCATCTGGAAAACCCTTGATGCTGATCTCATCGCCGGGACGCAAGGCCAAGCCTGGAATGTGGCGGCGAGTGGAGGAGTCGCCGTTGGGCTTGGTTGCAGGCAGCCGCAAATCCGCGACCCACTCATCAACCAACTGATTCCCGACAAACAACTGGTACCTGGAAATACCGTTGCTCTGGTCGAAGTATTGCACATCCATTGCATACCAGCCGGGACGACCTCTAAAACGAAACGTGGCTACACATGATGATGCCGTCTGCGGACATTCAACCGCTTTACCGCCGGAGGCACCTTCCCACGGACTCACCTCTACGGGGACATAACCCTGGAGCTCCATCGACTCGGCCTCGGTCCGATCAGGATGGTTTCCAACCCGCCCCTTCGCATCAGGAATGCCCGAGATGCGCTCGAACCAGTCATTGATCGCGTCACGCCACACGATCGCATGCCCTGACTGATAGTTGAGTTGCGCCAGCACGTCGTTGTAGCGAGCCTCATCCACCCGGCCGCGCAGGGATTTCCATTCCGAAACGAATTGCACTGTTCGCTCCGCACCGTTGTAATGCGAATCGTAAATGGTTTGAATCACCGTGTTTCCGGAATGCAACTTGTAAGTGTAAGGAACATGGTGGAAAAACAAGACCAGTTCGTCCGGAGTATTCGCGAGTGATTCGTAGAGCTTCTGCACATCCGGAGAATATTGCCCAACGAATCCTGTCCCGGTTGCTACGGCGCGGTCCATGCCGACTCCGTCTTTGTCGGCGCGAATCCATTGTCCCCAACCGTTGCGTTCCTGAGATTCCGGTCCCGGACCATAATGCGCCCCCACAATATTGGTCAGCGTCTGCAGACCGAGCACACCGGTGTAACTCTCGTAAACATTCCACGAAGCCAACTGGATCTCGGAAACCGTCTTCAGCACGACAGGATCGTTGCCAAAGGTAAGCCACGTCCATTCCTCTACGATGGCCTTCGCTGTGAGGTCCGGATTCCATGCGAGTCTTCCGAAACCGTACAGGTTCGCCAGCGCCAGGTGATTCCCCAACCAGTTCTGACTCAGGCCAACGTTGACTACGCCGATGTATCCGCCAGTTGAACGGTGAAAACTCTTGCCTGCAACAATCTCCTTAACAGGCGTTGCGCCGCCATTTACACGCAGATCGAAATCCAGAATCTGCTTCCACATGGGGACGAGGAAACAGGTGTGATGTTGCTGGCCCGTGTATTCCTGCGTGATCTGCAACTCGATTCCCGTGTTCGTGTGTTGCATACCGCCAAACAACGGCGACACCGGCTCACGCACTTGAAAGTCGATCGGACCATACTTGATCTGGATGATCACGTTGTCGTCAAACTTGCCATCCAGGGGGTGAAAGGTGTCGTAAGCGGCTCTCGCGCGGTCGCTTTTCAGATCAGTCCAGTCCAGATGGTGGTTATAGACAAAGGCTCGGTAGAAGACGATCCCGCCGTGCGGTTTCAGGGCACGCGCGATGACGTTGGCCGCATCGGCCGGAGTACGCCCATAAACAGAAGGACCGAGGCGTCCCTCTGAATCCGCTTTTACGACCACGCCGCCAAACTCAGGGATGACGCGATAGACTTCGTCGAACTTCTTCTGCCACCACTCTGCGACGCGAGCATCCAGAGGATCGAATGTATCCAGACCACCCACGGTTTTCGGCATGCTCACATCGACCGCCACTCCAAGCTGCACACCCCATGGACGAAAGACCTGAGCAATGCGGGCAAGTTGCGGAATGAAATCTGCATCAAGGATGTGCAGATTGGCATTCACGTTGTTCACATTGCAGCCGTTAATCCCGATTGAAGCCAGCAGCCGCGCGTAATCAGACGCGCGCGTAAGATCCGGCCGCACGCTGCCATTTTCGACGAAAATCGAGCCCCCGCCGTAGCCGCGTTCTATGGTGCCGTCGAGGTTGTCCCACTGATCCGCCCAGCGCACCGGCGCCGACGGCTGCTGTACTTCATCGAGATCGGAGACACTCCCATGTTGCGCGATTCTGCTCAGGAACGCGAATACGCCATAGAGAACGCCGCGATCAGTGCCTCCGGTAATGATGACGCACTTGAAACCCCGCACTTGCCCGGAAGTTAACGAAAAGCCATCGCCACTCAGACCTTCCTTTAGAGCAACGTCCGGTGCAATATTTCGAAGTTGTTCGAGTGTTCCAATGACGATAGCGGTTTCGGTTGGAGTAACCGATCCAATGCGCAGGGTTCTCCCCAGCATGCCCCTGACGCCTCGCACAAGTTCCCTTTGCGCCGTCGTCAGCACATCTGAGTCGCCGAGCACCACGACTGTCGCGGGCAAAGACGCGTAGCGCTTAGCGACTTCGGAATCCACGCGCGCATAACGCAACCAGGCGTCGGAGCCGGTCTCCGCGTAACTGAGCGTCCCGGCAAGCGCGCACAGCATGATCAGCGCAGAAGCGTGATTAGCAATCGATTTCATGTCTGCGGAGAGAACCCAGTACACCGTCCGGAGGAAAAAGCTACGCAGTTGCCCGTAACGCTTGTTGACGGCAACAAAGCGCAGTGATTGTACCACCCGAAAAGGGGGCGATCAGTTGACGATTTTTCATCCCGGCGCTGCTACAGGGAGCAACGAGCGGTTGATTATGGCAATATGGATGCCTGTATCGGCAGCTCAAAACGGAGACCATCGTTGAACTTCATCAATGATAATTTTTTGCTGCATTCGAAGACCGCTCGTCGTCTCTATGAAGACTATGCTGCGTCCCAGCCGATCCTGGATTATCATTCGCACCTGCCCTCAAGGGATGTCGCTCAAGACCGCCGCTTCCGCGACCTGTTCGAAGTTGCGCTTGAAGGAGATCACTATAAATGGCGCGCCATGCGAGCTAATGGCATTTCCGAACGCTACTGCACAGGAGACGCTTCGCCGAAAGAGAAATTCCTGGCCTGGGCGCGCACGGTGCCTTACACAATCCGAAATCCGCTTTATCACTGGACGCACCTGGAACTGAAGCGTTACTTCGGGATAGACGAACTGCTGAACGAGCAAACCGCTGAGGCCGTTTGGGAGCGGGCGAACTCAATTCTTTCGGGGGGCGACCTCACGGCTCGAGGCATCCTTCGAAACTTCAAAGTTAGAATTCTTTGCACCAGCGACGATCCCTGCGACGAACTTCAGGATCACCTGACAGTGAACCGCAGCGACTTACCATTCCGCATGTATCCAACATTTCGTCCCGATCGGGTGCTCCAAGTCCGGGAGCCCGACGCTTTTAACTCGTGGGTCGATCGTCTCCAAACGGTCAGCGATACGGATATATCAGGCCTCGCCGCGTTCTTGCAGGCTCTGGAGCTTCGCCACAAATTCTTCCACGACCGCGGCTGCCGGCTTTCCGATCACGGCCTACCTTACTGCTATGCAAATCCTTGTACGGAAGCGCGCGCAGCTTCGATTTTTGCCAAGGTGCGGTCCGGCGCCGCTGCCGATCCAAAGGAGCACGAAGCATTCGCCGCTTTCATAATGCTGTTCTTCGGACGTTTGGACTCGTCGAGGAACTGGACAAAACAATTGCACCTGGGCGCCCTTCGCAGTGTGAACACGCGGCGGCAGCAGGAACTCGGCCCCGACACGGGATTCGATTCGATCGGTGACTGGCCGCAGGCAGAAGCTCTTAATGCATATCTCAATCTGCTGGAGCGCGAGAATGCCTTGCCCAGGACAATCGTCTATAACAACAATCCAGCCGACAATTACGTTTTCGCGACCGCCATTGGTAATTTTCAGGGGTCGTCAATCGCGGGGAAGATTCAATTTGGCAGCGCCTGGTGGTTTCTCGATCAGAAAGACGGGATCGAGTGGCAATTGAATGCGCTTTCTACAACCGGCCTGCTTTCGCGCTTCGTGGGCATGGTGACCGACTCCCGCTCGTTCATGTCCTTCCCCAGGCACGAATATTTTCGCCGCGTTCTGTGCAATCTGCTCGGCGGCGAGATGGAACGCGGCGATCTGCCTGGCGACGAACAACTGATCGGCTCTGTAATTCAAAACATCTGCTTCAATAATGCCCGCGATTATCTGGGACTGGAACTGAAGTCTGAGTCGCCGTCGAAAAATTAAGCAAGCGGAGGCCTGCCCTGAGTGCCGTCAGTTTCGGGTCGGGGAAAACGCCGCGGCGCACTCCGATGGCGATTGCCTGGAATGCCTGGAATCGGCAAACGATGGTAAGCTTACAATCCGAAGTCTCATACGCAGGGCGAGCATAGCGTTTAAAGAGTGAGATTCCGCGCCCGCCAGGACGAACATCCGATGGAAACCAATCCGATGAGCACGCCCGAAGCAGCCAGTAGGTTGCCTGCCATCGCGCAGCCCGTAGCCGCGCCGCTTACCCGCGCTGCCATCTTCCTGGTTGCGACACTCAAACCGGGCCTGGACAAACGCGCCACCGTACGCTCGTTCTGCGGAGACTTGGCCGCGCTGGTGCGCGCGGTAGAATTCCGCGACCTGGAGGGAAGCCTTTCCTGCGTTATGGGGTTTGGTTCCGACGCGTGGGATCGACTATTTGGGCCGCCGCGGCCGGCAGAACTGCATCCTTTCCGCGAAATTCGCTCCGGAACGCGCCACGCGGTTACCACGCCGGGTGACTTACTGTTCCACATCCGCGCCAAGCGCATGGATCTATGCTTTGAGCTTGCCACCCAGTTTATGGCGCGTATCGGAAGTGCCGTTTCGCCGGTGGACGAAGTGCACGGCTTCCGTTACTTCGACGAGCGTGATCTCCTAGGTTTTGTCGACGGGACGGAGAATCCCAGGGGCGCGGCTGTGACGGACGCCGTGCTCATCGGCGACGAGGACGCCGACTTCGCTGGCGGCAGTTACGTCATCGTTCAGAAATATCTCCACGATCTTGACGCATGGAATACCCTCCCCACGGAGGCGCAGGAACGCATCATCGGCCGCACCAAGCTTGCTGACATTGAGTTGGACGACTCCGTCAAGCCAACGTCAGCGCACAACGCGCTGACTACGATCGTAGAGAACGGGAAAGAGATCAAGATCCTGCGCGACAACATGCCCTTCGGCCAACCCGCGCACGGTGAGTTTGGCACCTATTTCATCGGCTACAGCCGTTCCCCCCGCACGATCGAGCAGATGCTCGACAACATGTTCATCGGCCGGCCGCCCGGCAACTACGACCGACTGCTCGACTTCAGCCGCGCCATCACAGGTAACTTGTTCTTTGTGCCATCAGCGACGTTCCTGGAGAACATCGCTGACGACCAGACTAACCAAGACCAGCCAGCGGTTGCGGAGCCCCCCGCAGCGCCGGCCGCAGCCGAAAGCGCTTCATCCACCTCACCGGTGCGCGAGGGTTCGCTCGGCATCGGTTCTCTCAAAGGAGACATACGCCATGAATAACCTCCATCGCGAACTAGCTCCCATTTCTGATTCGGCATGGGCTCAGATCGAAGAGGAAACATCGCGCACCTTCAAGCGCTACCTCGCGGGACGACGCGTCGTCGACGTGCAGGGACCAGCCGGCACTGGCCTCTCTGCCGTCGGCACCGGCCACCTGCAGACGATCACCGCCCCAGCGAAAGGCATTCTCGCCAGGCAGCGCGAGGTAAAAGCGTTGGTCGAACTGCGCGTTCCGTTCGAGCTGAGTCGCCAGCAGATCGACGACGTCGATCGTGGCGCAAACGACTCAGACTGGCAACCGGCCAAGGATGCCGCGCGACAGATCGCCTTCGCCGAGGACGCCGCAATATTCGAGGGCTATGCCGCCGCCGGCATCGGAGGTGTTCGTCAAGGCACCAGCAATCCAATCCGGACGCTCCCCGCGGACGTGCGCGAGTACCCGGATGCGATTGCGCAGAGCTTGAGCCAGTTGCGTCTCGTCGGTGTCAACGGCCCGTACTCCGTGCTGCTCGGCGCCGACGCCTACACCGCGCTCGCCGAGACCAGCGACCACGGATACCCGGTGCTCGAGCACGTCAAGCGACTGGTCAAGGACGAAATCATCTGGGCGCCAGCCATTGCCGGGGCTTTCGTGCTGACCACGCGAGGTGGTGACTTCGACCTGCACATCGGCCAGGATGTCTCCATCGGCTATCTTAGCCACACCGATGCCTCTGTCCGCCTGTACCTGCAGGAGACGTTCACCTTCCTTCTGCTCACCACCGAGGCCGCCGTCGCGCTGGTTCCTCCCGCAAAGGCGAAGAAGACCTGAACCGAAATTAAGATTTTTCTCCCAAGGAAGTCGCAGACGAAAAGAAGCGGTTTGCGGCGAAGTGTGGTCGTGGATACCCCCCAGCCGGCTAGGCGGACTCTCACAGGACGAATCAGGGCTGGACGCCCGCGTAAAGAGGAATCGCGCCCCGCGATGCGTTCTTGTAAACCACGCCGCCCTTCATTACAAATACCACGCGCCGAACGGCTGTAATGTCTTTCAACGGATCGCCATCGAGCGCAATGATGTCCGCCTGCAGCCCGGGAGCGATCGAGCCAATCTGGTCGCCCAAGCCCAGCGCTTCAGCGCCCAGCGAGTTGGCAGAGACCATTGTTGCCATCGGGTCCACGCCGCAGTCACGCACGCGATCGATGAACTCCTCGGCATTGCGCCCATGAGCGCCCGCCACGGCGTCCGTGCCGAAAACGACTTTCAGTCCCGGAGTTCTGGCCGCGTGTTCCACGATCTCGTGATCCATCGGCAGGATCTTTTCCATCGCAGCAAATCCCTCGGCAGTGTAGCCCTGTGTGCCGAGATACTTTTCCCTGTTCTGCAAGTAATTCTCGATGACCAGCCCGCATTGTGGATCGAAATAAGTTCCCTTCTCTGCCATCAATTTCAAGTCGTCGTCTGGAGCCAGCGTCCCGTGCTCAACCTCGGTGCAGCCCGCCAGAGTCGCGGCCCGGACTGCCTCTTTGTAAGCGTGCACAAGCGTACGTAGCCCCTGCTTCTTGGCTTCATCACATGCCGCGTTCAATTGCTCCTGCGAAAGAGTCATGCCTCCGCCCTGGCGAATGGACTTGGACGCGAAGATTTTGATCAGATCCGCGCCGGCTTGTTTTTGCTTCCTCACGTAAGCGCGGATTTCATCAGGCGTGCCGGTCGCTTCGCCTCGCCCTTCGA
>Ga0209274_10000185_pt1 | contig 50395 bp, 32 predicted proteins | sample HubBroMetageREF1_FD_188343 | JGI IMG/M metagenome (GOLD analysis project Ga0209274, IMG submission 188343) | Reference soil microbial communities from the Hubbard Brook experimental Forest, New Hampshire, USA - Hubbard Brook CCASE Soil... | ecosystem: Environmental > Terrestrial > Soil >...
CCAGTGGGAGTCGTGCAAGGTGCCGCTGTCGGCCTATAGCCTGACTGATCTCACGATCCTGAAGTTCTCGATTTCCGACCAGACCGGGCTGTCGAGCAATCACTACTATCTCGACAACGTGGGCTTCACCACGGACTGACCGGCAACGATGAGTTGAGCCCTGCGCGCTGCATGGATGCGGCGCGCTGGGGTCGGCACGGCCGGCGGCAATGCGCCGCTGGACAGGGCGCGCACCGAGCGGCATGCTGGTGCGGCGTATGACGCTCCCAGACGCAACGGTGGCCATGTCGGCTCGCATTACGCAGCGATCCGTGCTCGGCCAACTGGTCTTGCCCAAGGGCGGGATGCGCCGCCTGCTGCCGGCCGTGGTCAATTGGACGCTGATCGTCTATGCCCTCGTGTTGTGCGCGGTGGTTTGGGGGTTCGCAGTCCAGCGCATCGAGAGCGACTATCGCTCGACCTTGCAGTTGGAACGGGATCATTTGGGCAGCGTCAGCGGAACGCTGCAAGCGCAAGTCGAGGCCATGCTCGGTGACGGTGTGGGCGCCGCGCTCGCCGCCGCCAATGAACTCGAGTATCGCGGCGACGCCGGCGATGCACTGTACTCCGATACGCTCGCGCACATGCTGACGGGCGGTCCCTACGTTCGATCGCTGTTCCTGGCCAATGCGGGGCGATTCGTGCGGGTCGGCCGCTCCACAGCCCCGGATAGTCGCACCACGGCGCCCGCGTGGATGCTGCCCGCGCTCAGCCTCCAGTCGGACGATGCCTGGGTGGGCACTCCGATCTTCGATCCGGAGAAACCGTCCGACCAGGTGATTCCGATCGCACGAAGGGTGGTGCACGGCAAACTGAAGGGCACCTGGGCTGGGGCGCTGATCGCATTCGGTACGCTGGACGAGGTTTACGGACAAACCGAATCGGGCAGCGGCGTCGGTTTATTTTCCAAGGACGGCACGGCGCTGCTGCTGACCCCGGCGGCCAAGATGCGCGAGGCAGAGGGCATAAATATCTCCGGCTCCGACCTGTTCCGGCGCGTCGTCGCCGGCCCCGATACGGGCGTGCTCGAAGGCATCAGCCCCTTTGCCGGCCGCGCGACGATCGTGGCCTACCATCGAGTGCACGGATATCCTCTGTTCGCCGAAGCCTCGCGGCGCCGCGAGGAAGCACTCGAAGGCTGGTATGGCCACCGCCGCAGCACCGTGCTGTCCGCGATCGGCATCACCTGGCTGGTGATCGCCGCCACCTGGATGCTCAACAACTCATTGCGAACCCTGCGGCGGCGCGAGCATCACTACCGCACGCTGTTCAACAACGCGGCCTTCGGCGCTTTCGTCCTAGAAGGCGAGCGCATCATCGAGGCCAATCGAACCAGCGCCGCCATGTTCGGCACCGGCGAATCGAATGCGCTGATCGGCATGCGGCTGTGGGACCTCTCGCCCGCGACGCAGCCCGACGGCAACTCCTCCGAGGTGATGTACCAGGGGCGAATCCGCCACACCGTCGACAGCAGCGCCGCCAGCTTCGAATGGATTCTCCTTCGCCTCGACACGGCCACGCCGTTTCCCGCCGCAGTACATCTGTCGAGCCTCGACGCGGACGGCAAGACGTTGACGCTGGCCGTCATCCACGACGTCAGCGAGCGCAAGCTGGTCGACGAAGAACGCGAGCGGGTGCTCGACGAACTGCACGAGCTGGCCGCCACGCTCGTGCACGTTCAGGATGACGAGCGGCGGCGCATCGGGCGGGAGCTGCACGATAGCACCGGGCAGTGGCTGGTGGCGTTGGAACTCAGCCTGACCCGCCTCGCGCGAATGTCGGAGCTGGGCTCGGATCCGGTCCGCACCCGGGTGGAGGAATGCGTGATGCTGGCGCGCAAGTGCTCGACCGAGATTCGCACCGCTTCCTATCTGCTGCACCCGCCGCTGCTGGATGAAATCGGACTGCTCAGCGCGTTGCGGTGGCTGGCGGATGGTCTGCGCCAGCGAAGCGGGATCGAGATCGAGCTGGAGTTGCCCGAATCGCTGGAACGCTTGCCGCCCGAGCAGGAATTGGCGATTTTTCGCGTGGCGCAGGAAGCGCTGACGAACGTCCATCGCCACTCGAAGAGTCCCTCGGTGACGATTCGGCTGCTCGAGCAAGACGGCTCGGTGATCATGGAAGTGGAGGATGCCGGCCATGGCATCGTGGCCGCCAGCTCTTCGGGCAAAGTGACGGATGCCGCCGCGCTGGGTGTCGGCCTCGCGGGCATGCGCGAGCGTATGCGGCAACTCGGAGGTTCATTGACTGTGCGCACCGGTCCGCGCGGGACCTGCGTGCAGGCCAAGCTGCCGCTGGTCCGCGCACCGGGTGTCCCCGCCGGCCAGCGCATATCGCTGTAGAGTAGGGCGCGATGAGCAATGTCCGGATACTGATTGCCGACGACCACGAGCTGATCCGCCGTGGGCTGGTCGCATCGCTGGCGGAGCGGCCGGACTGGGCCATCGTGGCCGAGGCCGCCGATGGGCGTCAGGCCTGCGAGTTGGCGGCCCTGCACGTCCCCGATATTGCGGTGCTCGATTTGACCATGCCGGAAATGAACGGCCTCGATGTCACGCGCCATATCCGCGCATCGACGCCCAAGACCCGGATCTTGATCGTCACCGCGCACGAGTCCGAGCAGCTCATTCGCGAAGTGCTCGACGCCGGTGCCATGGGATATGTGTTGAAGTCGGATGCCGGACGGGTGCTGGTTCAGGCCGTCGAGGCCCTGCTCGACGAGCGGCCGTTCTTTACCTCCAAGGTGGCGCGGTTCGTACTCGATGGGTATCTGCGCTCCAGCGAGGATACCGCGTCGCCGGCGACCGTCGCGCTCTCGCCCCGGGAGCGGCACATCGTGCAGCTGCTCGCCGAGGGCAGCAACAACAAGGAAGTGGCCCGAACCCTGCAGCTGAGCGTCAAGACGGTGGAAACGCACCGCAGCAATATTATGCGCAAAATGGAATTCGGGTCGCTGGCCGACCTGGTGCGTTACGCCATCCGCAATAAAATCGTAGACGCCTGACTGCCTGCGCGCGCCCGTAGCCTCCGGGAGGGCTACACACTCTCATCCACCCGTATGGGGGATATACCGTATATCAGGTCCCCGACACTTGCCCTAGAGTGCGCCGCCTACCAGGGGTGACCATGATCGGGTACGCGTCCACGACTGCAAACGACAATGCCGAGCGCATCCAGCGCCTCGCGAGCCTTGGGGAATTCGCCTCAGGCATTGCGAACGATCTGCGCGCTCTGTTGGCGCCCATCGATCAACACGCCATGGCGCTGCATGCCGAGGCGTACGGCGATGGGGCTGCCCAGGCGCGATTGCAGAAGATCCTCGACACCGTCGAACTGGCACGCAATCTCGTCGAGCAAATACTGATCTTCAGTCACGGTTCGAGCAGCGAGCGCCGGTCCCTGTCGCTCGGTCAGGTGGTGCGCGAGGCGCTGCCGCTGATGCGTGCCGCGGTTGCGAACACGGCAATGCTGCGCATCGCCGTCGATACCAATGCACCGCAGGTTCTGGCCGACCCTGTTGCCATCCAGCGCATTCTGCTCAACCTGGTGCTGAATGCTTCCCGCGCCATTCGCCGGCCGCACGGCGTCATCGAGATCGGCGTGGCCGGCATGAAGTCCGCGGATGGCCATGGGCTGCAGTTCGCCCGCCTCACGGTGGCCGACAACGGAGTCGGCATGGATATTGCGACTGTGGGAGACTTGAAACAGCGCTTCATCGAGCCGCCGAGCCTCTCTGAAGGCCCTGGGCTGGGTCTACGCACTGTTCACCATACCGTTTGCGCTCATGGCGGCCGCCTTCAGCTCGACAGCGAACCGGGTGGCGGCACGACGGTTCGGATCGATCTGCCGGCGGCCTCGCAACAGTCCGCGGGGCGCGAATGAAATCGGTGTCGGCCTCGCAGCATCCCGGTGTCGGTGAGGCCGATGCCGACGAGTCCGTGGCGGCGGCGCGGCTGGCACAGCTGCAGCGCCGGTATCGGGTGCTGAGCGCCTGCAATCACGCCATGATCCATTCGGTCAGCGAAGATGAGTTGCTGACGGACATTTGCCGAGCGCTGGTTGAAGTCGGCGGCTATCGGCTCGCGTGGGTTGCTTACTCGGGCGCACGGCCCGGTCCCGCACCTGAAGCGACCGTGGGAAGCGCCTGGGGCGCCGGACCGCTCGATTCGGTCGAGCTCGGCTGGGCGCACACCCATGGCGATCAAACGCCCGCGGTGCGCGCCATGCGTCTCCGATCGACACAGGTCGTGCGCGATCTTGGGGATGAACGCTGGAACGTGGAGTGGCGCGCACGGGCGCGCGAGCGCGGGTTTCGAGCGGCCTTGGCCGCGCCGTTGCTCACCGATGACCACTGTCTCGGCGTGCTCGAGGTATACACCGACCGCTCCGCGGACTTCGACACGTCGGAGATGGCGCTGTTGATCGAACTCGCGGCGGATCTTGCTTTCGGCGTCGCGGCCTTGCGCACGCGCCGCGAGTGCGAGCGGCAACAAACCGACATCGCTCTGCTCAGCCGGGTTCTGAAGATGCAGAGCGCCATCAATTCGGCGGTGCTGCGGATTCGCGACCGAAACCTGCTGCTGCAGGAGGCCTGCCGCGTCGCGGTCGAAGTGGGCCGCTACAACAGCGCGGTCGTGTGGATCGTCGAGCCCGGCGCCCGCTATGCGCGCCGGGGATACATCGCCGGCATGCGGGTGCTGGATCTGGTGCCGGACCTCGCACCCATCGGCGACGGCAAGGAGCGGGACTCCAGCCTCACGGGTCGCGCGATGCGCACGGGGGAAATCTGCGCCTGCTGGGATCTCACGCGCAGCGAGGTGCCTCTGTTCGGGCGCGAACTGATGCTCGCGGCAGGGGTCAGGTCGGTGGTCGCGCTGCCCTTCATGGTGGACGGAATGCCGGTCGGCGCCCTCACCCTGACCTCCAAGGACTCGACCTTGGTGCGCGACGATGAACTTGTGCTGCTGCAGGACATCGCGGCCTCGCTGTCGTTTGCGTTGCGCTCGCAGCAGCGGGCGGACACCGCCGAGTATCTTGCGCACTACGATCCCCTCACCGGATTGGCCAAGCGCTCCTTGTTCTGCCGGCGCCTGGACGACATGCTGCGCACGCGCCTGGCTCCGGAGCAAACGCCGACGGTGACCGTGCTCGACATCGATCATTTGAACAATTTCAACGACAGCTTCGGCCGGCATTTCGGCGATCTGCTGCTCCAGCAGGTGGCCGCGCGGTTGCGGCAACAGGCCGGCGGCGACGAGCGCGTGGGCGACCTGGGCGGCGGCACCTTCGTGCTGGCGGCGCCGGGCATGCTCGGCGCCGATCCGGGGGTGGCATCGCTGCTCGAGAAAACCGTTTTCGCTCAGTCCTTCCTGATCGAAGGCCGCAGTGTCCGCGTTTCCTGCCACTCGGGAGTGGCGCGCTACCGCATCGACGGAGAGGACGGCGGCACGCTGGTACAAAAGGCCGAGGCGGCACTCAAGCACGCGAAGGAGACCGGCGAGCAATACCTTCACTACAAGCTCGAGATGCGCAGTGAAATTGCCGAGCGGATGGTGCTCGAGCACAGGCTGCGCGAAGCGATCGACGAGCAGCAGTTCGAGATCTATTATCAGCCGCAGGTCAACATCGTCAGCGGCCACATCGAATCTCTCGAGGCGCTGCTGCGTTGGAACGACCCTCGGCACGGCCTGATGCTGCCCGCGCGCTTTCTGCCCGTGCTCGAATCCTCCGGATTGATCATTCCGGTCGGCAAATGGGTGGTGCAACGCGCCCTGCAGGACTGCGACCGATGGCGGCGGGTCGGGTTGCGCCCGGTACGCGTCGCGGTCAACGTCTCGGCGGTGCAGTTTCGCGGGCGGGACTTCATCGATTTCGTGCTCGATCTGGTCAAGGATTGGCCGCGCGATCCGCGTGGTTTCGGCATCGACCTCGAGATCACGGAAACTGCGCTGCTGCAGGACATCGACGGCGCCGGCCGGCAGTTGCGCGAACTGCGCGCCGCCGGAATTCGGGTGGCGTTGGACGATTTCGGCACGGGATATTCATCCCTCGGCCTCTTGTCCAAGCTGCCCGTGGATCTGCTCAAGATCGACCGCAGCTTCGTCAAGGGTCTGCCGGGCGACCACACCAGCATGACGCTCACGCGCACCATCATCGGCCTGGCGTCGGCGTTCGGCCTGCTGACCGTGGCCGAAGGCGTCGAGACGGCGGATCAATTCAAGCTGTTGCGGCTGCTCAACTGCGATCAGTCGCAGGGCTACTATCACTGCCCGCCGGTGTCGGTGCAAAAGATCGACCAGCTGCTGGCGCAGGATCAGTAGTTACGCTTGGATTCGCGACGCCCACGCGGGAGAGCTCGAGGCCATGACCGCGGGGGCCGGTCTCGCGGCGCCAGAGCAGCACCGCGGAGGTCAGGGCGGCGAGACTGAGCAGGAAGAAGAACCACAGCAGATCTGAGTAGCCCGCCGGGTTGTGCGCGCCCGCGCCGGCTCTGTCTGCCAGCCAGCCGGCGGCGAGATTCGACGCGGCCATGCCGAGCGCCTGAATCAGCGTGATGAGCCCGAGCGCTGTGCCGAGACGCCGTGGCGCGACGATCAGCGTGGTGGCCGGCCAGATCACGGCCGGCACCAGCGAGAAACTGACGCCCATCATGACGGTCGACACCCAGAGATTCAGATTCGTGAGACCGAGTATCACGAAGGTCACCGGAAGAAGCAGCGTGCCGAAGACCAGCATCAGCGCGCGGTGACCGAACCGGTCGGCGAGCAAACCGAAGAACGGTGTGGCGAAGATGGCTGCGAAGAATACCCAGCTGTTGGCGACACCCGCCTGTGCGAGGCTCAAGCCCTTGGCGTGCTGGAAATACTCGATGGCGTAGGTCGTGCGGAAGGGGAAGAACACCGCGGCGTAGAGCACGTGCAGCCCGAGAATGTACCAGTAAGACATGTCGAACTTCAGCAGGTGCCGCCAGTCCACGCGATCGCCCGCGGCATCGGCCGGCCGCGCCCCCGGACGGCGATGGCGGTCGAGCCGGTAAAAAATCACTGCCGCGACCAGTCCCGCCGCGGTGATGCCGGTGCCGAGCCACAGCGGCGGCTGCCAGCCGCCCTCGTAGAGCGGCCGGGCCCACGCCGTTGAAGTATCCACCGCATAGGAGCCGACCCGGGCGAGGCTCAGGTACAGCGCCGTCGCGAGCGCGATACCGGTGCGCGAGAACCACTGCGCGAGCCCCGCGACCAGCGCGATGAAAATGGCACCCTCGCTGATACCGAAGATGAAGCGGCCGGCCACCATGAGCTCGTACGGAGTGCCGACCGCGGTGAGTGCCGCGCCGACGACTCCGATCGCGGCCGCCCACAGCGCCACGCGTGCAGGGCCGAAACGGTCGATCAGTACGCCGTTGATCAGCGCCAGCGCCACATTCGGGATGCTGATCACGCCGTTGAGCATCCCGAGCTGCGATTGGCCGAAGCCGCGCTGTCGCTGCAGCAGATCGGCGATCGGACCGATCACATCGTCTTCGTAGTAGCTGCTGGACACCGCGATGGCCGCGAGCAGCAGCACCCACCAGCGCAAGGGCGATTGGCCGCTGCTGCGGCCCGAGTCGGAGCCGGCCGCGGTTTGAATCACCGGAAGCGGGCGCCTTGCCGCGCGAGCTCCGCCTGCACCGCGCCGATATTCAATTGATCGAAGGGCTCGCCCCGTTGCAGCGACACGGCCGCCGCCACCCCCGCGCCTTGGCCGCTCACGGCGCAGCACATCATGTTGCGCGCGGAGGCATGGGAGATCTTGTCCCCGCCGATGCACCGGCCGGCGACCAGGAGGTTGCCCACCCCCTTGGGGACCAGGGCGCGATAGGGGACATGCCAGTAGCGGCCGGTGGTGGGGAGGATCAGGATGCCGAATCCGTCGATGAACTCCGGAAAGATGCCGATGGCATCGTCGAATCGCGCCTGTTCGCGCACATCCGTGCCGGTCAGATTGTAAAGCGCATCGATCTTGCGGGTGTCGCGTATCCCTAAGGTCATGCCGAAGTTGCGCAGCTTGGCGTGCTCGCAGCCCGGCATGAAGCCGCGCAACGCTTCGAGCGCGTAGATCGCCTCGCGCCTGCCCCGCATCTCACCGACGGTCAGGTCCGTGGGGTCGGTGCCGTCGATTTCCGGCACGTGCACGAGATTCAGGTACGTGAGGTCCCCCTGATCCGTGACCGTGCCCCAGGTGCCGGCGATGGTCTTCAGACTCGGCGGGATGATGCCGGCGGCGAGCGCCTTTTGGAACGGCTTGCGCAGGAAAGGCGAAAAAAGTTGGTCTTCCTTGCCCGTGGTCTCGTAGTCCCACTCGCCGTTGCCCGACCAATCGGCATAGGTCTGCGGATCGGCCTTAACCGCGTCGATGAATTCCCGCTTGTTGACCCCGCTCATGGAGAACATGACGGACACCGCCATCATCTCGTTCTTGGGAGATTTGTGATACGGCGCCCCGGCGCGGGCCGCGATGTCGGCATCCCCGGTGGCATCGATCACACGGCCGGCAAGGATGGCTTCGCGGCCCGCCTTGCTCTCGGTGATGACGCCCCGAATGGCGCCGTTCTCCATGATGGGCGCCACGCACAGTCGATGCAGCAGCGGAGCCACCCCCGCTTCCTGGACCAGGGTGTCGGCCACCCATTTGAACATCTCGGCATCCAGGGCGTGACTCAAGGACTGGGGTTCGGGCATGGCTGCGCCCATGGCCTTGGCACGCTCCTCGAATTCAATGCCGATCCCTTCGCAATCAACGGTTTGCTCGTGGCGATACCAGGCGAATCCCTCGACCCCAACCTGGGTGATGTTGCCGCCGAAGCAGCCGTTGCGGTCGATCAGCGCCGTGCGGGCGCCGGCGCGCGCGGAAGCTAAAGCGGCGGCCAGACCCCCCGGACCGCTCCCGACCACCAGTACCTCGGTTTCCAAGACCACATCAACGGAACGCGCGGGTTCCACTATCGTTTTCATTCTGGGCCAGCCCTTAATTGATCAGTCGGCGACGGCCGCCATTCGTAGCACAAGGCGCGCAAAATTGCGTCTCCTGCCTCGGCGCGCGGCCGGGAGGGGGAGGGTACTTGAACAGCGCGTCGCTGTTGAGTCATAGTCCTGTCATAAATATGTAATCTGCACTGCGTAAAAACTACGCAGCGGGGAATTGGCGGGCCGAAGTAGGGATGATGGAGGCTCGATCTTCTAGGGATTTTATCTGCGGTTCGGATGCGCGAGCGCAACGATTGGGTCGTTGCGTTCCTTGTATTTTTGTTGCCACTGACCCTTTAGGGAGAGTCAATTGAACACTAATCAGAAGCTTAGCCTTGCCATATCCGCAGTGCTCAGCGGTTATACCGGGATGTCCTCCGCAGCTCCCGCGACTGCGGCAACCGACACCGACGTCAGCGGAGCCGGAATCGAAGAAATCGTGGTGACCGCGCAGCGCCGCAACGAATCCATCCAGAACGTGCCCATCACCATTCAGGCGATCACGGGCGAGCAACTCGGTCAGTTGAATGTGACGACCTTTGACGACGTCCTCAAATACCTGCCGAACGTGACCGTCGGTTCAAACGGCCCGGGCCAGGGCAATATCTACATGCGCGGCTTGAGCGCGGGCTTCGCCGGCAACCAGTCGAGCGCAGCGGTCGCGCCGTTCCCGAACGTCGCAACCTACCTCGACGACCAGTCGATGACCTTCCCGGCGCGCAACGCCGACGTGTACATGGCGGACATGGAGCGCATCGAGGTGCTGGAAGGTCCGCAGGGCACCCTGTTCGGCGGCGGCGCCGAGGCGGGCGCGATCCGCTACATCACCAACAAGCCGAAGCTGAACGTCACCGAGGGCAGCGCCGAGGCCTCGTACGGCACCACGGCCCACGGCGATCCCAACAGCGCGCTCACCGCGGTGCTCAACCTGCCTTTGATCGACGACACCCTGGCCGTTCGCGCAGTCATATACAACGATCGCCGCGGCGGCTACATCGACAACGTGCCGAGCGTGTTCACGCGCCTGCCGACCGATAACGGCCCGGCCGTCTATCACCTGGCCTACCCGGCGAACGCGGCCACCGCCAACAACTACGCGCTCGCGGGGCGCGCGCAGAACCCGGTGACCTACCAAGGCGCCCGGCTCTCGCTGCTCTGGCAGATCAACAACGACTGGAATGTGCTGATCCAGCAGAGCTACCAGAACATGGACGCGGAAGGCATGGATGAACAGTACCCAATTGGGTCGCAAGGTCAGACACTAGGGCCTTGGCAGGAGACCTCGTTCTCGCCGGCCTATGACAAGGACAAGTACGAGAACACGTCGTGGACGGTCAACGGCAAGATCGGCGACCTGAAGCTGGTGTACACCGGCGCCTACCTTGACCGCACCATCGACAACCAGACGGACTACACGAACTACGCCCGTTCGCAGGGCGGGTTCTACTACACCTGCGCCGGCGGCGGCGCCCCCATAGGCAAGGGAGTGGGGCCGCTCACCTGCTACTCGCCGGTCTCTTCCTGGAATGACGACGTCCATACCACGCACCAGAGCCATGAGATGCGGCTGAGCACGCCGGACGACTGGCGGCTGCGCGGCCTCATCGGCGCGTTCTGGGAGGACTTGGTCATCAAGGACGACATGAACTTCCTGTACAAGTCGATTCCCTCCTGTACTCCGGCGAACCTGCTGCTGTACGAGGCGGGTACGCAGGTATGTACCGGCAATGTGATTCCCGCGCCGGGGTACGCTGCGGTCGATCCGACCGAGCGCAACGACGATGTTGCCTTCGGCGAGGACCTCGCTCGCGGCTATCATCAGACCGCGCTCTTCACGTCGATCGACTACGACCTGATCCCGAAGGTACTGACGTTGACCGGTGGGACGCGCTACTACCACTACACCGAAACTTTTTGGGGTTCGCAGTACTCCACGAGCACCGGATGTGCGGGTGTTCCGAACGGGCAGTGCGTGGGCGGGAAGCTCACCGCGGCGAACCACGACGCGACCTACAGCGGCTTTCGCAGCCGAGCCAACCTGACCTGGCATGTCACCTCGGACGCGATGGTCTACTACACCTTCTCGCAGGGCTTTCGCCCCGGCGCCGGCAACCGCAAGGACAGCGCCGAAATCGCGGTCGCTGTGGTCGAAACCTCCCCCGGCGTCTATGAGCCGGCCGTCGGTCCCCAAACGAACCCCACGCTGGTCAAGCAGTACAACAAGCCCTACACGTATCCGCCCGACACGCTGATCAACAACGAGATCGGCTGGAAGACGGAGTGGTTCGACCACCGGCTGCTGGTCAACGGCTCGGCATATATCATGGACTGGAACAACGTCCAGACGCTCCTCTACAACCCGCCGATCTCCGGCAACACGACCTTCGGCGTGCAGGGGCCCGACTACCGGATCAAGGGCATCGAGCTGCAGATCGTCGCGCGCCCCACCGACCACTTGACGCTGCAGGGTTCGATTTCGCACAACGACGCTTCTCAGACCAACTCGCCCTGCCTCAAGTCGTCGAACGCGGTGACGGGCAACCCGACGCCGATCGGCAGCTGCATCACGCAGGTTTATTCCGGTGCGCTGAGCGAGAACGTGCCGCTGCTCAACCCGTTGGGCGCCGACGGTTCGACCCCCGCGTTCTCGCCGAAGATCGAGTACAACATTCGCGCCCGCTACGACTGGAGTCTCGACGCCTACAAGATGTTCTTCTCGGTCGGCGCACAGCACGTCGGCGACATGCAGAACGAACCAAGCAGCTTCGCCTCCGGAGCAGGCGTCCTCGATCCGACGACGACATGGCTGCGCTACGATCAGCCGGGCTACACGACGTACGACGCGGCGCTCGGCATCTCGAAGGACCAGTGGCACGTCGAGGCCTTTGGCCAGAACCTCGGCAACTCGGATGCGAGCCTGTTCACCACGTCCGGGCAGTTCATCGAGGCGCAGGTACCGCTGCGGCCGCGGGTGCTCGGCATCAAGTTCGGATTCAAGTTCTGACGTGCGGCCCGGCAACGGGTGAGCGCCGTTGGGCTAGACTAGAGGGTGGGCAGCGATGCCCACCCTTTTTTTAATGGAAGCCCATGTCTGCCACTGCATCCGCTGATGTGCCCTCGACCGTGGAGTCCGAGGTCGCGCGCATCCGCGTGTTTCTCAACGAGCGGCGATTCGCCGAGGGCGTGGCGGCCGCGGCTGCTCTGTGCGCCCGCGTTCCCGAGAACCGCGACGTCCTCTATCTGCTCGCGCTCGGCCAGCGCCAGCTGATCCGGACCGCGGATGCGCTGGCGACCCTCGAGCAGCTCGAGCGCTTCCATCCCTTCTACAGCCGCCTCTATCAGGAGCGCGGCCATTGCTACGTGGCGATGAAGAATGCGCCGCAGGCGATTCAGGCATTCCTGCGGGCCGTCGCGATCAACCCGGCGTTGCCGGCAAGCTGGGGCATGCTGGAAGGCCTGTACCGCATGTGCGGCGACGCCGACAATGCAGCCACCGCCGCGGCCCACGTCGCGAAACTCAAAACGCTGCCGCAGGCGGTGATCACGGCGACCGGGCTGTTCAGCGACGGCGACCTCGCGGCGGCGGAGAAAATCGTGCGCGCGTTCTTGCTGGCGAACGGCGATCACATCGAGGCGATGCGCCTGCTGGCACGGATCGGCGCCGCCATGGAGGTGTACGACGATGCACAGTTGCTGCTCGAGGCGGTGATCGAACGCGTCCCTGACTACCTTGCCGCCCGCTACGACTACGCGACGGTGCTGCTCGGGCGGCACAAGCACACCCAAGCCCTGGCCGAGCTCGACAAGTTGTTGGGCGTGGATCCGGCCAATCGCCAGTACCGTACGCTGTACGCCACTGCCACGGTGGGCCGCGGCGACCATTCGCGCGCGATCAACCTCTATCAGGATCTGTTGCGCGATGCGCCGCCGGGATCGCCCAAGGCCGAACTGCACCTGTCCATCGCGCATTCACTGAAGACGCTCGGCCGCCAGGCCGATGCGATCGATGAGTACCGGGCGGCGGCCCGGGAGCGTTCGGATTTTGGCGACGCGTACTGGAGCCTCGCCAACCTCAAGACCTACCGCTTCGCCGACGCGGAGCTCGAGCGCATGCGCGCCGCCGAGGCGGCGGTGACGACCGCGCCGGTCGACCGTTACCACCTGTGCTTCGCGCTCGGAAAGGCCTGCGAGGATCTCGGTGAGTACGCCGAGTCGTGGAACTACTACGAGCGCGGCAATGCGTTGAAGCGCGCCGAGAGCCGCTACCGCCCGGAGCTCATCGAACGCAATACCGCGAACCAGATGAAGATCTGCACGCGAGAATTCTTCGAGCGGCGCCGGGGCTATGGCATGGCGAGCTCGGCGCCGATCTTCGTGATCGGGCTGCCGCGTTCGGGATCGACGCTGATTGAACAGATCCTGGCTTCGCACTCCGCGGTCGAAGGCACGCAGGAGCTCGCCGACATCCCGCGCTTCGTGCTCGAACTGCAGGGCCGCGACCCCGATTCCGAGTCGCCGCGGTACCCCGGCGTGCTCGCGCAGCTCCCGCCGGAGGAATACCAGCGCCTCGCCGAGAAGTATCTGCGCGACACCGGCGTCTATCGCACGGGCAAGCCGCGGTTCATCGACAAGATGCCGAACAATTTCCGGCACATCGGTCTGATCCAGCTGCTGTTCCCGAATGCGAAGATCATCGACGCCCGCCGCGAGCCCATGGCCTGCTGCTTCGGGAACCTCAAACAGCTCTTTGCACGCGGCCAGGAGTTCGCCTACAGCGTCGAGGATATCGGCCGCTACTACCGCACCTACCTCGAGCTGATGGAACACTGGGACACCGCACTTCCGGGCCGGGTATTGCGCGTCCTTCACGAGGACGTGGTCGACGACCTCGAGCGCAGCGTCCGACTCATCCTCGATTTCTGCGAGCTGCCCTTCGAGCCTAAGTGCCTCGAGTTTCACCGCACCGAACGCAGCATCGTCACGGCGAGCTCGGAGCAGGTACGCCGTCCCATCTTCCGCGAAGGGCTCGATCAGTGGCGCCGCTACGAGGCCTGGCTGGACCCGTTGCGCGATGCGCTCGGCGACGCGCTCGTGCGCTACCGCGGCTAGAGCGGTCCCAAAGATGCCGCCCGGACGCAACGAACCCTGCACCTGCGGCAGCGGCCGTAAGTACAAGCACTGCTGCGGCAAGGCTCCAACGCCGCCGGATCCGGCACGTGCAGGGGCGCTCCCCGAGATCGAGGCTGGGCGCTTGCTCGCGCTGGGGCAGACGCTCGAGGACCAGGGCCTGCTCGATCGCGCGGCCGAGTGCTTCGCCCGCGCGACTGTGCTGCGTCCGGAGTTTGCCGAGGCGCATAACGATTTGGGTCAGGTGCTGCTCCGGCTCGGACGGACGGACGCCGCAATCGCGAGCTGTCAGCGCGCACTGGCGCTGCGGCCGCAGTTCGCCGCCGCCATCGGCAACCTGGCGAACGCCAGGCGCGCTCAGGGCGCGCTCGCGGCCGCGATCGAAGGGTACCGACGCATGATCGCGCTGGAGCCGGGTCTGGCCGAGGCCCATTGCAACCTCGGCAGCGCACTTCTCGAGGCCGGCGACCGCGCCGGGATCGACTGCTTGCGAAGGGCGGTCGAGTTGCGCCCGGACTTTGCCAATGCCCGGACGCAGCTTGCGCGCGCGCTCAACGCCGCCGGCCGCGCCGCCGAAGCGATCCCGCATTTCGAGCGGCTGCTGGCGAACGACCCCAGCGTGGAGCTGCTGAATGAGTACGGGACGCTGCTCGCCGGGCTGGGCCGCTACGAGCAATGCGTACGCTGCTACCGCGACGCACTCACGCGTGCACCGGCCGAAGCGCGGCTGCACGCCAACTTGGGTCACGCGCTGCACTGCCTCGGCGACTTCCGCGCCGCGATCGAGCACTGCCGGCGAGCGATCGAGCTCGAGCCGCGGCTGCCGCAAGCGCACCTGAACCTCGGCAACTCGCTGCTTGCGTTGAATGCCTTGTTTGAGGCCGATGCCGCCTACCGCGCCGGGCTCGAAATCGCCCCCGATCATGCCCCGCTGCACACCGCCCATGCGATGGCCGAGCGAGCCGTCGGCCGGCTGGCGGATGCGGAAGCGAGTGCGCGGCGCGCGCTTGCTCTCGGTCCCGATGCCGCGGACACGCTGGCGCTACTCGGCAGCCTGGCGATCGATCATGGTCGGTTCGAGGAGGCCGAGGAGTTGCTGCGCAAAGCGTTGGCCATCGACCCGGAGCTGCCCGAGGCGCTAACCAGTCTCACGGCCGTGCGCAAGATGAGCGCAGCCGACGAGCCCTGGCGCGACGCCGCCGAGCGCGTGCTGGCGCGGGGCATAAGCGTGGCGCACGCCGTCAACCTGCACCACGCGCTCGGCAAGTACTACGATGACGTCGACGAGCGTGCTGCGGCCTTCCGGCATCACCGGCTGGGCAACGAACTCGCCCGTCGCAGCCGATTGCGCTACGACCGCGCCGAGATGACGCAGCGGGTAACACGGACTCTCGCGGCCTTCGATCGAGACTCGCTCGCGGCGCCGCGGCCGGGCGGCGTTGCCTCCGAGCGCCCGGTATTCGTGGTCGGGATGCCTCGGTCGGGCACGAGCTTGACCGAACAGATCCTCGCGTCGCATCCGCAGGTCCACGGGGCGGGCGAACTCCTGTATTGGATCTTTGCCGCGGACACCGAGCGGGCGGCGCCCCCGGAGCAACGCGCTGCGACGATCAGTGAGCTCGGCCGCGCATATCTCGAGGGGCTCGCGACACAGGCGCCCGACGCTGCCCGCGTCGTCGACAAGCTGCCCGTCAACTTCAGGCACATCGGCCTCATTCACGCGGCATTGCCGGGTGCCCGGTTCATTCATCTCGAGCGCAATCCGCTCGACACCTGCCTGTCGATCTACTTCCAGGGATTCTCCGCGGCGCACCCGTACGCGACCGACTTCGGCGACTTGGCGCATTACTACCATGAATACCGCCGCCTGATGGCGCACTGGCGCGCCGCACTGCCGCGGGCGGCGCTGCTCGAGGTCCGGTACGAGGACCTGGTCGACGATCCCGAGGGCTGGAGCCGGCGGATGCTCGCGCACATTGGGCTCCCCTGGGATGCACGCTGCCTGGAGTTCCACCGCACCGATCGGCCGGTCCTCACGGCGAGCAATTGGCAAGTGCGCCAGCCGATAAACAAGGCCTCGGTCGAGCGCTGGCGTCGCTACGAGCAGTTTATCGGGCCGCTACGCGAGGCGCTCAGCGTCGACTGATTATTGTCAACAGTTTACAGTTGTGGTAGCGTTCGAGCCTGTTCCATTTGGAGCCCCTTATGGCTTCCGCCGTCGCGCCCACCATGCTGCAACTGGTGCAGTCGAATTCTCTGCCGGCGCTGGTGCAGGTGGAGATCGAGCAGCTGATCCTGCGCGGCGAGCTTGCCGTCGGCCAGCGCATCAACGAGAGCGAGTTGGCGGCGCGGTTCGGAACGAGCCGCGGCCCGATTCGCGAGGCCTTACGGGCGCTCGAGGAGTCCCGCCTGGTGCGCTCGGAGAAGAATCGCGGAGTGTTCGTCCGTGAAATTTCCGTGGCTGAAGCCGACGAGATCTACGATGTGCGCGAGGCGCTTGACCAGTTGATCGGGCAGCGGGTCGCCGAGCGCGTCACTCCCGAGCAGCTCCGCGACCTCGGGGCCGTGCTGGCACAAATGGACGCGGCGACCGAATATCAGGACGTCAAGTCCTACCACACGCTGAATCTGAAGTTCCACGACATGCTGGTCGACTTCGCAGGCAATGCCCGGCTGATTGAAACCTACCGGCTGCTCACCCGGGGCCTGCTGCTGTTCCGCCTGCGCGGGTTGCAGGATGGCGGCGGATTCGCGGTGTCCAACACCGAGCACAGAGCCATCGTGGAGGCGGTCGCCGCGCACGATTGCGCCCGGGCGGGCCGTTTGCTGCGACAACATGCGGTCGAAAGCCGCGCCCGAATGCACAAGGCGGCCGCGCGAGCGGCCGCCAAGTAGAGCTACAGGAGCAATATCACTTGTCAACCGACATCGCCGTGAACGGCCGAACCTACCATTGGATGGATCGGCCCCTGGTCGTGGTCTGCGTCGACGGCTGTCAGCACGAGTACATCACGGCCGCCGTCGCGGCGGGCGCCGCGCCGTTTCTCGGCCGGCTGCTCGCGGGCGGCGGGACTTGCTTCATCGCCGACTGCGTCATGCCGAGCTTCACCAACCCCAACAATCTGTCGATCGTCACCGGAGTACCGCCCTCGGTGCACGGTATCTGCGGCAACTACTTCTTCGATACCGAGCGCGGCGAAGAGGTGATGATGAATGACCCGCGGCTGCTGCGGGCCGGAACCATTCTCGCGGCGTTTTCCGCGGCGGGCGCAAAAGTCGCCGTGATCACCGCGAAGGACAAGTTGCGCAAGCTGCTGGGTCACCGGATGAAGGGAATTTGCTTCTCATCCGAAAAGGCCGACCAGGTTACACTCGCCGAGAACGGCATCGAGAACGTGCTCGATCGAGTCGGCATGCCGCTGCCGTCGGTGTACAGCGCGGCGCTGTCCGAGTTCGTCTTCGTCGCCGGCGTCAAGCTGATGGAACGCGAGCGGCCCGATCTCATGTACCTGTCCACCACCGACTACATCCAGCACAAAGCCGCCCCCGGCACGGCGGTGGCGAACGATTTCTACGCGATGATCGACCGCAACCTCGCGCGGCTCGATGAGCTGGGGGCCACGATCGTCCTCACGGCCGATCACGGCATGAATGCCAAGCACGGGCGGGACGGTCAACCCAATGTGATCTACCTGCAGGACCATCTCGATGCCTGGCTGGGACAGTCCAAGGCGCGAGTCATCCTGCCGATCACCGACCCGTACGTGGTGCATCACGGCGCCCTCGGGTCCTTCGCGCTCGTGTACCTGCCCGAAACCTCGGCGCCGAGTTCCGTGGCCGGCAGGATCGCCGCACTGCCCGGAATCGAGGAGGTGCTGACACGCGCCGAAGCCGCGTCGAAGTTCGAGCTGCCTCCGGACCGTATCGGCGATCTCGTGGTGGTGTCGCGTCTGGACACCGTCATCGGCACCAGCCGCAGCCGGCACGACCTGTCCGGCCTGGACGTTCCCTTGCGCTCGCACGGCGGCATGTCCGAGCAGAAAGTGCCGCTCATCGTCAATCGCGGCGTCGGCTTGCAGCCTGCCTCGCGCCGTTGGCGCAATTTCGATGCCTTCGACCTTGGACTCAATCTCGCCGCGCGCGCTCCGTAGGAGACCCAATGTCCGCCAATGCCGTGCCATCCGCCCTACGCGAGCCGATTCGCGAGTCGCTGCGCATCGCGGGGGAGAGAGTCGCTCGAGACCGGGTCATCGAGATTCGCCACCCCTACGACGGCACCCTGGCGGGCACCGTACCCAAAGCCACGCGGGAGGACGTCAAACGCGCGCTCAAGATCGCCCGCGGCTTCAAGTCTCCTCTGACTCGCCACGACCGGTATCAAATCCTCATGAAGGCAGGCGCCATCATCGCCTCGAAGCGCGATGAACTCGCGCGCCTGATTACGCTGGAGTCGGGCCTGTGCCTGAAGGACTCATCGTACGAAGTCGGCCGCGCCTCCGATGTGTTGTTGTTCGCCGCCAACCAGGCATTGGTCGATGACGGCCAGGTGTTCTCCTGCGATCTCACCGCGCATGGAAAGAGCCGCAAGGTTTACACTCTGAGGGAACCGCTGCTGGGCGCCATCACCGCGATCACTCCGTTCAATCATCCGTTGAATCAGGTGATTCACAAGGTGGCTCCCGCAGTGGCCACCAACAACCGCGTCGTGCTCAAGCCCAGCGAGAAAACTCCGCTGAGCGCTCTCAAGCTGGCGGACATCCTCTACGAGGCGGGACTGCCGCCGCAGATGCTCTCGGTGGTGACGGGTGATCCGGCCGAGATCGCCGATGAGCTGCTGACCAGCGCGGATGTCGATCTGGTGACCTTCACCGGCGGCGTCGCGATCGGCAAGAGCATCGCGGCCAAGGCCGTCTACAAGCGGCAGATACTCGAGCTCGGCGGAAACGATCCCATCATCGTGCTCGAGGATGCGGACATCGAAGAGGCCGCCACGCTCGCGGCGAGCGGGTCCTACAAGAACTCGGGCCAGCGATGCTCGGCCGTCAAACGCATGCTGGTTCAAGAGAGCGTGGCCGAGCGCTTCGTGGAACGGCTGGTGGAGAAGACGCGGGCCGTCAAGTACGGCGATCCGTTCGATCCGGCCATGGACATGGGTACGGTGATCGACGATGCGTCGGCACGGCGCTTCGAGGCGGTCGTGAACGAGGCCGTGGCCCGCGGTGCCCGGTTGCTGGTCGGCAACGTCCGTCGCGGCGCGCTGTACTCGCCCACGGTGTTGGACCGGGTGACTCCCGACATGACGGTGGTGCGGGAGGAGACCTTCGGCCCCGTGTCGCCCGTCATCCGCTTCAAGACCGTCGACGAGGCGATCGGCATCGCGAACTCGACCGCTTACGGCCTGTCATCCTCCCTCTGTACCAACCGCATCGACCTCATCAGCCGTTTCGTCCGCGAGCTCGAGGTCGGCAGCGTGAATGTGCGCGAGGTGCCGGGTTATCGGCTGGAGATGACGCCCTTCGGAGGCATCAAGGATTCGGGATTGGGCTACAAGGAAGGGGTGCTGGAAGCCATGAAGAGCTTCTGCAATACCAAGACTTATTCTCTGCCCTGGTAGCCGGGCGAATGGGCAGTGCAGTCATTTTGGATCTGATGGGCGGAGTCGCGCTGCTGCTCTGGGGATTGCACATGGTCCACAGCGGCGTGGTCCGTGCGTTCGGCGCCGATCTGCGCCGCCTGCTCGGAATCGCCCTACAGAGCCGTTTTCGCGCATTCCTCGCCGGCGCCTTCGTCACGGCACTACTCCAGAGCAGCACGGCGACAGGGCTGATGGCTGCCTCATTCGTAACCGGCGGCACGCTGGATCTCGTTCCCGCGCTGGCCGTCATGCTAGGCGCCAACGTCGGCACCACGCTGGTGGTGCAGATCCTGTCGTTCAACATCACCGCCGTGACGCCGGTCCTGCTGCTGGCGGGGGTGATCGCATTCAAGCGCGGCGGCAGGACGCGAACGCGCGACCTCGGCCGGGTGGCGATCGGGATCGGCCTGATGCTGTTGGCGCTGCACATATTCCTCGGCGCTCTGGTGACGACGCAAAGCCTGCCGGTGTCGCGCGCCATTCTCGGTGAAATAACGAGTCAGCCGCTTCTATGCTTGGGTCTGGTTGCCGTCCTGACCTGGGCTGCGCATTCCAGTGTCGCCATCGTGCTGGTGGTGATGTCCCTCGGGGCCGCCCACCTGATCTCGCCCACGGCGGTACTCGCGATGGTGCTCGGCGCGAACGTCGGCAGCGCGCTCAATCCGCTGATCGAGAGCAGTCAGCCCGGAAACCTGGCCAGCCGGCGGCTGCCGCTGGGCAACCTGCTGACCCGGCTGGTCGGCTGCGCGCTGGTGCTGCCGCTGCTGCAACCCATCGCCGATGTGCTGCAACGCTACGAACCCAATCCCGCGCGCCTGGCCGCGGATTTTCACACCGCCTTCAACGTGCTGCTCGCGCTGCTGTTCATCGGCCCGCTCGACCTCGTGGCTCGGTGGCTCACGCGTTGGCTGCCGGACCAGGCGAAATCCGCGGATCCGGGCACGCCGGTCTATCTCGACTCGTCGGCGGTCAGCGCTCCCGCCGTCGCCCTGGTTTGCGCCGCCCGTGAAGTCCTGCGCATGGGGGATTTGATCGAAGCGATGCTGCGCCAGTCGATGACGGCGCTGCTGAGCAATGACCGCAAGCTCGTCGCCGAGATCAGCCGCATGGACGACGCCGTCGACAGCTTGAACGAGGCGGTAAAGCTGTACGTCACCCGAATGACCCGCGACAGCATGGATGACCGTGACGGCTTCCGTGCGATGGAGATCGTTTCCTTCTCGATCAATCTCGAGCATGTCGGCGACATCATCGACAAGAATCTGATGGATCTCGCGGCCAAGAAGATCAGGCGCGGCATCACCTTTTCGAAGGAAGGCGAGGCGGATCTCGTCGAGTTTCATCAGTATGTCCTCGACAGCCTGACCCTCGCGGTTGGAATATTCATGTCGGGCGACATCAATGTCGCGCGCCGCTTGATCGCCGCGAAAGCGCAGCTGCGCGAGAAGGAGTTTGCCGCGGCCGAGCGCTACCTCACACGCCTGCGCGAAGGGACCCCGGAGACGATCGAATCGTACTCGCTGGATCTGGATATCTTGCGGGACTTGAAGCGCGTGCACTCGCATCTGTGTTCGGCCGCTTATCCCGTGCTCGAGCGCGCCGGCGCGCTGCAGTCGAGCCGCCTCAAAGACTCCGCCGTCGGCCGGCGCAAGGCTTCGCAAAACCGCCTGGCAAACCGCCTCTTGGACAAGTGAGACTTAGGCCCTGTGAGACTGCCATGACCGACCCGATCCTGCTGACTCCCGGTCCGCTGACCACCTCGGAAGACACCCGGTCCGCGATGCTGCGCGATTGGGGATCGTGGGACACCGCCTTCAACGAGCTGACCGCGTCGGTATGCCGCGATCTCGTGGCCATCGTGAATGCAGGAGAGAATCACGTTTGCGTGCCCATGCAGGGCAGCGGCACCTTCAGCGTCGAAGCGGCGCTCGGCACTCTGGTTCCGAGGAGTGCCAAGGTCCTCGTGCCGGACAACGGCAGCTACTGCAAGCGCATCGTGCGGATCTTGGGTTACTTGGGCCGGGAGGCCGTTGTCTTGAAGCACGGCGAGCAGGAGGCGGCCGACCCGGCGCGGATCGAGGCGGCCCTCGCAGCGGATCGCTCGATCACGCATGTCGCGCAGGTGCATTGCGAGACCGGCACCGGAATCCTGAATCCGCTGCCGCAGATCGCGGCCGTCGTCGCGAAACATGGCCGCGGACTCATCGTCGATGCCATGAGTTCCTACGGCGCCATCCCGATCGACGCAGCGACGATCCCCTTCGATGCGCTGATAGCGGCGTCCGGGAAATGCCTCGAGGGCGTGCCCGGAATGGGCTTTGTCATCGCGCGCAGGGCGGCACTGGAACGTTGCGGCGGCAACAGCTACTCGCTCGCCCTGGACCTCCTCGACCAGTGGCAGTACATGCAAAAGACGGGTCAGTGGCGGTTCACGCCCCCGACACACGTGCTCGCGGCCCTGCGCGCCGCCATCACTCAATTCCAATCGCAGGGCGGGCAGCCGGCACGGCTGGCGCGCTATCGCGAGAATTGTGCCGCGCTGGTCTCCGGCATGCGCGCACAGGGTTTCAAGACCTTCCTGCCGGATGCGCTGCAGGCGCCCATCATCGTCACATTTCATTCCCCGCCCGATCCCGCCTACGAGTTCGGCGAGTTCTATCGGCGGGTGCGCGAGCGCGGATTCATCCTATATCCGGGCAAGCTCACGGACGTGGACACGTTTCGCGTGGGCTGCATCGGTGCCATCGGGCCCAACGCCTTGAGAGAGGCGGTTGCCGCCATGCAGGCGGTACTGAGCGAGATGGGAGTCCGCCGCTTGGCGCACGCCTGAGCGCGCATCCCCCGCGGCATCTCTGATATAAAGGCGAGCGAGCGTCGTTCGATCGGCCGGTCAGCGCCGGTTCGTCTGATTAACCGTTGAATAGGATGTGAAAGGTGGCAAAAGTTCCCCTAGGTGTCGGTCCGCAATTCCCGCAGGTCGTGGTGCTCGTCGGAGCCACCGGCGATCTTGCGCGACGCAAGCTCCTGCCCGGACTGTTTCATCTGACGAATGCGGGATTCATTCCTGGGTGCCGGATCATCGGCGTGTCCCTGGACGATTTGGATACCGAGGGCTTCCGCAAGATCATGCGCGAGGCGCTCGCCGAGTTCTCCACCCGTAAGGTGGCCGAGGCCGACTGGGCCGCGTTCGCCAACACCCTGCAATACCTGCCGATGTCCGCCGGCCCCGCGGCCCTGAAGGCGGCGGTGCTGGAGGCGGAGCGGTCATTCAGCGGCGAGAGCAGCCGGCTTCATTATCTCAGCGTGCCGCCGAATGCGGCGCTCGAGGCGGTGCGCTTTCTCGGCGAGGCCGATCTGGTCGATCGCTCCCGCATCATCATGGAAAAGCCGTTCGGCACCAACCTCGCGACCGCGGTCGCGCTGAACGCCCGATTGCACGAGGTCTTCGAAGAGAGCCAGATCTTCCGGATCGACCACTTTCTGGGCAAGGAGGCCGCGCAGAACATTCTTGCGTTCCGCTTCGCCAACGGATTGTTCGAGCCGATTTGGAGCCGCAACTTCATCGACCACGTGCAGATCGACGTACCGGAAAAGCTGGACCTCGGCAAACGGGCCGCGTTCTACGAACAGACCGGCGCATACCGCGACATGGTGGTCACACATCTGTTCCAAATACTCGGATTCATGGCGATGGAAGCGCCGACGTCCCTGGAACCCAAGCCCATCGGCGAGGAGAAGAACAAGGTCTTTCGCAGCTTGTTGCCGATCAAGCCGTCCGACGTCATCCGCGGTCAGTTCACGGGTTACCGGGCGGAGGAGGGGGTCTCCAAGGACTCGGATGCGGAGACCTTCATCGCGCTACGGTGCTTCATCGACAACTGGCGATGGGCCGGAGTGCCGTTCTATTTGCGTACCGGCAAGCGCATGGCCCAGGGACAGCGCATCATTTCCATCGCGTTTCGCGAGCCGCCCAAGAGCATGTTTCCCGCCGGGTCCGGCGTCAGCTCGCAAGGACCGGATCACCTCACCTTCGATCTGGCAGACGCGGCGAAGATGTCGCTGTCGTTCTACGGCAAGCGGCCGGGCCCGGGCATGCGCCTGGATAAACTGAGCATGCAGTTCGCCATGCACGACACCGGGCACATCGGCGATGTGCTCGAGGCCTATGAGCGATTGATCTTGGACGCCATGCGCGGCGACCATACGTTGTTCACCACCGCCGAGGGAATCGAGCGGTTGTGGGAAGTGTCGACCGACCTGCTGGAATCGCCCCCGCCCGTTCGATTTTACGAGCCGGGCTCATGGGGGCCGAACGCCATCCACCAGCTCATCGCTCCTCACGCCTGGCGATTGCCCTTCGAGCGAGTCTGGCGCGATCCGAATTCAGTGGGAAGTTGAGCCCGATCCAGCGGGCAGCGGGCGGTCGCGTTCCTCCGTACTTGGCGCATCGGGGTCGAAGTGTCAAAGTACGCTGCGCCCTTCTGAAGCGCGTTGCGCGGCAGTACCCGCGGGAGGACCGTTATGCTCGACCTTGTGCTGGCCATTGCGCATCATCTTTTGATATTTGCAATTTTTGCAATCCTGTTCACGGAGTTTTGGGTCGTGCGGCCGGGCATGGGCGCCGGCGCGGTCGCCCGCATCGCCTCGATCGATCTGTGGTACGGGCTGCTCGCCGCAGCCGTGATCATCGTCGGCTTTTGCCGCGTAATCTTTGCCGCCAAGGGATGGGCGTATTACTCTCATAACGCTTTCTTCTGGGCGAAACTAGGATGTTTTGCGCTCATCGGGCTGCTGTCGATCCCGCCGACGCTGGCATTCATCCGCTGGCGCAAACTCGGCACCGCACCCGGCGATGCGGCCGTCGGCGGACTGCGCCGCTATCTTCACGCCGAGCTCATGCTGTTCGTTCTGCTTCCGATCTTTGCCGCGGCGATGGCGCGAGGATATGGTGAGTTCTAAGCCCGCCGAACTTGGGCAGGCGCCCGAGTGGGAGTCCGTCGTTTCCGGCAACGCCGAGCTGCGCCTGACGCAGGAGCAGGCGGGCCGGATGCCGGCGCTGCGGCTGGATTTCGATTTCAAGCAGGCCGGGGGATTCGTGGTCGCGCGGCGCGCGCTGAAGCGAGACATGCCGGAGGAGTACGCGGTGAGATTCCGTCTGCGCGGCCGCGGCCCCGTGAATAATTTGGAGCTGAAGCTGGTCGACGCGACGGGTCAGAACGTTTGGCGGCATGTGCAACGGGACCTGCATCCTCCGGCGCGATGGAAGCAAGTGGAGGTGAGCAGCCGGGACATCGATTTCGCCTGGGGTCCCTCGAGCGGCGGGCGTCTGCGCCATTTGGGTTCGATGGAGCTTGCCATCGTCGCAGGCGAGGGCGGCAAGGGGACTCTGTGGATCGCCGGAATCGAGATCGAGAATCGCGGCCCGACGGAGGCCCCGGAGTTGAGCGCATCCAGCGCGCAGCCCGAGTACCCGCCTGCCGCCGCCCTGGGCAGCTCGGGCTGGAAGCCTGACCCTAAGGATCCGCGCCCGTGGATCGTGATCGACTCGAAGCAGCCGCGCAGCGTGGGCGGCCTCATCATCGACTGGCTGGATCAGGCGCCCGCGAAGGGCTTTCGCATTCGCGGCTCGATGCGCGGCACGCGCTGGAAAACCCTGTATGAGGCCCCCTCCGCCGCCGGCAAGCGCAGTTATGTGTATCTACCCGGGGTGAGGACTCGATTTCTTCGCCTCGAACTCGCGCAGCCGTCGGCGGGCGCGGCCCTGCGCCTGCGGTCGTTCGAGTTCTCGCGCTCCATCGAAGCGTTCTGGCACAACGTCGCGGAGGGCGAAGTGCGCGGCTGGCATCCTCGCTGGCTGCACAATGAACAGAGCCTGTGGACTCCCGCCGGTACCGCGAACGGGATTCACTGCGCGCTGCTGAACGAAGACGGCATGCTCGAAGTCGATCAGGGGTCGTTCTCGCTCGAACCCATGCTGCGGATCGAGGATCGCCTGGTCACCTGGGCGGATGTCGTCCCGCGCCAGGAGCTGCTCGGCGGCTGGATGCCGGTGCCTTCGGTGATCTGGGAGACCGCGGCTTGGCGGCTGCGAATTTCAGCCGAGGCGGCCTGGGGCGGTGTATCCCGCGTGCGCTATCGATTCGAGAATCGTGGAGATAAAAGGCTCGCCGCCCGATTGTTCGTGCTGGTTCGGCCGTTTCAAGTCACGCCGCCCTGGCAGAGCTTTCGTAACTTGGGCGGCGTCAGCCGGGTGTCCGATCTCGAGTGGCGCGACGGGGCGGTGCACGTCAATGCGGATTACTCGATCGCGCCGCTGCGCGCTCCAGAGGCGGCCGAACCGGCCGGATTCGGCGCGCTGCGCTTCGATGAGGGATTCATGCCCGCGATTCTCGCCGCCGGCGTGCTCCCGGCCGGCACGCAGACTCACGATCCCTTCGGTTTCGCGACGGGCGCCCTCGAATTCGCGCTGTCTCCGGAGGCGGGGCGGACATCCGAATGCGCTCTTAGCTGCGCATCTCTTGCCGCACGGGATTCCGTCGAGGAGCCGGCTTTCGATTGGCAATCGATACTCCCAGTTCCGCCTTGGTCGGGCAGCGGCTGGGCCGCAGAGGCGGCGGCTGCGGCGATGACCGCGACGGCGCACATTCTCGTCACCCGCTCCGGGCCGGCCCTGCAGCCGGGCCCGCGACGCTACACGCGTTCCTGGATCCGCGATGGCGCCATGATGAGCGCGGCCCTGCTGCGCATGGGGCGAACGCAAGAGGTTCGCGAGTTCATCCGCTGGTATGCGCCGCATCAGCGCGCCGACGGATTCGTGCCCTGCTGCGTCGACAGCGATGGGACCGATTGGCTGGTGGAACATGACAGCCACGGGCAATTGATCGCGCTGATCGCCGATTACCACCGTTTCGCGTCGGACCCCGCGCTGCTCGAGGAATCCTGGGTGTACGTCGACAGGGCGGTGGGATGCATCGAGCGGCTGCTCGATGCGAGCGGATTGCTGCCGATCTCGGTGAGTCATGAAGGCTATCTTGCCCAACCCGTGCATTCCTACTGGGACGATTTTTGGGCCCTGCGGGGTTTGCACGACGCGGTGGACCTTGCGCGCGCGGCAGGGCACGAGAGCCGCGCGCAAGCGTGGGAAGTCCTTCGCACGCGTTTTGCGGCGTCGCTGTTCGCGTCCATCGAGAACACCCGGGCGCGGCGCAATCTGGAGTTCATCCCGGGAAGCATCGAGTGGGCGGACTTCGATCCGACGGCGACTGCGAATGCGATTTATCTGCTTGGGCTGCCGGAGGGCCTGAACCGCCGGGCCGTCGAGCAAACCTTCGACAAATATCTCGCCGACTGGCGCAGCAAGCGCAGCGGCGCCGTCGTATCGGCGAACTACACCCCGTACGAGATCCGCATCATCGGCGCGCTCGTCAGATTGGGAAGGCGCGACGCGGCGTTGGAGTTGTTGCGTTTTTTTCTGTCGGATCGGCGTCCGCCGCCGTGGAATCAATGGCCGGAGATCGCGTGGGCGGACCGCAAGGCTCCCGCGCATATCGGCGATCTGCCGCATACCTGGATTGCGGCCGAATACGTGCTCGCGCTGCGCAGCATGTTCGCCTACGAACTCGACGCCGATCGGTCGCTGGTGCTGGCGGCGGGTCTCGCGGCGGAATGGATCGAGGGCGCCGGCGTCGAGGTGCGGGCCATGCCGACGCCTTACGGACCTTTGAGCTATTCGCTGCGCCGGGTGGATGCGCGCACGCTGCGATGTACGATCGGCGGCGGGATCGCGGCCAAGATCGTGCTGCGGCCTCCGGCCGGGGCTCCGCTCCTCAGCGTGACGATCGACGGTCGCGCCCACTCGGAATTCGATGAGGACTCCGTGACCGTGCCGCACACTCCTGCGGAAATCATCTGCGGCGTCGGCCGATGAGGGGCCGGACGGGGTGGTATCCTGGCGACGGCGTGATGCAGCGCTGGGCAAGGTGATGGAAGGCTCGAAAGAAAACCCCGGCACTCCTCCCGACGGCGAGGCCGCCCGACTGACGCTCGGCCGGCAGGTCGCGCTCATGGTCGGCACCATCCGTCGCTCCCCGGCGGGCAAGTCGGTCACCCTGTTGGTGGCCATCATCATTCTGGTGGTCGCCGCCACGGCCTACGGACAAATACGCCTCAACGGCTGGAACAGGCCCTTCTACGATGCCTTGTCGCGCCGGGACTTGCGCGACTTTCTCTATCAGCTCGGCGTGTTCTTCGTGATCGCGGGATTTCTGCTCGCCCTCAATGTCGCGCAGCGATGGCTGGTGGAGACTTTGGAGCTCACACTGCGCAAGGGTCTCGTGCTCAGTCTGCTTCAAGACTGGATGCTGCCGCGGCGGGCATTCTGGCTCGCCAACGCCGGATCGATGGGCGTCAACCCGGATCAGCGCATTCATGAGGACACCCGCAAGCTCTGCGAGCTCTCGGCGGATCTCGGCGTCGGGCTGCTTCAGGCGTCCATCTTGTTCTTCACGTTCGCAGGCGTGCTCTGGAGAATGTCGAAGGACTTCGTCTTTCGCGTCGGCGACTGGGACTACACGGTCCCGGGTTTCATGGTATGGGCGGCCATCCTCTATGCGAGCGCGGGCTCGCTCATGAGCTATTGGGTCGGGCGAGGCCTCATCGGCCGCAGCGCCGAACGCTACGCGCGCGAGGCCGACTTGCGTTTCTCTCTGGTGCGCGTCAACGAGCACGTCGACGACATTTCCTTGGCCGAGGGCGAGGCGGACGAAAAGCGCCGCATCCAGCTGCACCTCAAAAATGTACTGTCGGCGACCCGCCGCATCGTCAGGGGCCACGCCAATCTCACCTGGGTCACCGCCGGCTTCGGCTGGGTCACGATAGTCGCGCCCATCCTGGTTGCCGCGCCCTTGTACTTCAGCGGCAAGGTGTCATTCGGCGGCCTCATGATGGCCGCCGGAGCGTTCAGCCAGGCGCAGTCGTCGCTGCGCTGGTTCATCGACAACTTCAGCGCCATCGCCGACTGGCGTGCCACCCTGCTCCGAGTCGCGAACTTCCGTCACGCCGTGGGCGTCACCCACGAGCCGCGCGGTTTCGGAAGCCGCATCGAGTATGCCGAGGGCGAACCCGGCGAGATTTCGATCGAGGACCTCGAGATCGTTTCCTCGGCCAACGCCGACATGCTCAAGGAGACCAGAGCGGTCGTGAAGAGCGGGGAGCGCGTGCTCATTCTGGGCGCGCCGGGAACCGGCAAGACGCAGCTGTTCAGAGCGTTGGCGGGCTTGTGGCCGTGGGGCGCGGGCCGCGTCAGACGCCCGAAGGGCGAGCAGATATTCTACCTGCCGCGCGGCACGCCCTACATGCCCCGCGGAACTCTGCGCGAAGTCCTCGCCTATCCCTCGAAGGCGGAGAGTTTCGGCGAGGCTGCCTTTGCCCGGGCACTGTACCGGCTGGGTCTCGAACGCCTCGCGCCGCTGCTCGATGTGACCCGCCGCTGGGACCGCGAATTGAGCCAGGACGAGCAGCTCTGTCTCGCCGTCGCGCGGATCCTGCTGCAAAATCCACCGTGGGTGCTGATCGACGGCACCTTCGGCATGCTCGACGACGACGTCCTCGATCTCATCGTCGACGTCTTCGCGACCGAACTGCAACGCACGGGCATCATCCACATCGGCGGACCGGCTCAGGCGCATGCCTTGTTCACCCGCACCCTGCACCTGGTCAAAGCACCGCGAACCCGGACGAGCGCCTGATGAAGCGCACCATCCTACCGGCCGAGAGCGGAGCTGCAGGACGATTGACCACGTCCCTGATCCTGATGCTCCTCGTCGCGATGTCGCCGTTGCGGGCGGCCGCGCAGCAGTTCGATTTTCACGCGCCGGCATCGGCGGACGATCCCGCGGCCGCCGCCACCATGCGTGATTTGGCCGCGCGGCTGGTCCCCGTCTATCAAGAGCCCGATCCGGACCGCTATCTCGCGAATTTGTCCGCGCTGCAGATGGTCGCGCGCAACTATAGGGCCGCGGATGCGTCGCGGCAGTCGCTGCGCGACCGGCGCCGACCTTCGGGCGCCGGCCGGCCGGTGAGCCGCGAGCTGATATTCGACATGTACGCCCATGCCAGGGCCATGGAGTCGGAAGAGCATGTCCCGTTCCCGGAAGGGTTCACGAAGACGTTCCACGATACCGTGACTCCCTTGGGCGATCAGGACGAATTCGCCGTCACGCAGTGGCTGATGACGTCCCCCGGGGTGTACCGATATGCCCTGCAAAAGGCGCTCGATCAGCAGCGGGCTGCCGACAGGATCGACCAAGCCGGTGCCGTGGCGTTGATATGGGCCTACCTGTCCTACGACGCCTATCGGAGTTTCGCACCCATCGTCATTGCGCTCGATGCCGAGGAAGATCGCCGGCGCTACGAAGTCGAGGACAACATCGTCATCAAGACTCCCGACGGAGCTGACATCGCCGCCATGCTGGTCCGGCCGAAAAGCGCCGCGCAGCCGCTTCCCGCGCTCCTCGAGTTCACGATCTACGATTCACAGACGTACGCGCGGGAGTGCGCGGCACACGGCTATATCGGAGTGGTCGCCTATACGCGCGGAATCCGCAACGACCCGCGCGAGGTCGTTCCCTATCAGCACGACGGCGACGATGCGCGCGCGGTCATCGATTGGATCGCCAAGCAACCCTGGAGCGACGGCCGCGTGGCCATGTACGGCGACGGCTACAGCGGCTTTTCCGCTTGGGCGGCAGCAAAGAAGCCGTCGGCCGCGCTCAAGGCCATCGCCACTTCGGCAACCAGCGCTCCCGGAGTCGACACCCCCATGGGAGGCAGCATCTTTCAGAATTCCGGATACCGCTGGTCCTCCTATGTGACCCACGCCAAGTCTTCGGACGAGAACGACTATTACGACGACGCGCTATGGCGCGCGCTCGATCAGAAATGGTACGTGAGCGGCCAGCCGTACCGGGACCTGGGGCGCCTGTTCGGCAAGCCCAATCCGATCTTCATTCGCTGGCTGAACCACCCGAGCTATGATCTCTTTTGGCAGAAGATGATCCCTTATCGGGAACAATTCGCCAAAATCGACATCCCGGTGCTGACGGCCACCGGCTACTACGCCGGCAGCGAGCCGGGGGCGCTGTACTATTTCACTCAACACCATCGCTACAACCCGCATGCCGACCACCGGTTGATCATCGGCCCGTACGACGACGCCGTGATGCAGCGGGGACCGCTGGCGGTACTGCAGGGCTATCAAATCGACTCGGCGGCCATCGTCGATCTTCATGAGCTTCGATATCAGTGGTTCGACCACGTCCTCAAGAACCGCGCCTTGCCGTCCCAATTGAAGGGCCGCGTCAACTACGAGGTGATGGGCGCCAACGAGTGGCGGCACGCCGCATCGATCGAGGCGATGGCCAAGAGCTCGTTGAAATTCTACCTCGATGCGGCGGAGTCCGGCGGCGGACACCGCTTGTCGCTGCGCAAGAGCTCCAAAGCCGCCTTCATCCGGCAGACGGTGAAGCTGGCCGATCGACGCGATGCCGGCTGGACGCCGTCGACCGATCTGATCAGCGGGAGCATCGCGACCCACAACGATGTGATGTTCGTGAGCGATACGTTCACGACGCCCACCGAAGTCGACGGTCTGCTCTCGGGACGGCTCGATATCACGATCAACAAAATGGACGTGGACTTGAACATCATGCTGTACGAGCGCCTGGCCGGCGGCGACTTCATCCGTTTGTTCAGCCCCAGCTATGACTTTCGCTTGAGCTATACGCGCGACCGCGTTCACCGGCACCTGCTCAAGGCGGGCGAGCGGCAGGAATTGACGTTCAAGAGCGAGCGCATGACCAGCCGCCAGCTCCAGCCGGGCAGCCGGCTGGTCATGGTCATCGGCGTCAACAGGCGGCCGGATCGTGAGATCAATTATGGCACCGGGGGCGACGTGAGTGCAGAGTCCATCGCCGACGGCCGGATTCCGGTCAGGATCCTCTGGCACGACGACAGCTATGTCGAAATTCCGGTTCGCAGATGACACGCCCGGCGCGGGCCGCGCTACGCGCGCCGCCCGGCGTTGCCTCTCGGCACTGGCCTCATACGCTGCGCAGGAAGTGGGGCAGGGCGCGCGCTTGAGCCGTGTGCTCGAATCCCGATGCCAGTTTGATCAGTTTGGGCTCGCTGAAGGCGCCGCCGAAGAAGGATAGTCCAAGGGGAAGCCCGCGATGCAGCCCGGCCGGCACCGTGATGTGCGGATAGCCTGCGACGGCCGCGGGCGTGGAGCATCCGCCGGTATCCGAATCGCCGTTGACGGTGTCGATCAGCCAGGCGGGTCCCGAGGTGAGGGTCACGATCGCGTCGAGATTGTGTTCGCAGAGCACCGCATCGATGCCGCCGCTGCGCGTTGCGGTGAGGCAGCTCTCCCGCGCATCTCGATACGCCGCCTCGCTCAAGCTGCCCTTGGCTTCGGACTGCCGCAGCAATTCCTGATCGAACAAGGGCATTTCCCGCGCTGCGTTCGCATCGTTGAAGCGAATCAGATCGGCGAGCGATCGCACCGGGAAGCCTTCCGGCAAGCGCGCAAGATACGCATCGAGGTCCGCCTTGAATTCGTACAGCAGCACTTCCTGCTCCGCCGCCGCCGCCGCGCCGTGCATGGGCAAATCCGCCGGGTCGATCACGATCGCGCCGGCGCGTTTGAGCGCCGCGACCCAACCGTCGAGGAAGGCGTTGAGCGGCGCGCTCTCGGCAAAGAAGCGCCGCGCCACCCCCAATCTCGCGCCGCGCAGACCATCGGGATCCAGATAGCGCAGGTAGTCGCTGTCGAAGTGCCCCGCGGCGCCGGCGCTCGCCGGATCCGATGGGTCGGGGCCGGCCATCACACCCAGCAGCACGGCGGCGTCGCGCACCGTCCTCGCGAGAGGTCCCGCGGTGTCCTGACTGTGGGATATCGGCACGACTCCCGTTCGGCTCACCAGTCCGACGGTCGGTTTCAAGCCGACGATGCCGTTGATCGAGGCCGGGCTCACGATCGAGCCGTCCGTCTCCGTGCCGACGGCGACGGCACAGAGGTCGGCGGCCACGGCGACCGCCGATCCGGAACTCGATCCGGACGGCGTTCGATCGAGCGCATAGGGATTGCGGCACTGGCCTCCTCGGCCGCTCCAGCCGCTCGACGAGTGGGCGGATCTGAAGTTGGCCCACTCGCTCAGGTTGGTCTTGCCCAGAATCACCGCGCCCGCTGCGCGCAGCCGAGCCACGAGCGGAGCATCCGCGGGTGAGTACCAACCTTCGAGGGCCAGCGAACCCGCGGTCGTCATCATGCGATCCGCCGTCTCCACGTTGTCCTTGATCAATATCGGCACGCCGTGCAGCGGACCCCGCGGTCCGCGGTCGCGGCGCTCGCGGTCCAGTTCGCCGGCAATGTCGAGCGCACGCGGATTGGTCTCCAGAACGGCGCCCAAGCTCGGACCGCGGCGGTCGAGGCTATCGATGCGATCGAGATAGATTTGGGTGAGCCGCCGCGACGTCAAACGGCCGTCGCCGAAGGCTGCGGCGATGTCCGCCAGGGTGAGTTCCGCGGCGCCCGCGACAGCCTTGGCGCTCATGGCGGAATCAGGGGCGGCGACGGCGGCAACAGTGGCCGCCAGGAGAAAATCTCGCCGATCCATGTCACATCCCGCTAATTGAGTACGGCCTGATAGACGTATGCATGCGATAGCCCGCGCACATCCGGCACCGTGTAGGCGGCGGCCGCGCCGCCGCCGGCTATTTGTTGAATCATGCCGATGACGATCAAATCGTCGGTGGGGTCGATCCAAAACCAGGTGCCTGCGGCGCCGCCCCAAAAGTACGTGCCCTTGCCGTAGTAGCCCCCGGCCGCGACCGCATCGGTGTACACGGCAAAGTCCAGGCCGAAACCTGCGCCGGGCGACAAGGTCGTCATCGAGGGTGCCAGCACGTTGGTGCGCATCAGCTCGACCGTGCCCGGGGCGAGCAGGCGCACGCCGTCGAGTTGGCCGCCGTTCAACAGCATTTGGCAGAAGCGCATGTAATCGGTGGCCGTGGAGACCAGGCCGCCGCCGCCGGACGGGAGTGCGGGCTTCGCGGCATAGTCGTGGTTCAATCCGCCCGTCAGCACGTGAAACTTGCCGCTCTCGTCGTAGTCGTACAGCTCCGCGAAGCGCTTGAGCTTCTCCGCGGGAACGTAGAAGGCGGTATCGGCCATGTTCAGCGGCTTGAAGATGCGCTTCTGCAGGAATTCCTCGAACGGCATGCCGGAGAGCTTCTGTACGATATATCCCTGAATGTCGACGGAGATGCTGTAGTGCCATTCGCTGCCCGGTTGGGCGTTGAGGGGTAATTTGGCCACGCGTTTGATGAACTCGTCCAGCGTGATGTTGACGTCGAGGAGATTCGCTTCGCGCTGCAGCTTATCGACCGGGGTGTTGCTGAAGAACCCGTAGGTGAATCCGGCGGTGTGCGACATCAGTTCGCGCATGGTCATGGGGTGAGTCTGATCCACCAGCACCATGTTGCCCTTCGCATCCGTGCCGTACACCTTGAGGTTCGCGAACTCGGGAATGTACTTGGCGACCGGATCGTTGAGCTGCCACTTGCCTTCTTCGAACAGCATCATCATGGCGACGCCGGTGATCGGCTTGCTCATGGAATAGATGCGGAAAATACTGTCTTTCTGCATGGGCAGATCCGCGGCGATATTACGCTTGCCGGCAGCCTCGAATTCGACCACCTTGCCGTGACGCGCGACCATCGTCACGACGCCGGCGAGGCGGCCCTGCTCGACCAGCGCTTTCATGCCGTCGGTGAGTCGCGTCAAGCGCTCGGCGGACATGCCGACGTTTTCCGGCTTGGCGGCCGGCAATGTGGCCTGTCCCAGCCCACGCGCGGATCCCAGGGCGAGGGTGCCTATCAAGAGCAGTACGGTGAGCTGTGCGCGCATTCCGGGGATTCCCTCTGGCCTTGTTATTGTGCGAATCGCAGTTTATGCCGAGCCGTCGCGAAGAAACAACTCACGGCGGCGTATTCGTATTCAAGAGCGGCTGTCTCGCGAGCAGCCAGATCCCGGCAACCACCAGCACCGTGCCGGCCGCCACCCACGCGGTAAACGGCTCGCCCAACAGCACGACCGCCATCAGGATCGTCGACAGCGGACCAACGGTGCCGGTTTGCGCGGTCAGCGAGGCGCCGATCCGCTCGATGGCCATCATCACCATGAGGACGGGCGCAAAGGTGCACGCGGTGGCGTTCAATGCCGACAGCCACAGCACCTGCGGCGCGACGATCATGGCGCTCAATGGCCTCAAGGCCAGGAATTGCGCGATGCAGATGAGACAGGCCACGGTGCTCGCAAGGCCGGTGAGACGCAGCGCACCGAGGCGCTTGACCTCCTCGCCGCTGTAGCAAAGATAGACCGCGTAGCTCACGGCGCTGCCGAACACGAGGGTCGCGCCCAGGGGCGTGTTCGCGCCTTGCAGGGTCGCCTCTCGGCCGAACACGCACAGCACGCCGGCGTAGCTGACGGCCAGGGCGATGACCTGCTGCCGGGTGACCTTGCGCCTGAACAGAAGAACCCCGAGCCCGAGCACCAGGGTGGGGTTCAGGTAGAGAATGAGCCGCTCCAAACTTGCGCTGATGTAGCGCAGCCCCGCGAAGTCGAGAAAACTCGCCAGGTAGTAGCCGCAGAATCCGAGACCCAGTATGGCCCGGATGTCTCTTCGGTTGAGCGCCGGCTTACCTCGTCCTGCCCACCAAGTGAGGATCAGGAACATTGGCAGGGCGAACAACATGCGATACATGATCAGCGTGACCGCATCGACCCCGTATCGGTACGCCAATTTGACGATAATAGCCTTGCCGGAGAAGGCGATCGCCCCGAGGGTGGCGAGCAGCAGGCCGCGGCGCCGAACGGCCAAGGAGAGGGAATGTTGAGTCTGCGCGTTCATTGTCCGCATTCTACGGAGTCGCCCGCATCCGTTTGCGCCAAAAAGGCGACAAGCACGGGCGGTTCGTCGTAGGCTCCTCCCATGCGCGCAAAGCCACTACCGATTTTGAAGTGGTCCGTCACTTTCGCCGCGATGTTCAGCGCCGGCGCCATCGGTTTCACGTTGCCCAGCCTGGGCGCGCATCCGACTCTGCCGCTGTTCGGCACCGGCATCGCGGTCGCCGCGTGTATTCGCTGGGGGCGCAGAATGTGGCCGGCCGTCCTGGCAGCCGGTGCCGGTGTCGACCTGTGGACGCATTTGTCGTTCGTCGCGTCGCTGGGCGTCGGCCTGGGGGCTACGGGGTGCGCGACGTTCACCGCCTGGTTTCTCGAACGGCGCGGCTTCGACCCCGATTTCGGCCGCGCACGGGATGTGCCGCTGTTCATCCTCGCCGTGTGTCTCGGCACCATGATCGTCCCCACCATGGGATTGCTCGGGTTTCGTCTTGCGGGCGATGCGGCGGCGTTCACGGATCCTCTGCGCTGGATTCGCTGGTGGAGCAACACCACGGCGGGGGCCCTGATGGTCGGTCCGATCTTGGTGGCCCTGAGCCGGCATAGCCTCGCGTCATTCGCCGAGCACTGGGCTGAGGGAGGGTTATGGCTTCTCGCGGTGGCGCTTTGCTGCGCAGGCACGCTGACCTTCGACGCGGGAGGTGTCGCCAGACCGCTGATGGTCATGCTGGCCCTGCTGTTGGTCGTCGTGGGCGCCATCCACTTCGGTCTCGTGGTTGCCGCGTTCGGTGCGTTCGCGATTTCCATGGTATGCGGTCTTGGCTTCATCTTCGGCCGCGGGGTCTTCGGCGGCCTCGACCACTTTGCGGGGCTGGCAACCATCTGGACGCTCGGCGCCGCGCTCACGGGGATGAGCCTCATCATCACCGCTCTGCTCGCCGAACGGGATCGCGCAGGGCTGGAGCGATTGCGCGCCGAGCACCGCTACGCGCAAATATTCGACGGCAGCCCGCAGCCGCTCTGGGTTCACGATCCCCACACGCTGGCGTTTCTTCTGGTCAACGAGGCGGCGGTTCGCCAGTACGGTTGGAGCCGCGAGGAGTTCCTGTCGAAACGAGTGCCGATGCTCGCCGCGCCCGGTGCGTCGCGCGTGCTGCCGCCGCCCGCGGCCGAAGGCACCGACGCGATTCCCGAGCCGTTCGAGACACGGCATCGGACTCGCGACGGGCGGATCATCGAAGTTGAGGTCTGGACGCGCGACATCGATCTGTGCGGCGAGCCGGCCGAGCTCGTGTTTGCCTGCGACGTGACCGAACGCCGGGCGCTCGGCAGCGCGCTCATCGACGCCATCGCCAACGAGCAGCGGCGCATCGGCCAGGAACTGCACGATGGGCTGGGGCAGGAACTGACGGGTCTTGCGCTTTCGGCGCGGGCGCTGGCGACTCGTGCCGAGCGCGAGCGTCAACCCATCGCCGCGGGCTTGGTGCAGCTCGCCGCCCTCGCAACCAGCTGCATTCAGGCCGCGAGGCGCATTGCGCAGGGAGTCTCGCCGCTGAGCGATGCCGACGGCGATCTGCTGGTCGCACTCGAAGCGCTGGCAAGCCGCAGTTCCGTCGGCAATACCATAGTGCTGTTTCGTCAGCGCCTCGAAAGCCCGTTGGTTCTCGATCTCGAGGCGTGCAATCATCTGTACCGGATCGCCCAGGAGGCCGTGCAGAACGCGCTCAAGCACGCCGGCGCCCATATGATCGAGATTGGGCTGTGGGTGCACTCGGAGGGCCTCAGTTTGACGGTCAGCGACGATGGCGTAGGGCTGTCGCGGGCGGGCTCAAACGGCGGCGGTTTCGGAATGCGCACCATGCGTTATCGCGCGAGTTCCATCGGCGCGAGACTCAGTGTCGGCGCCCGCAAGGGCGGCGGCGTCTCCATCGTCTGTGAAGTGGCTCACAGCCAAGCCCAGACAGCGAGCGCCTGAGCGCTAAGGCGAGCGGCGCAAAGAGCTCCCGGGGGCGGAACTGCCCGCGAATTGCGAACTCTTATATAATGGAATCCACCCAAGGCAAGCATTGGTGACCCTATGAAATGGCCCACGGCGCTCCGCTCACTTTCCCTGATTGCAGGCGGCTTCATTGCGACTCTCACGCTGACCGGACCCGCGTCCGCGCAGCATGGAGTGGGGGTGGGACACGCCGCGGTCGGCGGGTTCCACGGCGGCTACGGCTGGCGAGGCGGCTACGGTTGGCGGGGTGGCTACGGCTGGCGGGGCGGCTGCTGCTTCTATGGTCCCTGGGGGTGGGCAGGCCTCGGGTTGGGCGTGTATTTCGCGACGCTGCCGCTGTACTACTCCACCCTGTGGTGGGACGGCATTCCTTACTACTATGCGGACAACACCTACTACCGCTGGAACGGCGTGGTGAATCAGTACGAAACGGTGAGCCCACCGCCCGGACTGCTGAACCCGGCCGGCGCACAATCGGGACCCGCCGCGTCGGAGTTGATCGCGTATCCCAAGAACGGGCAGAGCCAGGAGCAGCAGGGGAAGGATAAGTTTGAGTGCCATCGCTGGGCCGCTGCGCAAACCGGATTCGACCCGACCGAGCCGGGCGGCGGGGCGGCACCCGGCAGGCGTGCCGATTATTTTCGGGCTCAAGGGGCCTGTCTCGAGGGACGCGGCTACAGCGTGAGATAGTCGTTCCGCCCGGGGGTTCGGGGGATCCCCGGCTGCCCACTGGGGCCTTTCTGGGATTGGACATCCTAATCGAGACCGTTGTCTCGACATACTGCCTACTGTCGTGTGAGAATGCGCGGTTTTGACGCCGGCCTCCTGCGGCGCTATTCATTACACTTTTACGGAACCTTGCTATGCCCCGCACTACGCCGCTTTCCGATATCCGAAATATCGGCATCATCGCCCACGTCGACGCCGGCAAGACGACGACGACCGAGCGCATCCTGTATTACACGGGGCGTAAGCACACCATCATCGATATTCACGACACCAAGGACCTGAAGACCTCGACGACCACCGACTATCTCGAGCAGGAACAGAAGCGCGGCATCACGATTCAAAGCGCCGCGGTGTCGGCGTTCTGGCGCGACAAGAAGATCAATCTCATCGATACCCCGGGGCACGTCGATTTCACGATCGAGGTCAACCGAAGCCTGCGCGTTCTGGACGGCGCCGTCGTGGTGTTCGACGGAGTGGCGGGTGTTGAGCCCCAATCGGAAACCAATTGGCGCCTCGCCGACAACTACGGCGTGCCGCGCATTTGCTACGTCAACAAGATGGACCGCAGCGGCGCAAATTTCCTGCGCTGCGTGGACATGATCAGGAAGCGTCTGGGCGCGCGCCCCTTGCCCGCGCAGATTCCGATCGGGTCCGAGGAGAATTTCAAGGGTATGGTGGATCTCGTCGAGATGAAGGCGCTGGTTTGGGACTCGGACGACAAGGATGCACAGTGGCATAGCCTCGATATCACGCCGGATCTCGCCGACAAATTGCACATCACCACGCCGAGCGACCGCAAGCTGCTGGCCGATATCGACAAGTTCCGCACGGAATTGGTCGACACCTGTCTCGAGCAGGACGACGAGGCCATGGAAGCGTACCTCACCCACGGCACGGCGCCGTCGGCCGACGTGCTGCGCAAGGCGTTGCGCAAAGGCACCTTGCACTCGGCATTCACGGTTGTGCTGTGCGGTTCATCGTACAAGAACAAAGGGGTGCAGCAGGTGCTCGACGCGGTGGTCGACTACATGCCGGCCCCCACCGACGTGGCCTCGATCAAGACCGTCGATGCCGACGGCGAGCCCATCGGCGAGCGCATTTGCTCGGACGACGAGCCCTTCTCGGCCCTGGCCTTCAAGGTCATCAATGATATTTACGGCGCGCTCACCTTCATCCGCGTCTACTCGGGCGTGCTGACCAAGGGCGCCTCGGTGCAAAACTCCACGCGCGGCAAGCGCGAGAAAATCGGCCGCATGGTCGAAATGTTCGCCAAGGAAGCCAATCCCGTGGAAGAGGCCCGCGCCGGCGACATCATCGCGCTGGTGTCCCTGGCGGACACCGAGACCGGCGACACATTGTGCGACGCCGCCAACCCGGTCGTTCTGGAGCGCATGCGCTTTCCGGATCCCGTCATCAGCGTGTCGGTGAAGTCGAAGCTCAAGACGGAGCAGGAGAAGTTCGGCACCGCGCTCGGCAAGATGGTTCGCGCCGACCCCTCGCTGCATCTGGAGACCGATCGCGAGACGGGTCAAACCATCCTGCGCGGGATGGGCGAACTGCATCTGGAAGTGACTCTGGACCGCATGCGCACCGAATTCGGCGTCGAAGGCATCATGGGCGAGCCGCAGGTGGCGTACCGCGAGACCTTCACCAAGAAGTTGACCGAACAGTACATCCACAAGAAGCAGACCGGCGGCTCCGGCCAGTTCGCCGAGGTTTGGATCACCTTCGAGCCGCTGGAGCGCAGCGCCGGTTTCGAGTTCGTGGACGAGACCGTCGGCGGATCGGTGCCGCGGGAGTTCGTGCCGTCGGTGGAGAAGGGCCTCAAAATTCAGAAAGAGGACGGGGTGCTTGCTCATTATCCGACGGTGGATTTTCGCGCGACCCTGATCGACGGCAGCTTCCACGACGTCGATTCCAACGCGCTCACCTTTGAAATCGCCGCCAAGGCCTGCTTTCGCGAAGCGATTCGCAAGGCCGGACCGATCCTGCTGGAGCCCGTCATGAAGGTCGAGACCGTGACGCCCGGCGACTACCTGGGCGACGTGATCGGCGACATCAACCGCCGCCGCGGCACGATCCAGGATCAGTTGGAGCGCGGCGCCAACATCGCCGTCGTGGCGAACGTGCCGCTATCGGAGATGTTCGGCTACATCGGGCAGCTGCGCGGCATGACCAGCGGCCGCGCCTCCTACACGATGGAGTTCTCGCACTACGAGCCCGTGCCGCGTCAGGTCGCGGACGCAGTGATCGCCGAGGTGGCGAAGGCCAAGGCCGCCGCCGTCGGTTAGAACAGGCGTCGGTTAGAACAGGCGTCGGTTGGAACAGCCGTCGGTTGGGACAAGTGAGGCGCCGCTCGTCGATCGAGCGACGCCGAGCTGGCCAATTTTCCTTTACACCTTCGCCGCACCGGCCTATCGTCCGGGAGATCCACCCGTCCTGGAGCGGGCATTCGAGCGCTAGGAAGGTGGCGATGGTCAATTTGCTGAAGAGCATTAGTGAAGATCCGCGGGTCAAGCAATTGGGCCCGGGCCTCATCACCGGCGCCGCCGACGATGACCCGAGCGGTATCGCCACCTACTCTCAGGCCGGAGCACAGTTCGGCTACAACATGCTGTGGACCGTGCTGTTCACCTATCCCCTGATGGTCGGCATCCAGATGGTCAGCGCCCGCCTCGGATGCATCACAGGGCGCGGGCTGGCCGCGAACATCAAAACGGTGTTCCCGCGTTCGGTTCTTTACGGCATCGTCGGCCTGCTGCTGGTCGCCAACACCATCAACATCGCCGCCGACATCGCCGCGATGGGCGAGGCGCTGCGCTTGCTGCTCGGGGGCTCGGCGCACCTCTACACCGTCGGGTTCGGAGTCCTGTGCCTGGGGCTGCAGGTCTTTCTGCGCTATGCGACCTACGTGCGCTATCTAAAGTGGCTCACCCTCGCGCTCCTCTCCTATGTCGCGGTGATTTTCACGGTGCACGTCCACTGGGGCACGGTCATGTCCGAGATGGTCTACCCCAAGCTCGTGCTCGACCACGGCACCATCACCATGATCGTTGCGGTTTTCGGCACGACCATCAGTCCGTATCTGTTCTTCTGGCAGGCCGCGCAGGAAATGGAAGACTTGCGCGCCGTCACGGCCCGCAACGGCGGCGGCTCGCTGCTGCCCCATGCCGCGGAGGTGGCGCGCCTGCACCTGCGGCGCATTCGCTGGGACACCTACATCGGAATGGGCTTCTCGAACCTGATTGCGTTCTTCATCATCCTGAGCACGGCGGCCACCCTGCACACGGCGGGCACCGTCGACATTCAGACGTCGGCTCAGGCCGCCGAAGCGCTGCGTCCTCTGGGCGGGGAGACCACATTCCTGCTGTTCAGCCTGGGGATCATCGGCACGGGAATGCTGGCGGTTCCGGTGCTGGCGGGCTCGGCCGCGTACGCGGTGTCGGAGAGCTTCGATTGGCAGTCGGGTCTGGATAGGAAGGTGCACGAGGCGCTGGAATTCTACGGCATCATCGCCATTGCGACGGTGGGCGGAGTGGCGTTGACCTTCACACATTTGGACCCGGTGCGTGCGCTGGTGTGGAGCGCGGAGATCAACGGCGTCATCGCCGTTCCCATCATGGCCGTCATGATGCTGCTGGCCGCGCGCGAGGACATCATGGGGCGATTCGTGATCCGGCTTCGATTGCGCCGCCTCGGATGGATCGCCACCGCGGTGATGGCGGTGACCGTCGCGGCGATGATCGTCACCACGTGACGACGGCCGTCGCCGCCGGCCGCGGCGTTAGGTAAGCTGCGCACTCATGAGCGATCGCCCATCGATTTCCGACGCCGCCATTCCGCCGGATGAACCGACCGAAAAGTTGAATACCAAGGCGGCCGGAATCATCGGTCTCGCGGTGATGTGCAGCCGGTTGTTGGGGCTGGCGCGCGAGCAGATCTTTGCCGCCTTGTTCGGCGGCGGGGCTGCGATGGATGCCTTTACCGCCGCCTTCCGCATACCGAACCTGCTGCGCGATCTGTTCGCCGAAGGCGCGCTGTCGACGGCGTTCGTCACGACATTCAGCAAGACCATCGCGCGCGGCGGCGACGACGCCGCGTGGCGGCTGGCGAACAAAGTGGCCACCTTGACGGCCGTGGTGCTCGGCGCCCTGTGCATTGCGGGGGTGGTGTTCTCGCCGCAGTTGGTCGCGCTGCTGGCGCCCGGCTTCGATCCGCAGAAGGCGGCGCTGACCGCGCTGCTGACCCGCATCATGTTTCCGTTCATTCTCTTGGTTTCCCTCGCCGCCTTGGTCATGGGGATGCTGAATTCCAAGAGCGTCTTTGGAATGCCGGCGATGGCCTCGAGTTTCTTCAACTTGGGATCGATCGTCGGCGGAGTGGCCTTGGGCTTCTGGATCGACCCGCACTTCGGAACCCGGGCGCTGGTCGGGTTGGGGGTCGCGACCGTGCTGGGCGGGGCGCTGCAACTCGCCGTTCAATTGCCCTCGTTGGCTCGGCTGGGGTACCGCTTCCGCCCGGATTTTCGCTGGCGCGACGCCGGCGTGAAGGCGATATTGCTGTTGATGGGGCCTTCGGTGATCGCCGCCAGCACCACCCAGTTCAACGTGCTGATCAACTCGATGTTTGCCTCGACGCTCGGCGATGGGCGGATTTTCTGGCTCTCGATCGCTTTTCGGTTGATGCAGCTGCCGCTCGGCCTGTTCGGGGTGGCTCTCGGCACCGTGACACTGCCGCTGCTGTCGCGCCTGGTGGTGGCGGGTCAAATGGGCGCATTTCGCACCGAACTGGCGCGCGCGATGCGCCTCGCGCTGCTGCTCACCATTCCATCGATGGTGGGGCTCATCATGCTCGCCGGGCCCATCATATCGGTGCTCTATCAGCACGGGAAATTCACCGCCTTCGAGGCGGCGCAGGCCGCCGGAGGGCTGCAATTTTACGCCGTCGGACTGGTGGGTTACGCCGCGCTCAAGGTGCTGGTGAACGCCTTCTACGCCCTCGACAAACGCAAGACTCCGATGCTCGTGAGCCTCGTCGCGGTGGCGCTCAATTTGGCGTTCAATTGGCTGTTCACGTTCCGTTTGGGATGGGGTCACCGCGGCTTGGCATTCTCCACCGGCTGCATCGCGACGGTGAATTTCCTGCTGTTGTATGTGTTGATGCGCAGACATCTCAAGGGGCTCGAGTCGCGCCGCATGTTGGTCATGCTGGGGAAGGTGGCGCTCGCGGCCGGGGCCCTGGTTGCCGTGTGCGCCGCCTCGTCGCATTGGCTGCTGGCCGATTGGCAGACCCAGGCGTTTCTACCGAAGCTCGGCGCGCTTCTCGTGACCATGATTCTGGGCGCGCTGGTGTTTGCCGGCTGCGGCACCGCCCTGCATATCGAGGAGCTCAAGGAACTGCAGGGCGCGATCCTGCGCCGGCTGCGGCGCATCGGATGATGCGTGATTGCGGCGAGTGTCGTGCTCGCCACAGATACTGCAAAGTGCCCGATATTCTGCTAGCGTTGCGTTTCCATCGGACTAATGGTTGATCGTGTTCGAATGAGACAGGTGTTCAAAGCCCTGGCGCTGTTGCTGCTGCTGATGACGGCACAGCAAGGTGCTGTGGTTCACGAGCTCAGCCATCTCTCCGGCGCCAACCACGTCGAGCTAGGTGTGCCGTCGGACGGGGCTGCGGATAGCAGCTGCGCTCTGTGTTTGGCCTTTGCGCAAGTCGTCACCCCGGCCGTCAGTCACTCGTTTCATGTCCCACTCCTCGTTCGCTTCGCTCTGGAGCCCATATCAGAGCCTCGATTTGCGGCAATCGACGCCGCAGTCCCGCGTCCCCGTAGCCGCGGACCTCCCGCCTCAAGCTGAATTTTCGCCTTGCGTCGATCCGCCCGAGCAATCGGCAGCGGATCCATTCATTCAGCTTTTGCGGAGTCATTCCAATGTTCAGATTTGCAAATGCGCCCGCCGCGCGTGCCGCGGTCGCGATTATTTTCATCGCTACGAATTTCCAGGTATTGGCCGACACATCCGATTCGGCGACCGCCACCGCCGATGCCTCCGCATCAGGCTCATCGGCACCGGCCCAAATCAAGGAGATTCAGGTCACCGCGCAGCACTTGAATGACGCGCGCAGCAGCATCGAAACCCAGACCGGTGCATCGACCTATACCATCGACAGCCAGGCCATCGCCGCGATGCCCGGGGGCCAGAACAACCAACTCAATCAGGTCCTGCTGCAGGCCCCGGACGTGGTCCAGGACTCGTTCGGGCAGATTCACGTACGCGCCGATCACAACGATCTGCAATACCGATTGAACGGCATCATCCTGCCCGAGGGCATCAGCGTCTTCAGTCAGACGTTGAGTCCCCTGCTGATTTCTTCCTTGAAATTGATCACCGGCGCACTGCCGGCGGAGTACGGCCTGCGCACCGCCGGCGTCATCGACCTGAGCACCAACAGCGGCCTGCTGCAGCCCGGCGGCCAAGCGTCATTCTATGGCGGCAGCCATTCGACCATCCAACCTTCGGCCGAATACGGCGGCAGCGACGGCCGATACACCTACTATGTAACCGGCGACTACAAGCAGAACGACCTGGGCATCGAATCGCCCGACGGCAGCTCCAATCCCCTTCACGATCACACGACGCAGGGACATCTCTTCAGCTATCTCGAGGACATCATCGACACCAACGACCGCCTCTCGCTGATAGTGGGTCTTTCCAACGATGAATTTCAGATCCCCAATCAGGTGGGTCTGCAGCCCCCGCTCGGTCTCAATGTGAACGGTCAGACTGCGTTTCTGAGCGACGGCTTGAACGAACGGCAGCACGAGCTCGCCGAGTATGCAATCGTCAGCTGGCAGCACTCCGAAGGCGCGCTCGACTGGCAAACTTCACTCTCCGCCCGCTATACGAGCTTGCATTTCGCACCGGATATCGTCGGCGACCTGCTGTACAACGGCATCGCTCAGGACGCCTTCAAGGACGATACGGCCATCGGCTGGCAGACGGATGCTGCCTATAAACTGAGCGATGCACATACGGTGCGGGCGGGCCTTTACTTTCAGCACGACTCATCCAAGAGCGATACCACCTCCGAGGTTCTACCCATCGATGCGACGGGCGCACAGACGTCCAATGTGCCCCTCACCATCATCGAGAACGGCACCCAGGTCCAGCAGATTGGAAGCGCCTATCTGCAAGATGAATGGAAGCCATTGGCCCCCCTCACAATCAACTACGGGCTGCGCTTCGACCGTTTCAGCGCGTATTCCAGCGGCAGCCAGCTCAGTCCGCGTGTCAACGCAATATGGGAGTTCGACTCCGGCACAACGCTGCACGGCGGCTACTCCCGCTACTTCACTCCGCCCCCGTTCGAGCTGGTGAGTTCGGGCACCTTCACGCAATTCGCCGGCACCACCGCCGTGCCGCCGGGATCGGTGACGAAGGACTCCGCTCCCATTGCCGAACGTGCCAATTACTACGATCTTGGCGTGCAGCAGAAGCTATTGGATAAAACGCTGACGCTGGGCTTCGACAGTTTCTACGAGCAGTCGCAACACCTGATCGACGAGGGTCAGTTTGGCGCGCCGATCATTCTCACGCCGTTCAATTATCGCTATGGCCTCATCGGCGGCGTTGAATTCACGGCCAACTACACCGTCCAGAATTTTGCCGCCTACCTCAACACTGCATGGCAGGCGGCCCACGGCAAGGACGTGGAATCGGCGCAGTTCAACTTTACCCAGCAGCAGCTCGACTACATCGCCGGCAATTACATCCACCTCGATCACGAGGGACGGGTATCCGCTTCGGGCGGTGTGTCCTACCTGTGGATCGGTACTCGTTTCAGCATCGATGATCTATTCGGCACCGGTCTGCGCCAAGATCTGACGTATCCCAACGGCTTCGTCATCCCGAACGGGGATCACACTCCGAGCTATAACCAGATCAATCTCGGCGTGAGTCACGACTTTGAACTCGCCGCCTCCGGTCCGCTGACGGTGCGCTTCGATGTCATCAACGCGGCCGACAAGGTCTATCAGATCCGCAGCGGCACCGGCGTCGGCGTGTTCGCACCCCAGTACGGGCCGCGGCGTGGGTTCTTCGGCGGACTTGCCTGGCGGTTCTGAGTTTTCCCGCTATGAAATGTGCCGGGAGACACCCTAGGAAGGGGGTGTCTCCCGGCCCCACCGTAGTTGTCTCATCGGCCTGACTCAACGCGAAGAGGAAAAGACTTTCTTCGGGAACGTTTGCTCCAGAACCTCCAGGAAGGCACGGACCTTCGCGCCGACCAGACGACGAGAACTGTGCAGGGCCCAGATCTCAACGACAGGGCCCTCTTGTTTTCCCCACTGCACCAGTCGACCCGCGGCGATGTCGTCAGCCACGAGCATTTTCGGCAGCAATGCCGCGCCGGCACCGGCCAGTACGGCGTCGCGTACCATCGACAGGGACGACAGTCGCAGGACGGGCTCCGGTCTGAGATGAACGATCACTCGATGTTCACTTCGCATCTGCCACACGACATCCGTACGCGCCGCACTCATTAGCACCGCCCGGATGGGGATCTCCTTGCCACTCGCCTTCGAGCGGACCGGGCGCTCAATTTCGGGGGATGCCACAATCAGCCGTTCGTCCCTCAGGAAGGGTCGCCCCACAAGCAGCTGATCCGGAGCAGGATCGACCCGAATCACCAGGTCATAGCCGTCGTCCACAGGATCGACTCTTCGATCCTCCGCGACGATTTCGAGCCGCACTTCGGGATAGGCGAGCGCGAACCGTGCCCCAATTCGCCCGAGCGCGACGTGTGCAAACAGCGTCGGGGCACTTACCCGCAGGCGCCCGCGGGGAGTTGAGGCACCCAAGGCCACCGTCTCTGCAGCCTCCGCGATCTCAGTGAGCAATCCCTGTGTGCGTTCGTGAAGAGTCCGACCTTCCTCCGTCAATCGCAGCGCGTGACCACCCCGTTCGATCAGCCGCGCACCCAAGCTTTGTTCAAGTTCGGCCACGCGGCGGGACAGCGTGGCCTTCGCTCGCCCCGAACGGCGGCTCGCCCGGCCGAAGCCGCCGTGCACGGCCACCAGATTGAAATCCGTCAACGCTTGCAAGTCCATGGCGTGTTCCATTATTGAGACGACGTGACTCGATAATAGCGTCTTCTCACTCAATCATGAAACACTTATCGTGACCCCACATCAACCGACACCACCACGTCAAAAGGAGTGATTCACATGTCAATTCTGGTTACCGGTGCCACAGGCACCATCGGATCGCAGGTTCTGACACAGTTGGCTGGACAGACAACGCAGGTGCGGGCCCTCACGCGCTCGCCCAATACTGCCCGGCTCCCGGCTGCCATCGAGCCCGTGGTCGGGGATCTGGCCGACGTCGACTCGCTGCGTGCGGCGATGAAGGGGGTCGACACACTGTTCCTGCTCGTCCCAAACGTCGCCGATGAATTGACGCAGGCGATGCTGGCATTGAATGTCGCCCGCGAAAGCGGCATCAAAGGGATCGTTTATCTGTCGGTGTTAAAGGGTGACACCTACACGGATGTACCGCACTTTGCCGGCAAGTACACCGTTGAGCGCATGATCGAGGATCTGAGTCTTCCGGCGACCGTGCTACGTCCGGCCTATTTCATCCAAAACGATCTTCGCCTGAGGGAGCCGTTGCTGAAATTCGGCATCTACGGGATGCCGATTGGATCCAAAGGAGTCTCAATGGTGGACATCCGCGATATCGGCGAAGCAGCTGCCGTTGAGCTTCTTCGCCGGCATCGCGCGCCGACGGCGCTGCCTCGTGAGACCTTGAGTCTAGTCGGGCCGGACGGCCTCACGGGGGAGCAAATCGCCGCGATCTGGGGCGAAGCGCTGGGGCGCACGGTACGTTATGGCGGCGATGATCTCGTTGCGATGGAGCAGCGCATGAAGAGTATTTTACCGAGCTGGCACGCGATGGATCTGCGATTGATGCTGAGCCGCTATCAAACGGACGGCGCGGTGGCGAGTGCAGCGGATCTGGCGCGGCTGACGGCGCTACTCGGCCGAACGCCCCGATCCTATCGCGCCTTCGCGAAGGATGCCGCCGCTCAGTGGGCCGGCAGCTGATGCGACGGGTGGTTTTGACGCCAAGTTGCAGCTGAATCGCGACTCGCCTAGGCTGCCCCAACACGGAGGAAGATTGTATGACACGCGTATTGTTCGTCGGCCAGCGGCCGGAAACCGTGGACTTCTCAGATCCCGCCATACCGCCGGGCTTCAATGCCGAGAAAATTCATGCCGGAATATCGATTGGCATGGCAAAAATGGCGGAACGGGGATGGCAGGCGGACCTTTGCTTAATCCCGCCCGACATAACGGCGGCCCTCGTGCTAGAGCAGCAGCTGACAACTACGACCTATAACTGCGTGGTGATCGGGGGCGGCATTCGGCTGCCACCAAAGAGCCTGTCGTTGCTTGAGACGGTAGTAAACACTGTGCATAAGATGGCACCGACTGCGTCCATTGCATTTAATACGCGGCCGGAGGATACGGCCGAAGCCGCTGCTCGTTGGTTAGACGCCGATTGATTGTCGCGGAATTGCTTGGAGTTGTTGGGGACAACCGCTGGTCGGCGTTGAACGGGAGGCCCGCAGTCGGCCATGAGCTGCCGATGGCACTACGGAACCGGTCGCTACTTAGCCGACGTTCGCGTCGCGAGGTACACTTCGCGAGATGAAAATACATCGCCATTCCCGTCGGCTACATCGGCACTTGACCAAGATTCTGGTGTCTCTGCTCGTGGCGTGCGGCGTAGCCCATGCCGACGAGTGGGTATCTGTAACCAAGACAACCGACGAGGGCGAGCCACTTGATGTCTTTGTAAAGACGCCGATGCTCAGGATAAACGGGGATATTAGAGATGCGGCTACCAAGCGCGAATATCCTTTCCAAAAACTTCAGGACGGGCAGTCGAACCGATTCGTCATAGAAGTTTGGCATTTCAACTGTCGCACACACATGTCGCAGTTAGTCGCAATAGAAGGTCAACGGCTTGATGGAACCTCGATAGCGATGACCGCGCATGAAGATGAAAGTACTTGGCGACCTGCCGCCACAGAATGGCCGCCCAAACAAGTGCTCGATTTCGTATGTTCGTGGAAGCCACCCACGAGCACGACGTGATGGTCGCTATAGATTCTCTACCCTAAACCCGCGAGTCACGACCGTCGGCAGAGGGTCCGCGACCTGCCGCTCAGTCGCTACGCTTCCTCCAATTCCCAATGATCTGCTAGCCCTTCTCATACATGACTATCGCCTTCGAATCACCCGACCAGCCGGAAGTCATCGCCCTTATTACCGAGTTGGACGCGTATCAGGACACCCTGTACCCGCCAGAGAGCAGGCACTACCTGGACTTGGCTTCGTTGAAACATTCCAATGTCTTCTTCGCCGTGGCAAGGGATGGTGCAGGCCAGGCGATCGGCTGTGGTGCGGTAGTCCTGTACCCGGAATTTGGCGAAATCAAACGCATGTATGTCAGTCCTCGCGGCCGAGGACAAGGCGTCGCCAGGAAGCTACTGGTTCTACTCGAGTCGCGGGCAATCGAGGCCGGTTGCCGATTGCTCACGCTCGAGACCGGACCGTATCAACATGAGGCGCTGGCTCTGTATGCCTCGGCTGGGTATGAGCGTCGAGGACCGTTTGGCGAATACGCAAACGACCCACTGAGTGTGTTTATGCAGAAACATATTGCCGCCTCAGACGTTGTTGCGAAAGAAAATGCCATTGCCGGATAGCGGACATCGGCGGACGGCGACAACGGGTCGAAACCCGTGATTCGGGCGGAGGGAGGCGGCCCCAATCGACCTACGGAGTCACGGTGGTTTTCGCAAAGGATTGAGGACATCGAGGCCCGAAAAGTGCTTTT
>Ga0209274_10000186_pt1 | contig 50337 bp, 49 predicted proteins | sample HubBroMetageREF1_FD_188343 | JGI IMG/M metagenome (GOLD analysis project Ga0209274, IMG submission 188343) | Reference soil microbial communities from the Hubbard Brook experimental Forest, New Hampshire, USA - Hubbard Brook CCASE Soil... | ecosystem: Environmental > Terrestrial > Soil >...
TACGCGCTTCTGAAGATGCTCGATGTGCAGGCTTCGTGGCTCGGCATGGCTGCGCCCGGCGAAGTCACCATCGAAGCGAGCCTTGCCGATGGCGAATCGTTGCAGACCGGGAGCTTGACAGCGAACGTTCTTCATACTCCCGGCCACACCGAGGGCAGCATCTGCCTCTATTTCCCCGCGGAAAAATTACTGATCGCCGGCGACACCCTATTTGCCCGCAGCATCGGTCGCACCGACCTCCCCGGAGGATCGTACGAGAAAATCATCCGCTCCCTGCACGATCGCGTCCTCACCCTGCCGGACGACACCCTCGTGATTCCGGGCCACGGCCGCCGAACAACCATAGGTGAGGAAAGGGCAGAGAATCCCTTCCTGGTGTCATGAGTTTGGGACGCCGGTGGCGCGACGACTCGACCGTACAGCGGTTCGGCCGGGCGGGGCGCCCGGCTCTCCACCTCGCAAGTTATTTCTGATTCGGCGCCTGGTTTTGCGGAACCGTCGGAGGCGCGGACGGAGTGATCGGAGTTGCTGGCTGCGACTTCGTCTGCGACGGCTTCACACCCGAAAGCACGGAGGTGGGCCCGGTTCGCCGCGCCGCAAGAATCGAAAGCGTGATCGACGTGAGCATGAAAATAATCGCGGACCAGGTCGTCGCGCGAGAGAGAACCGATGCCGCGCCCCGCGGGCCAAACGCTGTCTGGCTGCCCTGGCCTCCGAAAGCCGCAGCCAAGTCGCCGCTCTTTCCGCTCTGCAGCAAGACCACTGCAATCAGGAAAAAACAAACGATAACGTGAACGATTGTGATCAAAATGGTCATTGCAAAAAACTCCGTGACGGGCCGCGGCCCGATTCAAGTTCCGAACTTCTTTCGCATCTCTTCCCGATTCTCCGCAACCAAATAAGCAGGAATCAGTACGATGGTGCGGAAGGGGGGATTTGAACCCCCACGCCTTTCGGCGCCACCCCCTCAAGATGGTGTGTCTGCCAGTTCCACCACTTCCGCTTTACAATCAATCATTTGCAGACCGTTTGAGGGAAGATTGGAGTCTGCACGGCACGCCCCAGACACCCTTGTTTCAACACTGCGCTCAGGGTCGTGCTTCCTAAGTCTTTATACACGGTCAAACGAGCCGGTTCAAGCTGGCATTGCGAGATGCAGGCAGGGCGTTTATCGTGAGATGCGCTCGCCGCCTGTGTTCTCTATGCGCCTGTGTCCTCTATGAATGGTCGCGTCTTTTTCTGGTCGCTGACTTCTGCTCTTGCCGGATTTCTTTTCGGGTTTGACACGGTTGTTATTTCCGGCGCGGAAAAAACTATTCAATCGCTCTGGGGGCTGAGCCCAGGACTTCACGGCATTGCCATGGCGTCCGCCCTCTACGGCACCGTCGTGGGATCGCTCGCCGGCGGTTGGCCCGCCGACCGGTTCGGTCGCAAAGCCACGCTGCTCGCGATCGGCGGTCTCTACTTTGTCGGAGCCGTTGCGTCTGGTCTGGCGACCAATGTCTCTTTTTTCATCGTGGCGCGCTTCATCGGCGGCCTGGGCATCGGCATCTCGACCGTGGTTGCTCCACTGTATATTTCCGAAATTGCGCCGGCTCAATACCGCGGACGACTTGCGGGCATGTTTCAGTTCAACATTGTTTTTGGCATCCTGATCGCCTTCGTATCCAACGCGCTGCTCGCGGGCATCGGCGAGAATGCCTGGCGCTGGATGCTTGGTGTGGCTGCGTTTCCCTCACTTCTCTACGCGCTGCTTTGCTTCGGCCTTCCCGAAAGCCCGCGCTGGCTTCTGGGCAAGAAGGGCGATCGCGAAGGTGGTTTGCAAGTCCTGCAACGCATCCAACCCGAAGCCTCCAAAGCCGGCGTCCAAGCCGAGGCCAATGAAATTATCGCTGCCTCGTCGGAGAAAGCGTCGGCGACGCATTTCTGGACACGCCGTCTTCGCAAACCAATCATGCTTGCGATCCTGATTGCATTTTTCAACCAGCTCTCCGGAATCAATGCGATTCTTTACTTCGCGCCGCGCATCTTTGAACTTACCGGACTCGGCGCGAAAGCCGCGCTCCTGCAATCCATCGGCATCGGTGTCACCAATCTTGCTTTCACTTTTGTTGGTCTCTGGCTGATTGACCGGCTGGGACGCCGCACGCTGCTCTACATTGGCTCGTTCGGCTACATTGCCTCACTAGGTCTCGTTGCCTGGGCCTTCTTTACGGCGCACCTTTCGATTGTGCCGGTTTGCATCTTCGCCTTCATCGCCGCGCACGCTGTCGGTCAGGGAGCGGTCATCTGGGTCTTCATCTCCGAGATATTTCCCAACCGTCATCGCGCCAAAGGTCAGGCGCTTGGCAGCTTCACGCACTGGATCTTCGCCGCCTTGCTTACGACTTTCTTCCCCAAGATGGTCTCGGCCTTCCCGCCGGGTTACGTCTTTTCGTTCTTCGCGGGAATGATGGTGCTGCAACTAATTTGGGTGAAGACAATGGTGCCGGAAACTAAGGGTGTTCCGCTGGAGCAAATTCAGAAACAACTGGGGATCGAATAAGGCAAGGAGCGTGTGAACACGGAAGTCAAGCAATCATCTTTCGAGAGAACATTCCCACAATAGCGGCAAGCCCGATCCCGAAGAAGCCCATGGTGCCAGGTTCGGGCGTAAGCGGAGCGCGGTTTCCAAACTGGACATGCCCCACGCCTAGGTGGCCGATACCCTGGGTGCCCTGTCTGCTGGTTATGTAGATGTTCTGACTGGTTGTCCCATAGACTTCACGGCCGGTGTAAAGCGTGCCTTCGATCACGCCGCTGAGCGTGTAGGTCGCTGTGCCCTGCTGCTCGCCGGTAAAGGTCCAATCCACCGGGCCAGCAAAAGAGCCGTCGAAAAGCGTAATCGGGCTCTTGTTCATTCCCGTAATACTCTTGCCCACTTGCCGACGCCGACTATGTCAAAGGACCCTCCCCCCGCAAAGGTGCCGCCGCCGGCGACGGATCCGCTTTCGAGAACGCCGGTTGAGAAACTGAGATAACCAAGATTGCCTTCCCGGCGATTCCACGTCCGCAATCCCGATCGGTTCGTCGAAATCGTCGATTCACCGATTGTCCCCAACCCGTCGGTTCCGGCCATCGCGGAAATGTAGATCGTGCCATTCTGGTTCGTGATCGAAATCGAGTCCGCCCCTGCGAGAGCCGGTAGCACAAACGCCACCAAAGCTAGGATCGCCAGTCGTCTCATTTTCGCTACCTCCCCGAACAATACGTCCACGATCTGGGCAAAAAGCATGATCCCGTCCAACTTTTTTGTCAATCTGAATCAGTCTGCGCGTGAATAAGGCTGGGTTGAGGCAAAACTGCCAAGGCATGCCACGTGCTAGGAACCCATCCTCAGCAGCGCCCTCCGCAGCCGCTCATGCCGCCGCGTCAGATGCAGGTAGAGCATTTCATCCGGCTTGGCCTTCGCTCGGATGATTCGGACGAGGTCTTCTTCTTCTTCCCGTGTCCAGGCACGCAATCCCGGCACCTGCGTCAGGACAAGCGCAAAATTCTCGAAAGCTGCCTTCTCCAGTGGCGTCCATGAAGACATGCCGCCCTTTCCCGGAAACAAAATTCGCTCTAGCTCGTGCCTCGAATGCTCGCGCATCCGGTCGGCATCTCCGCCAAACCCGCGCGCCATCCGCCGATTAACGCGCAATCCAATGTTGCGCGTCGAAAACGTATCCCACGCCCCCACTTCGCTTCCCGGCAGTTCATAAAAAACGTGCCCCTCTGCCAGGCGCTTCAGCGTTCGCGCGGGAGTCCTATACTTCGAATCGGCTGCGATCTTTTCCTCTTCGCGTTCCGCCAGTTTCAACAAATCGGGCCGTCCTGGCCTGAATCCCAGTTTGCGGTAGAACCAGAACGCGCCCGATGCGATCGCCTCCTCGTTGTCGTGTCCCAGTTGATACGGATAGACCGAGACGCACGTCGTCCCCATGAGGTGACACAGGCAGCGCAGCACTTGCGCGTAGATCCATCCCGCTTCACCGCCGCGAAACGTGTAGAAGGTGTTGAAGCCGACCTCCATCCACTCGCAGAGGCCGATGGCTTCGATGTAGTTGATGGGAACGCCATTCTTCAGCGTCAGGCCTGCGACGTAGGCTCGCAGCGGGAGACGGCGATCGGGTGGCAGATTCCAGAGATAGATCGAAACGCCGCGGCCAGCTTCGTTCGCTCTAGGGTTCGTTCCAAGATCAGCTTTTACCACCGATGCGGGATCGCCCAGCGTGGTGCCGTAAAGTTCGCGGTAGCGCACCAGCATGACCTCTCGGATCAGGTCCATGACCTCGTCGCCTTGCTGGCGCGAAAGCTTCGTCAGTTTTGGTGGACGCCGCGCCAGTTCGGCGGTCAGCGACACCTGGCTGCGGCTGATCAGCGGTTCGCTGTGATAAAAGACTTTGCGAACCGGCTTCCAATTCCGCGTGCGCGTGATGACAGAATTCTCGAGATTCCAACGCAAGGGCACGCGCAGAGATTCGTAGAGCTCGGCCTTCTGAATCGGCTCCAGCGGTAAATCGGCGAAGCGCTGCACTAACCATGCCGGAGTCCGCGATTCAGAATTGGATCCCTTTTTGGCTGATGCGGTCTCAAGCCATTTCCGCCACGGTGTGTCGGCTTCGACGTATGCGTCGTCTTCGAGCAGGGGCATGAAGCGCGGGCCGGTGGTGCCTAACGCGCGTCCGGGCTCGTAGTTTTCCCACGCAATCTTAACCTTGCCGGACATGCGATTAGTGCTGATGAGCCAACTCGCAACATCGAAGCTTAGCGTGTCTTCCATCTGCGTGCCGGCGATGCCGGAGACCTCGAACGTGTCGAAGTCGTCCATGTCGGCTCCGGCTTTGTGTAATGCTTCCACTTTCTTGTGGAAGCTATTCAGAATGCGCTCGGTGGCACGAACTACAGCTGGGCCTTGAGGAAAGGCGCGCAGAAACAACAGAGCTTCGTGGAAGCGGATCAGCGACACCGAGTCTTTAAGTCTCGCGGTGTTGAGCCGATTCAGCAACTTCACTACGCGGGTGGCTTCGTCGTGTCCGAAGCGATAGCGGTTGGCTTCGAGTTGGTTGAGTCGGCGGTCGAGAGTCTTGAAGGCCATGGCAGAGTCCCGACAAGGGTACATCATGCGGGTGCCGCACTCAGCGCGCTTTATGCCTTCAGTGGCTTTGCGGCACGCTACCCACTCATTCGCAAGGAGCGCGAATGAGTCGGGCACCCGTGCCGATCCTTATCCGACCGTCCTTCGGTCCATGCTATAATTTCAATTCGCCTGAACGTTTGTACGTCGAGGCTGATTCTGTGATTGTCCTCCGCGGGCGGATCCGTAATTCCGAGAATCAACGCAATTCAGGTACTCTAGAGTCGAGGTAGAGCTATGTCCGGCCATTCCAAGTGGGCAACCATCAAGCACAAGAAGGGCGCGCTGGATGCCAAGCGCGGCAAGATCTTCACCCGCCTCATCAAGGAAATTGCGATGGCGGCCAAGTCAGGCGGCGATCCCGACATGAATCCGCGGCTGCGCACGGCGATCCTGGCGGCGAAGTCTGAGAACATGCCTGCCGACAACATCAAGCGCGCCATCCAGCGCGGCACCGGCGAACTGCCGGGGCTGACCTACGAAGAATTTGTGCTGGAGGGTTACGGGCCGGGCGGCGTGGCTTTGCTGGCCGAGATTTCCACTGACAACCGCAATCGGACGGTGAGCGAAATCCGGCACGTCTTCGGAAAGAACAATGGCAACATGGCCGCAGCGGGCTCGGTTGCGTATATGTTTCACAAGAAGGGCGACATTATCATTCCCAAGTCCGCAGCCAAGGAAGACGATCTGATGAACATCATCCTGGAAGCTGGCGGCGAGGATTTGAAGGATGAAGGCGAAAATTGGGAAATCCTGACCGATACCTCCGCCTACGAAGCTGTTCTCGAGGCCGTGAAGAAGGCCGGCATAACACCGGCTTCATCGAGTGTGAGTATGGTTCCGGATACCTACATCAAGCTGGAAGGGCAGCAGGCGGTGCAGATGATTCGCCTGATGGAAGCGCTCGAAGATAACGACGACGTACAGAATGTGCATGCCAACTTCGATATCGACCAGAAGCTTCTGGAAGAAGTTGCGGGCTAGAGAGATCAGATGCTCGGGCCATCGAATCATCTGAAACCTAAACTGCTCATCGTTGATTGTTTCGATCCTGAATCTCGATTTTGATTTCGATCACCCGATACTTTTCCTAACTTTTCAACACCGCTGAGGAAAAGTTTGTGGAAAAATGGGACCTTACTCTTGTAACCTTCTGTTAACGAATGCCTTCAACATTCTGCACAGCATCGGGTGCTTGCTGTATTGTTTTTCCGCTACGGCTTGATCTCCGTGAGAATACGTCTCGACAAGTTGCTCGTGGATCGTGGCTTAACCCCATCGCGCGAACGCGCGCAAGCCCTGATCCTCGCCGGGAAGGTCTTGGTCAACGAGCAGAAGATCGAGAAGGCGGGCGCATTGATTGACTCCGGGTCGGCATCAGTTTTGCGCCTGCTGGGCGAAGATCTCCACTACGTCAGTCGCGGCGGGCTCAAGTTGGAGAAGGCGCTCGAGCATTGGCAAATAGATCTTCAGGGCAAAGTCTGTCTCGACGTCGGCGCTTCCACCGGAGGCTTCAGCGACTGCATGCTGCAACACGGCGCTGCCAGGGTGATCGCCGCGGACACCGGTTATGGTCAGATGGATTTCGGCTTGCGCAACGATCCGCGGATTCGGCTTCTCGAAAAAACCAACGCACGCTATCTCAAGCCCGGCGACATCGGCGAGAATATTGACTTCATTGCCATGGATGTCTCCTTCATCTCCGCCACACTGGTGCTGCCAGCGGTGATTCGCGCCGCTGCGGCCGGCGCCAGTTCGAGTTCGTCCGCGGCATCCGGGATTGTGCGTCAGATCGTGGTGCTGGTGAAGCCGCAATTCGAAGCGGGCAGGGAACTGGTAGGCAAAGGCGGAATCGTGCGCGAGGAATCGGCACAGCTCGCGGCTGTAGCCCGGGTGAAGGCGGCACTTGACGAACTGGGATGCGTGCGCGGCGAGTGGATCGAGTCTCCCATCCTTGGTGGAGGCGGCGAAGGCAATCGCGAATTCCTGTTGCACGCAGAGTTTTCGACGCCCGTTACCGGCTGATTCTGTACAATCGGAAGTCCGATGTCAGAAGAGACGCCCAGACGCAAGTTCAGAGACAAGCTCAAAGACAAGTCAGAAGACATGTCCAAGTCCGCTGCAAGCTCAACCCGCCAGAAAACCGTTGCTATTATCTCGAAGCCGGGCCGCCCCGAGTTGTCAGAAGTGCTGCCGGTACTGCAAAAGTGGCTGCGGCGCCGCCACTACACGGTGCTGGTGGACGAGGAAAGCGCAGCTTACTTTTCGGGATCCACCGTGATCGCACGAAGTGAATTGGCTACGCGTTCGCCGGATATGGCTCTAGTGCTTGGCGGCGACGGCACGCTGCTTTCGGCGGTGCGCGCGGTTGCCACTGCCGGCACCCTGATCCTCGGCATCAACCTTGGCACGCTCGGGTTTATGACGGAACTGGCGCTCGCCGATCTGTATCCCGCGCTGGAAGCAATCGAGCAAGAGCGCTACCTGATTGACAGCCGGTCCATGCTGCAGGGCTCGCTGGTGCGGGATGGCGGGATTGTCGCCTCACACGCCGCTTTGAACGAAGTGGTGGTGAGCAAGAGCGCCATTGCGCGCTTGAATCATTTCGAGCTTTTCGTGGACGCGGAATTCGTCTCCAGCTACCGGGCCGATGCTCTGATCATCGCCACGCCCACCGGTTCTACCGCGTATTCTCTCGGAGCGGGAGGGCCGATTCTCAACCCCGATGTCCTTGCCTTCGTCATTACGCCGGTTTCGCCGCACGGCTTGACGCACCGTCCGGTGGTGGTGCGCGATACCGTCGAAATCGAAATCCGCGTCATGAGCGGAAAGGAGGAAGCTTTTCTGAGCTTCGATGGACAGCTCGGCATGCCGGCGCGAGGCGGCGACATCATACGCTGCGTTAAGGCGGAACATCCGGCCAGATTGTTGCGTTTTAAGAAAACATTTTTCGAGGTGCTCGCCACCAAGCTCAAGTGGGGAGAACGCTAGAATCAGGGCTCAAGTGTCAGGCCGTTTGGGGGCCATTGTGAACGAAGTCCAACCAGGCTTGGTTGAGCGCACATTCGACGCGGGTGAAGTTCGATTGAATTATGCCGAAGGCCCTCCCAATGGGCCGCCGCTCGTGCTGCTGCATGGACTCGGCCGGCGCTGGCAGGTGTTTCTGCCGGTGATTCCCGCGCTGAGCCTGCGCTGGCATATTTTCGCGCCTGACCTGCGCGGACACGGCAAGTCCTCACGCGTGGCGCGCGGATACCATGGCTCGCAATATTCCGAAGACATCGCATGCCTGCTTCGCGAGCGCGTTGCCGCTCCCGCCGTGCTCTTTGGACATTCGCTCGGCGGCATGTCGACCATGTGGATCGCTTCCCTTCATCCGGAACTGGTGCGCGCCCTGATTCTCGGCGACAACATGATTGTTGTGCGGCGGCTGCGCAATCCCATGTACACGGCGCTGTTCGCCGGGTTGCGCGATCTGGCGCGACGGGGAGGCCCGGTCGAACAGATTGCCGACGGCATCGGCAAAATTGAACTGCCGGTTCCCGGCAGCGACAGTAATAATAGTGAGGAGTGCATTCCGATCCGCCAACTTCCGGGGAACGATGAGCCTTATCTGCTCGCGTGGGCGCGATGCGTGCAGCAGGCCGACCCTGACACTTACGAAATGACACTCGACGGATCGTCGCTCGAAGGTTGGGACGGCGAGACGGTGTTGCGCGGAATTAAATGCCCAACGCTGCTTCTGCAAGGCGCTTCAGAATTAGGCGGCTTGATGTCCGATGCGGATGTGGTGCTGGCCAAGCGTTTGCTGCCCCATCATGCGCACGTGAAGTTTCGCAATCTGGGGCACGCCCTGTTCATCCAGCAGCCCGAGCCGGTGCTGAGGGCAGTAACGAACTTTTTGGAGGCGCTATAAGTGAGTTTGGAAGAGAGGCGGGACGTACGCCCATGCCTGGCGCAACTCGTTAGACTGCGTGTGCTCACTGCAGGACTACTGCCGTACAACCGATAGTGTCAAGAATCCCTGAATTGTTTCCCAGTCGTCGGTTTCGCTCTTGAATTCCGTTTCCCACCGTTGATCGGAGAATCTTATGTCGAGCAGCAACAATTTGTGGATTACAAACCGCCACCCGTCTGGGTCGTAGATGCGGGTTTCATCGAAGACCGCCCCATATAGCACGTAGACACGCGACTTCCACTCTATGAGCATGGGCTGTTGGCGCATCAGCGTGCCAATCACGGTCCCGGCACCAACCGAGCTTTGCGGGTAATATTCCGCACGGACCATCACGGACAGGCCGTCGCCCAAGACATGTCTTCCTTGCACCTTGGCACTCAGTTCCTTCAAGGATGGAGATGACAGCACGGCGTCTTCCAAGCCAGAATCTTTCCCGCAGCATAAGTCCTTGTCGTCGAGTATTGTCTCCAGCGTAGTTGCAAGCACTGCCGCCGTCTTCGAAGACGGGGCCGTCAGCGACGGAAGGTTGGCGATTCGGACCATTTGATTGGGTAGAAAAACAACAGTAGGCGTCGGATCGTTCTGAGCAGAAACCGCTACCGTGGACATGCACATCAACGCCAGGCACGCGAAGATAGGTTTTGCGGACAAGAATGAGGGACTTATCTTAGATAAGAGCAATTGCGTCAAATCCGCCTCCACACAAATCCACTCCTATCTTGAAGCGAAACGCGGCAAACGGCCAGTTACGAAAGTCGAGACTCCGTTCTCAACAAATCCTGCAGGCTTTCCCGTCGCCGGATCACTCTCGCCTTTCCACCATCCACCAGCACTTCCGCCGCCCGGCCGCGGGTGTTGTAGTTCGATCCCAGGACCGCACCGTATGCGCCGACGTCGAGAATAGCCAGCAGGTCGCCTTCGCTGATCAGTGGAAGCTTTCTGTCGCGCGCAAGAAAGTCGCCCGTCTCGCAGATAGGACCGACCACATCGGTGACCTCAGTTGCGCGCGACCTGCAGCTCACCGGAACAATGTCGTGATACGCGCCGTAAAGCGAAGGACGCAGCAGATCGTTCATCGCCGCATCGACAATCAGAAATCGCTTGCGATTATTCGTTTTGCGGTAGAGGACGCGCGTGAGCAATACGCCCGCCGGTCCCACGATGGAACGCCCTGGCTCGAGCAGCAAATGCAGATTCAACCCGCGCAACGGCCCTAGGACTGCTCTTGCGTACGCCGCAATCTGTTTCTCGAAACTCTGCGGCGCTTCCTTGTAAGAAATTCCCAAGCCCCCGCCTGCGTCGATATAGCAAATGTCGTGGCCCTGCTGGCGCAATGCGCGAACCAGATCGGCCACGCGCTCTAGCGCTTCCTGAAATGTGCCGACGTCGGTGATCTGCGATCCGATATGAACACTTACTCCGGCTACTTTCAGATACGGCTGCTTCGCGGTCTGCGCATAGAGCGCCAGCGCCTCGGGAATCGGCACCCCGAATTTGTGTTGATGCAGTCCAGTCGAAATATAGGGATGAGTTTTCGCTGAAACATCCGGATTGACTCGCATCGCGACCGCCGCTCGTTTCTTCAATCGGGCCGCGGTTGCCGAGAGCAAGTTCAATTCCGAAGCGCTTTCAACGTTGAACAGCAATATCCCCGAGCGCAGGGCGAGTTCCATCTCCGCGGCGGTCTTACCTACGCCTGAGAACACCACCTTGCCAGCGGCCTTCCGCTTCACGCGCAGAACTCGCTGCAATTCTCCGCCAGAAACCACATCGAAGCCGGCTCCTTCGCCAGCCACCAGCCGCAAAATCCCGAGCGTCGAATTGGCTTTGACGGAATAGCACAGCGTGTGCGGAGCAGACTGAAAAGCATGAGCGAAGGCATTCAAGCGCGCACGAACCATCGCCGCCGAATAGACGTACAGCGGAGTTCCGTGGCGCTCAGCAAGGTCTTGCAGCGTCACAGCCTCGCAGTAGAGGTCGTCGCAGTGTAGGGCCGCGCCACGCGCTCCCGAAGTCGCGCGATGATACTCAAAGGCCGGAGGACGTAACGCCTGCGATGCGCGCGCGCGCTTCACTTCCGTTTGCCCGAACCGGCTTTCACTTTGATCGCGACCACCGTCTGATCGTCAAATGTATCCACGCCCGCCGCGTGTTCGGTCACAGCCTTGAAGATTTCGTTCACTACGCAGTCCGCCGACTTAGTGGCACAGCCGGCTACGATCGCCGCCACACGCTCTGGCCCAAACGAGTGACCGTGCCGGTTGCGCGCGTCGAGAATGCCGTCGCTGTAGAACACAAACAGATCGCCGGGCTTGGCCTTGAAACTGAATTCGTCGTAATCGGCTTCGTCGAACAATCCCAGCGGCAGGCCGGTCGCTTCGATGAATTCAAGTTTGCCATCATGATAATAGATGGGACGCGGCAAGCCGGAATTCGCCACCAGCAGAGTTCGCTTCTCGTCATCCCACACCGCGTAGATGATCGAGACAAACTGCGCGGCAATTCTGCGTTCCGCCAGCGACAGGTTCACGGCGGAAAGCATCTCCGCCGGGCCGGGCTCAATCGGCGCATGGGAACGCAGAATGCCGCTGACCAGCGCGGCATAAATGGCGGCCGGCGCGCCTTTGCCGCTCACGTCTCCAATCGCGATGCCGAGGCGCGACAACGAATACGGTACGAAGTCGTAGAGATCGCCGCCGATGGCGCGGGCGGGAACAAACTTGGCCTCGACGTCGAGATGCTTCATTTTCGGCAGCGCATGCGGCAGCAAACGAAATTGGAGTTCGCGCGCCAGGGCCAGATCGCGCTCCAGTCGCTGCTCTTGCCGGGCAATCTCTTCGTACAGGCGCGCGTTTTCAATGGCGATGGCTAGCTGCGCCGCGAGCGTGGTCAGGGTGCGCTTGTGATCTTCAGTGAAATAGTTGCGGCGCGTGTGTTCCAGGTCGAGCACACCGATTACTTTCTCCTGGTAGATCAGCGGAACCGCCAGCTCCGAACGCGTCTCCGGGTTGGTTGCGATGTAACGCTCACTCTTGGAGACGTCCGGCACCAGGACCGCTTCCTTGGCCTGCGCCGCGTAGCCGACGACGCCGCGGCCCAGCGGAATGTCGTGCTTCAAATGCAGTCTTTCTTCGAAGCGCTGCGAGAATCGATGCTGCAGTTTTTCCCCCGTCTGGTCCACCAGAAGAATGCTGAACATCTGATATTCGATCAGCCGGTTGAGCAACTCGGCGACGCGCTTGAGCAGTTCATCCAGGTTGAGAATGGACGTGAGTTCGCGCGCAATCTCGTTCAGCAGGAGCAGCGTGCGGGCCTGGCGGGTTATGCGCGTGTGCAGCCGCGCGTTCTCGATTCCCACCGCCATGCGCGACCCAATCAGCGTCAGCAGGCGTTTGTGCTCTTCGGTGAAGTAACCTTTTTCGCGCGCCTCCAGGTCGATCACGCCAATCAGCCGGTTCTTGACGATCAGCGGGACGGCCAATTCCGAGTGAACGTTCGGCAGGGCCTCAATGTAAAAATCTTCCTGCGTGGCATCGGCGACCAGCACGGCTTGGCGAGTTTCGGCGGCGCGCCCGGTAACACCCTGGCCCACTTTCACGCGCAAGCGGTCGGCGACGGCCTGCGGATACCCCACGTGGAAGCGTACGTACAGTTCTTGAAGCTGTTCATTGAGTAGCAGGATGGCAAAAATCTCGTAGTCGATGACTTTGCGCACCAGTTCGGCCACACGCCGCAGCGTGGTTTCCAGGTCGAGCGTGGTGTTCACCACGTCAGCCACTTCGAGCAGGAGGGGTTCCACCCCGGAAGCGCGCAAAGTTGGCGAGGCGGTCGTTTTCACAAGCTTCATTCTAGCAGCCGATAAATTTGCAATCGGTAATTTGTAATTGGTAAAAAAGGAGACAGGAGCTTGGAAAATTACAAATTACAAATTAGCCCTACAAATTTTCCAACACGCAGATATCCGGAAGATTGCGGTAACGTTCCGCATAGTCCAGACCGTAGCCGACCACGTAGGCATCGGGAATGGTGAAGCCGATATATTGCGCCTCAATCGGCTGCTTGCGGCGTGAAGGCTTGTCGAGCAACGCCGCAATGCGCAGCGATCTTGGCTGATGGGCCCGCACCAGCTTCGAAATGTAGTTCAGCGTCAGCCCCGTGTCGAGAATGTCCTCGACCAGAATCACATTTCGGTCGGCCAGCGACTGATCCATATCCTTGGTCAAACGGACCTCGCCCAGCGAGTCCCACGCCGCGTGGCCCGCCGGGTCTTCTTTGGCTATGGGCCGGTTGCCGTAACTGGAAACGCCGATGAAGTCGAAGGTGGCGTCGAGCGGAACCTGACGCGCAAGATCGCTCAAGAAAATGGCCGCGCCTTTGAGAACGCCGACGAAGATGATCGCTTGACCGCGAAAATCGCGCGCAATCTCTTCACCCATCTCGGCGACCCGCTTGGCAATAGCTTCGCGTGAGAGCAATACTTTGAGTTCAGGCATGGAGTCACCATTTTATACACGAGTTTCGACGCAACCGGAATGGTTTTAAATCGGGTATACTCAGCGACCATGAAATCAGGGGCCAAGTCTCACCTGCATTTTGCTGCGCTGCTTTGCGCCGTCGTATCCGTCTCTGTCCCGCTTGCGGCCCAACCTCAGCATTCTGCGCGCTCCCGCGCCGCGGCCGTGCTTGCATCCATGCCGCACGCGAAAAAGATCAACCAGGTTGCGATTTCTCCCGATGGAACTCAGGTTGCCTACATAGTCGATGGACTGCTCACGGTGACCCCGGTTAGCGGAGGTTCTCTTCGCGCTATCTCCCTAAAAGACAAACTTCCGCTGCGCGAGGTCACATGGTCGGCGGATAGCAAACAGCTCGCTTTTCTCGCTGACTTGCCGGATGACATTCCCATCGCTCAAGTCTGGACCGTGGCCGTCGACGGTGGTATTCCGGCAAAGCGGGCGGAATTGAAAGGCTTCGTCCAGACGCCTCGTTTCTCTCCCGACGGAACACGCCTGGCGATCCTTTTTATTGCAGGGCTCCCGCGCGTGGCTGGCCCGCTGCAGCCGATGATTCCGCTGGCAGGAGTCATCGACGAACAAATCTACGAAGAGCGCCTCGCTACTATTAACTTGAGCACGAACAAGCTGGAGCAGGTGACGCCGGTCGACGTCTATATCTACGAATATGACTGGACTCCCGACGGTGTGGCGTGGGTGGCGACGGCGGCGCACGGCTCCGGCGACGCCAACTGGTGGGTGGCGCGGCTCTATCGCATCAACTCACAAACCGGCGAGATGCGCGAGATCTACGCGCCCAAGTGGCAGATGGAAGATCCGCACGTCTCACCTGACGGCAAGAATGTCGCCATCATCGAAGGACTGATGAGCGATGCAGGCCTCGCCGGAGGCGATATCGTTGTCGTTCCAATTGACGTTCCAATTAACGGCGGCATCAACGGCGGCCCGGCACGGAATGTCACTCCGAATCTCAAGGCGTCCCCATCTTCCCTCGCGTGGGCATCTCCCGAGCGCATCCTCTTCAGCGCAAACGTCGATGGCAATTCCGGCTTCGGCAGCGTCAGCGTCACCGGAGGCGAGGCACAGACCTTGTGGACGGGCGAAGAACTGACCGCCGCAATCTCAGACGCATGGGTACCTGGCGGATCCCTCTCCCGCAATGGAAGTGTGAGTGCGGTCATACGTCAATCGGCCCGCACTCCCCCCGAAGTCTGGGCTGGACCCATTGGCAGCTGGAAGCAGATCACCCACTCGAACGGCGGCGTCCAGCCCACCTGGGGCGCAATGCAGAATATTAATTGGCAGAACGGAAGCACGCGGGTCCAGGGCTGGCTCATGCTTCCCAAGGACTTCGTGCCCGGCAAGACATATCCGCTCGTAGTCAGCGTGCACGGCGGACCGTCGTGGGCATGCACGTCTCACTGGGATGAGGGTATCGCCGGAGCCGCGTCGGCGATGGGCTACTTCGTTCTTTGTCCCAACCCGCGCGGCAGCTACGGACAAGGCGAGGCGTTTACGCAAGGCAACATCAAGGATTTCGGTGGTGGAGATTATCGCGACATCATGGCCGGCATCGATGCCGTCTCCAGGGAGTACCCGATCGACGCGAAACGCATTGGGGTGCGCGGACACAGCTACGGCGGATACATGACCATGTGGGCGGAGACGCAGACACAGCGTTTTGCCGCGGCGGTTGCGGGCGCCGGACTCTCCGACTGGCTCAGCTATTACGGCTTGAACGATATTGACGAGTGGATGATCCCGTTTTTCGGAGCGTCTGTCTATGACGATCCGGCGGTGTACGCCAAGAGCGACCCTATGCACTTTGTCAAAGCGGTTACGACGCCTACGCTGATCCTGGTCGGCGATCGTGACGGCGAGGTTCCGATGGAACAATCGGTGGAATGGTGGCATGCGCTCAAAACCCTGAAGGTGCAGACCAGGCTGGTTGTCTATCCCAACGAAGGACACATGTTCGTGAAGCATGCCGACGCCGACGACTACAACCTGCGCACTCTGGAGTGGTTCGACGAATGGTTCGCCAAGGCATCAGCGCGCTAAACCAGGCGGATCATTTACCTCTCGCGCGTTGCGCACTGTTGTGACGGAAACGCCCGCCGAATTGCAGAAACTGGTGCCGGACGTGAAAGTGTTGGAAATGAAACCGGGGCAGACGATTTCGTAAACTCGTAAAGCGTTTCGCGCCGTTTCATAACCTTTTTCAACGCTAAGGAGCAACATGACCGATCGACCCGCGAAGCGTGACTGGCACATGGGCGGAATTACGGTTCCGGAAGTGGAAGACTACCTGTACGCGATGCTGCCGCCGCGCGACGAAGTTCTTACTGAGATGGAGAAAGAAGCCAGCAAGCACAATGTGGCCATCGTCGGTCCGGCCGTTGCACGCGTGTTGTATCAGCTGGCCGTCATCAGCGGCGCCAAGAAGATCTTTGAGATGGGATCGGCTATCGGCTATTCGACTATCTGGTGGGCGCGCGCGGTCGGCGACGGCGGACGCGTGATTTACACCGATGGCGATCCCAAGCGGGCCGAGAAGGCCCGCCGCTACTTCGATCGGGCCGGCGTCAGCAAGCGCATCACGCTTCGCGTCGGCGACGCGCTCGAATTTCTTTCGGAAGAGAAGGAGCAGTACGACATCGTCTTCAACGACATCGATAAGACAGATTACCCGCGCGTGTTTCGCCTGGCACTCCCGCGCGTGAAGAGCGGCGGCCTTTTTATTACGGATAACGTTCTCTGGAGCGGAAGGGTCACCAAGCCCAACCCGGATGCCGAAACCAAGGCCATCCTCGAATTCAACAAACTGATCTACGAATCGAATGATTTGTTTACCACCATTCTGCCCATCCGCGATGGCGTGGCGGTATGCGTAAAGAAGTAGGGAGGCAGTCGCTCCGCGCCGGTCGCGCATGGTGTTAGAATTGCCACTTTCCATCACCCACGATGAAGTCGCTGACAGCTTTACCGGTTGAGCAGATTCCCGAAACTCTGCCCCGCACTCAAACCAAGGGGCGCCCCGACTCCCGGAATGACGTTCTGGTCGTGGGCGCTGGCCCCACTGGCATGGCCTGCGCGATCGAAGCCCAGAAGGCCGGCTTCACGGCCATCATCATCGACAAGGGATGCCTGGTTAATTCCATCTTTCACTATCCCACTAACATGGTTTTCTTTACTACTCCGGAGTTGCTGGAGATTGGCGATATCCCTTTCACCACCGCTCTGGCAAAGCCCACGAGGCTCGAAGCGCTGGAATATTACCGGCGGGTCGCCGAGCACTATCAGTTGCACATACGTCAGTACGAGTGGGTGAAGACAATCACGGGTGAGGATGGCGACTTTCATGTGACAGCGACCGACCGGCACGACGCCATCCACGACTATCGCGCACGCAAGATTGTGGTGGCCACCGGCTACTACGATCTCGCTAATCAACTGGATATTCCCGGCGAAGATCTGGAAAAAGTCTTTCATTACTATCGCGAGCCTCATCCTTATTTCGACACCGACGTGGTGGTGATCGGCGGCAAGAATTCCGCGGCCGAAGCCGCTCTGGATTTGTGGCGGCACGGAGCGCGGGTCACGCTCGTTCATCGCGGATCACAGATGCACCAGAACGTCAAATATTGGGTGCGTCCCGACATCGAGAACCGCATCAAGGCTGGCGAAATCGTCGCGCACTTCAACAGCACGGTGCAGGAGATCGGCGACGACTGTGTGGTGCTGCGAACGCCGTCGGGCTCGCTTCGTCTGAAGAACGATTTTGTATTCGCGCTTACCGGTTACCATCCGGACTACGACTTTCTGCGCAGCGTGGGCATCGAACTTTCGTCGCAACAGATGCGCCCCGTCTGCGACCCGGAGAACCTGGAGTCAAATATTGCCGGAATCTATGTCGCCGGAGTGATCGTCTCTGGATCGAGGACGAGTGAGATATTCATTGAGAACGGACGCTTCCACGGCAAATTGATCGCCGCCCACCTCAGCGAGAAGCTCGGCCGCGGCAACCCAAATTTTCCTCTTGACGCGACCTAATGAGAATGGGTTCAGGGTAATGCCTGGATCGTCGCGTTGGTCAGATGCGGATCGTCGAAGTCGCTCTTGTCGCCGGCGTGTTTATCTTTCACGGGGAGCAGACGAGCAGTCAGGGGCTTGTGCCATTTGGAGGCGAGCGCAGCTACGTCTGCCAGAATGCGCGCGATCTGTTCTTCGGTGACATCGCCGGGCAAGGGAACTGTATCCAGTCCCGTGGCGCAGACAGAGGAATAAGAAAGCAGCGCGTCAATCGAGAGCTTGCCCTGCGACCAGCGCTCGGCCAGTCGCTCATCTTCGAGCACGGGCAGCATCAGTCCCGCATAGCCGACTTGCTTCACCGGAACAGAACGCACGGCAGTGGTGATCAGGAAAGCGGCGCTGAGAGTTCCGCTGCTGCCGACGGCATGTCCGGTGTAGGCTTCGATCGCGGCTCCAATCGAAATGTCTCCTGCGGGCGCGGGCGTTGGATCTAGGCCGAGATAATCCCAGCCGCTCTCGCGAGCGAAATCCTGAGCGATGGCCTCCGCCTCGCGAGCGTACCGCGACAGTTCGCCGCTGAGCTTCGCAGAGGCCGCCTGCGGCATGCCCTTGTTTTCCGAGAGAACGCGGAGCACCACATTCGCGGATTCCAAACCAATGGCGAACTTAACTCTGGCGCCCTCTCCACCGGTGTTATAAGACGCGGGGTAGAACGGTCCGTAGGGGGAAACCACGGCGCTGGCGGCAAACCTGAAATTCCCCTGCCCATGGGGAGTGTTATTCGCCAGGTATTTTACGAGGCGAGCCACGCGCGGGATGGACTGCCAATGAATGCCGTCTTCGGCGGCGATGACGGCGCTGGAATTGGTAACTTTTGCGCGCGCCAGGAATTCCGCCGCGAGATCGATCATGGCCAGGTCGTCAGAGTCCTGCATCATCGCGGGGCCGACGTTGAATTCGTAGGAGCCGGCGGCGAGGCGGTCGAGGTCAAGCAGAAGTTCCAAAGCTTTTTCTCGGGGAAGGCCGTGGACAAATTCAGGAAAAGGTTGAGTGGTGATGCGAATGGTCTCGACGACCCAACCCCTTTGTTCAAATTTCTTTTTGGCGAGGTTTAATGCCTGTGCGGTCTCGGACAATTGCTGCTTGTAACCAGAGGAGTTCAGACGGATGAAGGCGGTGATGGTGCGCACCTTGGGACGATCTTCCGGGCGATCGTCAGATCGGGAACGGGAGCGCTCATCGGCCGAGAACAAGCCGGGGGCAAACAGCGCGACACATAAGAGGAGAAGAAAATGATGTTGGCGCAACTTGCACCATATCCTAGCTGATTTCTAAGGACTGATTGAGTTCTTGCCAATGATTGCGATCGCTATTTCGATCAAGTGGACTGCTCCTGATTTCCCGGGCGAAACAATCTAAATTTGATGCTTTGTTCGCGACGGCGCTCTTCCTCCAAGTGCCGCGAACGCGCCTTCAGCAGATCATTGAGGGATATTAGACCCAGAAATTGTCTCGTGCTACGGTCCACTACAGGCATTCGCGTGCAGGCCTTCTCTGCCATGCGGTATACGACCACCCGCAGCGGCTCGTCCGGATAAGCCTCGACCGCGCTGGTTCGCACCAGATCACCGAGGGGCCATCCGAAGGCTGCATCTTCGTTTTGCGCCATGCGCTCGCTCAGATCGCCTCGGGTTACGACCCCGACGAGGCGTCCTACGGTGTCGACAACAGGCAGCAGGCGCTGCTCCTGGCGGCCATCCACCCGCAAGGAGTGCCATACTTCGCCCACCGTACTCGCAGCCGGCAATACCACAACCTTGGATCGCATGACCTCGCGCACAAAAAGAATTTCCAGCGGATCGACGGCGTACTCGCGGCTCAGGTGGTAGCCGCGGCGGGCAACTTTCTCGGTCAAGATGGAGCGCTTCAGCGTCAGGACGGTGAAACCGTGAGCGATCACGCTGGCTACCAGCAAAGGCAAAAAGACGTTTGCGTCGTGAGTGAGCTCAAAGGCAAAAACAATGCTGGTGAATGGAGAACGCATGGTGCCACCAAGAATCGCGCCCATGCTGATCAGAGGCCAAAAACCGAGGCCTTCGTTAGGAAGAAACATGGCCTCGAGGCCACCGAGCGCGCCGCCCATCATGAGCAGGGGAGCCAGAACGCCGCCCGAGGTGCCGGAGCCGAGCGACACAGCCCAGATGAACCATTTGACGAGCAGGACTCCGAGAATCACTTTTGTGGTTACGCTCCCTTGCAACAATGCGCCAATCGTGTCGTAACCTACGCCCAGGGCCTGGGGGAAAACCAAGCCTCCCAAGCCGATGGCCAGGCCGCCGATCGCGGGCCACCACATCCAGTGGATCTTCAGGTGCTGAAAAGCATCTTCGGCTGCGTACACGGATACGGTGAGCAGAGCGGATAGGACGCCTGCTAGCAGACCGACCAGGACGCATCCGAGTAGTCCCATGGGTCCAATGAACAAGGGGTGAGCGGGAACGGGAAACAACGGACCGAACCCCAGGATATATCTTCGGACGACTGCAGCCATGGCGCTGGCTAATGCCACCGGAATCAGGCTGCGCGGTTTCCATTCGAAAAGTAACAGCTCGACGGCCAGCAGCACTGCAGCCACCGGCGAGGCAAAGGTTGCAGACATGCCGCCGGCAGCGCCCGCCACGAGCAGAGTCTTGCGCTCGGCACTGGTCAGGTGAAAGAGCTGGGCGATCATCGAGCCGACCGCGCCGCCGGTCATGATAATGGGGCCTTCTGCGCCAAACGGACCACCCGAGCCGATCGAGATGGCGGAAGAGATTGGTTTTAGAAGGGCGACTTTCGGTTCGATTCGACTGCCGTTCAGCAGAATGGACTCGATCGCCTCGGGAATGCCATGGCCTCGGATGCGCTCAGAGCCGTACCTCGCCATCACACCGATGACCAGTGCGCCACCGATGGGAACGAGAACGCTGTACACGCCAAGATGGTTACCGGCGGGCGAAACCAGAGCTGTGCTCCACCGGCCAAAATAGAACAGGTTGGTGAATAAACCGATTAAGCGGAGCAGCGCCAGCGCGACAAAGGCGCAGACCACTCCGATCACCATGGCCAATAGGGAAATTGGAATGACCCGCCACGTGGTGGTGAAATCTCCCAATTCGGCGTTGTGGTCCTTCTTGTTGATCACCGCCGCGTTGTCGGACGATTTTGTGTAGCTAGGCTTGCTCACGATTTTCTTCCATGCCCTTTCGTTCGGTCACGGCGCGTTCTGTCCACTCTTCGTGTCTTTGGTTTGCTTTCGTGGAGCCCGTCCAGTGCGTTCGCAAGGTCCACCCCTTCCGCTCGCAATTCGGCGAGGCGTTGCCGGGCTACCCGTTCGACGAGTTTGACCCCGCGCGGAAGCAGTTCCACGAGGACGGATCGCCGGTCGTCACGGTTTTGGTTTCGGCGCACGTACCCGCGCTTCTCCAGCCGGTCGATCAGTTCCACTGTGCTGTTGTGCCTCAGCATCAGCCGCTGCGCCAAGGTCTGGACAGTGGCTTCCGCGCCTTCCGGGAGGCCGCGAATTGCAAGCAGCAAGAAATACTGCTGTGGTTCAACGCCCAGGCGGCGGGCCGCGGCATCGGCGTCGCACAGAAAAACGCGTATCCGATAACGCAGCGCGGCCAGCGCTCGGTAATCGGCGGTCGTGATCTTGGTTGCCACAAATCTATTATATCGTAACACGACATATTATTGACAAGCTACGTTGGAGCACTCGGGGCCGGGTAGTCCAGTGCCTTTTGATCGCCGACATAGGAGCCGTCCCAATCGCTGGTTTATACTGGCTCCATGTCGGACTCCGCTGACAAGACGTTTTACCTGGAAACCTTTGGCTGCCAGATGAATGCGCACGACTCCGAGAAAGTCGTGGGGACCCTTCTGCAGCAGGGGTATCGGCAGGTTCCGACGGTCGAAGAAGCCGGGCTGGTGCTTTATAACACCTGCTCGATTCGCGATAAGGCGGAACAGAAGGTCTTTAACCGCCTGGCGGATTATAAGAAGTATCGGGCGCAGGGGAAACAGTTTGGCGTTCTGGGGTGCGTGGCGCAGCAGGAGGGCGAAAAGATTTTTGAGCGCGCTCCCTATGTGTCGCTGGTGTGCGGGTCTGCTTCTTACCGGAATCTCCCGCAGATGCTGGTGCAGCTCGAGACCGGCCAGTCGCGGGTTACCGGACTCGACGATCGGATGACCGACGAGTGCTTTGAGACCGAGTTTACGGCGCGCACGAATCCGCATCGCGGATACATCACGATCATTGAGGGCTGCGATAAGTTCTGCGCCTATTGCGTGGTTCCTTATACTCGGGGCAAGGAGCGCAGCCGGACTTCCGCTTCTGTTCTTAACGAAGCGCGACAGCTGGTGGACCTCGGCTATACCGAGATTCAACTGCTCGGCCAAAACGTGAACTCTTATCGTGATCCCTCTGGAATCAAAACCTTTGCTGAGCTGCTGGCGGCAGTCGCTTCGGTCCCGAGGATTCAGCGCGTGCGCTTTACTACTTCGCATCCTCGCGATTTTGGACGCGATATCGTCGACGTCATCGACTCCGTGCCGGCGCTTTGCGATCATGTGCATTTACCCGTGCAAAGTGGATCTACGCGCGTGCTGGATGCGATGCAACGGCTCTACACTCGTGACCAATACCTGGAGCGTATCTCGTGGATTAAGGCGGCGCAACGCGATATATCTCTCACCAGCGATCTGATTGTCGGATTCCCCGGCGAGACGGAGCAGGAATTTGAAGAGACGCTTAGCTTGATGGATGAAGTTGGGTACGACAGCGTTTTTACGTTCAAGTATTCTCCTCGGCCGAATACGCCAGCTTTGGGGCTGGAGGATGCGATCCCGGACGCCGAGAAGGCTCGGCGGTTGGCGGTGCTGAATGACAAGCAAAAGCAGATTGGGGCGCGACGTAATCAGCGGCACGTGGGACAGGTGCTAGAGGTTATGGTGGAAGGGAAGAACCCGGCGCGGGGACAGTGGATCGGGCGCACTTCGCAGATTAAGGTGATGAATTTTACAGTGCCTGAGGGAGTTGAGCTGGCTACTGGGAGCTACGTCAAGGTGCGGGTTATAGGAAGCTTCCCCAACAGCTTGGTGGGAGAGATGGCTGACGGCGGTGCCCGCGTTCCGATAGAGACGCGGCTTGCAGCGTCTCCTGCCGCAGAGTGAGACGGCAAACCCCGTCTCTACGGGTGGTCTGTTTGAGGTTCTTATGGAAGTGGAAATGAAAATTCGCGGGTTGATGATAGATCCGGTTTCGAACATGCCGATCGTGCTGCTTAAGGATGTCGGCGGCGACACGGTGCTTCCGATATGGGTGGGAGTGCCCGAAGCCAATGCCATCGCGCTGGAAATCGAAAAGGCGAGTACGGCGCGGCCCATGACCCATGACTTGATCAAGAACGTTCTCACCGGCCTCGACACGCTGGTCCACAAAGTAGTGGTCACGGAACTGAAAGACGACGTCTTTTATGCCGTGATCTGGTTGGAAAGGGAAGGGCAGGTGATCAGCATCGACTCGCGTCCGTCGGACGCGCTGGCGCTGGCGCTGCGCGTGGATTGCCCGATCTTTGTGGAGGACGAGGTGCTGAAGATTTCGACCTCCAAGCAGTCTGCCAATCCCGTGCCCGCGGTTAACAGCGAGGAACTGCGCAAGTGGCTGGAAGACCTGGGAGATGATGACCTGGGCAAGTACAAGATGTAGGAAGGCAGCTCTCACCTGTCAGCTCTTAGCTCTCAGAGAAGCCGCGCCCCTGGGCTTTTCAAATTACCAATTACAAATTACCAATTCTTTTCATGCCTGATCCCGCCGAACAGCTCCAGCGTTTCTATCTTGCGGGATTCGAGCTGCAGACCTTTGAACGCTTTCCTAAGTGCATCGGAGTGATTCGCGACAACTGCATCGCCCTGCTGGTGCCGGGCGTGGACGGGCTCCAGGTCTTGGGCACTCCGGGCTGGCGCATGGGCGAAGTGATGGGCGTGCTTACCGAAAGTGAAGGACGCAAAGTCTTTCAGGCAAAGAGTGAAGTTGTGGAAGCCACGCCGGAGCGGCTTGCCATGCTGCAGAAATTCCGCGACGACCTTATGGCGCTGCTGCATGCGCAGAGTTAGCGTTTTGCGCTGGAATTCGTAGAATCAGTTCCCAACTGATCTTTCATCCACGTGAGGATGTTTGGAACCAGTTCCTCACAAAACTTATGGTTAACGGTGAAGCCGTGGGTCATGCCGTCGATTTCGAGATAGCGGGCGCGTCCGGGATGGGTTTGGTTCACGATTTGCGCGATTGCTTCGCTGTCGGCATGGCTCATGATGTTGTCGGCGGTGCCGTGAATGACTAGCACGGGCTGGTTCACGCGCTGCCAGGTTTCGCCCAGGTTGAGGGCTTGCAACTGCTGATAGAAGGCTGCGGGTCGGCCGTATTGGCCGTCCGGGGAGTCGTACCAAAGACTTTTCCATTCGGGATGCTGCGGGAGGATTTGGCCGGGAGTCATTCCTTTCATCAAATATAAAGTGTAGAACTCGACAAAGGCCTTGACCGCCGCGTTGACCTCGGCCGGTGATTTGCCTTCTCCGATCAGGCGCCGGCGTTCCAGTTCCAGCATGTGCTCGTACCAGGTGCGTCCCCAGGAACTGGCGGCCACGTATCCGCGGACGGGATGCTGACGGGGAACTAGCGCCGCGGTTCCGCCCCCGTTGCTCAGGCCGACCACGAAGATCTTCTCCCGATCGATAAAGTCATACTTGAGCATTTCATCGAAAGCCGATTGATAACCTGACAGTTCGTCCGTGAAGTCGGCCTGGCTACAGTCTCCCTGGCTTTCACCCACTCCGGGTTTGTCCATGCGCATCGTCGCGTAACCGGATTGCTCGATCAGGCGGCGCAAGAGGATGCCAAAGCCGTCTTTGGTATCAGCATCCGGATATTCCATGCTGTCGCAACTCAGCCAGCCCACGAAAAAGATCGCAGGAACCTTGCCAGACGTAGGGTGGTCGACGGGCCTTGTAATGAAGGTCCGCAGGCGTTGGCCACGGCTGTTTTGTGCCCATCCATAGCGCACTTCCGCGTGCTGAAAATGCTCGCGCTTGAGGTCCGCGGGGACGGCTTGACCCGCGAGCAAAGGGGTCGCGAAGGTCATGAGGAGAAGAGCACCGATAGCGTTCTGGATCATGGCTAACTCTAGAGTAAGAGGTTCGCTATGATAGACGCTGGAAGGGAGGTTCGGGTAATCAGGGCCAGTGCAACCCAGATCTTTCCTTACCTTTGTCTATTTCACATAATACCTGTTATCGGACATTGCGATACTGGCTATACACAGGATGAGATTCGTACATTTCCCGATCAATTTTCGCCTCTGAATACGATTCCCGGGTGGAAAAGCGTCCCTGCGATGCGCGTGGCGATGGCGATCAGATCGCTTTGTCCGTAGAAGACCTTTACTTGTGGAGCGCGTGACATTTCCGGGAGATTCACGGCGCGGCCGCTACGGATGAGGGCTGCGTTTTGTTCATTGGCCGTGACGCTCGGCAACTGCGGCACCAGCTTCCTGGGATGGACAAATAACGACTCAGCGGTTCCCTGCTGCATCGCGCTTTCCAGCGCCGGCAACGAGTGGGCATCTTCGATGGAGAATTCGGCGGCGGCGGTGCGCCGCAGGACGGCCAGATGTGCACCGCAGCCAAGCTTCTGACCCATTTCGTGGGCCACCGATCTTATGTAGGTGCCCGAGGCCACGCGGGCGCGAAAGGTGGCTTGATCGGCGGTCGTGTCCAGGATCTCGAACTCTTTGATTTCTACTTGTACGGGCTTGAGCACGACCTCTTTGTTTTTGCGGGCCAGTTTGTAGGCGGGAACACCGGCAATCTTCTTGGCGGAAAACGGCGGTGGCATCTGCTCGATGACGCCGCGAAACTGTACCGCCAGGGCGCGTACTTCGTCGGCGTTTATGTGCACGTCTTGCTGCGGCGTCGTGGGCTCGCCGTCGGCGTCGTAGGTGTCGGTAGCGAAGCCGAAGCGGATTACGCCTTCGTATGTCTTCTCAGAATGGGTATAGAACTGCGCCAGGCGCGTGAGGTTGCCGAGGAGAACCGGCAGGACTCCGGTGGCCGAGGGGTCGAGGGTTCCGAGATGCCCGACCGCGCGTTGGCCCAACATTCGGCGCACGCGATTCACTACGTCGTGCGACGTGAGGCCTGCGGGCTTGTCGATGACTATGACGCCGTTCATGGGGATTTGTAATCTGGTAATTTGTAATTGGTAATTTGAGAGCGAGACCGGCCGATATTCAAATTACCAGTTGCAAATTACAAATTGTCAATTAAATGATTCCTCTTCGCGACGATCAGCCCACTTTCTCGACGCCGTTCGTCAACTATTTCCTGATCGTCCTGAATGTGATGGTGTTTCTGTGGGAACTTAGGGTTGGCCATCGGGCGCTGGCCGGGTATATGTTTGAGTTCGGCGTGGTGCCTCACCACACGCTGGCGGTGCTGACCGGACACTCCTACGACGGGCTGGCTACGGCCGTGGTGCCTTTGTTTACCTCGATGTTTCTGCACATCTCAATCTGGCACGTGGCCGGAAATATGCTCTTTCTGTGGATCTTCGGCGACAACGTCGAAGACTATCTGGGACACTTCACGTATCTCGTGTTTTACATCGCCAGCGGACTGGCAGCCGACGCCACGCACATTTTACTGAACCAGGCCTCGCGCATACCCAGCGTGGGCGCGAGCGGCGCGATTGCGGGAGTGATGGGCGCGTACTTTATCCTGTATCCGCGAGCGCGAGTGCTGGTCTGGTTTCCACCAATATTTCTCTTTCACGTTCCGGCGTGGCTGATGCTTGGCTACTGGTTCGCGGTGAATTTTCTTAGCGGCACTTCTATGGCAATCGCCGAAACCAGCCAGACCTCAGGTGGAGTCGCTTTCTGGGCGCACGTGGGAGGCTTTGTCTCGGGCGTGGTCATGATTAAAATATTTCGCGAGCGTCCGCACCGTTATCGGTATGGGACCTGGTAGGCGGCTTTCAGCTTATCAGCTACCTTTGGCGCGGTTCCGGCGCTGGCCCCGGAGGCAAAACCTCCTGCTCGCCTTCTTGCACCTTGTGGCGGGTGACGAACCATACGGCGGCGGTCCAGGTGGGAAACAGATCTGCAGCGGGAATGAGTTTGGCCGCCGCCGTCGGCAAAAAGGCCCAGTGCCATCCCAGCAGACGAATCATCAGGAAGGCGACAACAAGATCGAGGAACGAGTCCGCCGGGGACATGCCTCCTTCGGCGAAGAGTGGAAACGCCACGATTTGAAGCACGTCAGCGGCGATGGCTACGGCCCACGCCAGGCGATGCTCCGGCTTCAGCGATTTGAAGTAATCGAGGAATGACATGGTTTGCTCGGTCGTTGGTCGCTTGTCGCTGGTCGTTAGCGAACAACTGCAGAAACCAACGAAACGCCCTCTTGTATTCGATGCTCAGTCGGGTGTCCGCGTCGCCACTTCCATCATCGCTTAGATTGTACCGCTCGACGGCATCACCACGATTTTTTCCACGGTCGCGCTGTCGGGCACGCGGAGGGCGCTGACCACCATGCAGGCGACGGTTTCTGCGGACATCATCTTGCGCCTGGGCGCTTGAGGCCACATCGCTTGCCAGATTGCCGTATCGGTGGCGCCGGGCATGAGCGCGATCACGCGAATGCCTTTGGGCCGCAACTCTTCACGCAAGGTGTCGGTGAAGCCGAGGGCGCCATGTTTCGACGCATTATAGGCTGCTAATCCCGGGAAGACACGGTCAGCGGCGATCGACAGATTGTTTACGATTGTGCTTCCCCGCTTCATCACAGCGAGCGCCGCCTGCGTCACCAGGAACAGGCCGTTGAGATTGGTATCGATGACTTCCATCCAGGTGGGGTAGGGCAAGTCGTCTACAGCGCGAGTGGGATGACCGATGCCGGCGTTGTTGATGAGGATGTCAAGCGGCTTGTGCAATCCGCGGATGAGTGCGAAGAGATAGTCGACGGAGTCGGGGCTGCGCACGTCGCAGGACTGCGCCAGCACCTGCAACTTTACTTTCGGCGGCTGCAGTTTCTCCAGTTCAGTGCGTGCTTTGGCCAAGGCGCGTTCGTCGCGGCCGGTGATGATCAGGTTGCAGCCCTCGCGCGCCAGCGCGCGGGCAATGGCGAGGCCGATGCCGCGATTGGCGCCAGTGATGAGGGCGAGGCGGCCGGGGAGTGTCCGTTCGCGCGGCGCTGGTTTGCGTTTTGACATCGGCATTCTCAGCTTATTCGAACCGCCGCGAAGTTACGAGGGAACAGTTCACAGTTCGGCAATAGCTCTTTTCCTAGTGAGTCGAGAGTAGCTGCGACTGTAGGCAGACGCCGAGCTGCGCTCGTCTTGGACGGGCGAGGGCGCCCGTCCCCACACGAGCATAATCACACGCCGTTTGTGCGCTGGCGGATCAGCGACAGGAATTCGGTGCGCGTTTCTTCTTCGTTGCGGAAGCAGCCGAGCATGGACGAAGTTACCGCCGACGAATGCTGTTTTTCGACGCCGCGCATCATCATGCACAAATGCCGGGCCTCTATGACCACGCCCACACCCTGGGGCTCGATGGCGTTCTGGATCGCCTCCGCAATTTGAGTGGTCAGCCGCTCCTGGATCTGCAGGCGGCGCGAAAAGGCTTCGATCAGGCGGGGTATTTTGCTCAGGCCGATTACCTTTCCCTTGGGAATATAAGCGACATGTACTTTGCCAAAAAACGGCAGCAGATGGTGTTCACACAGGCTGAACATTTCGATGTCTTTCACGATCACCATCTCGTCATAGCTGACGGTGAACAGCGCCTTGCGCAAGAGGGCTTCGGGATCGTCCTTGTAGCCCTTGACCAGAAATTGCATGGCTTTTTCAACGCGCGCGGGAGTGCGTGAAAGGCCTTCGCGATCGGGATCTTCGCCGAGGCGGATAATCATTTCGCGCACCAGTTCTTCATAGGTGGCGCTGGTGAGAGTGGCTGGATCGGTGGTCGATTTCATAGTGTCGTGGGTCGTTAGTCGTAGGTCGATGGTCGTTAATCATTGGCAAACTCTGCTCGCGAACGACTAACGACCAGCGACTAACGACCGTTCTCTCCCAAATATTCAAACGAATTCATCATCGTCTCTTCAATGCGTATCTTCTCTAGATGAGCCTTGTTGAAGCCGCGCTTCACAATTTCGTAGATCGCGATACATAGATTTTCCGTGGTCGGAACCTCTTCCGCGAATTCCGGCAGCAGATTCAGGTTCTGGTGGTCGTAGCGCTCGAGGATGTGGTTGTGCACAAAACCATCCAGATCGACGAGGTTGCAGACCATGCCCGTCTGGTCATCGACCGGTCCACTGACGGTGACTTCAACCATGTAGTTGTGTCCATGTCCATAGGGATTATTGCATTTGCCATAGGTCAAGCGGTTTTCTTCCGCCGACATTTCGTCGCTGTGCAAGCGGTGCGACGCCGACAACATGTAGCGGCGGGTCAGGTGCGCCTTCATGCTTGTCGTTTTCATGCTTCTCGTCTCATGATTCGCCGTAGAAATCGACAAACAGGTCGGGCGTTTCGTAGACGCGCACACGGTGCAACTGTGCTGCGTTGAGCTTGGGCACGAGGCGCTGCCAGATGACAATGGCGAGATTTTCGGTCGTCGGAATCCTGGTCAAGAACTCGGGAACTTCCTTGTTCAGGAAGCGGTGGTCGAACGCGTCGAGCACTTCCCTGCTCATGACGTCTTTCAATTGCTTCAGATCAACGACGAACCCCGACTTACGATCGACCGCGCCCTTCACGGTGACTTCCAGAGTGTAGTTATGCCCGTGTCCGTTGGGATTATTGCACTTGCCGAAGACGCGCTGATTCTCGTCAGAAGTAAACTCCGGATTGTGATAGAAGTGCGATGCGGAAAATTCCGCTTTGCGTGTGAGGTAGACCATAAGGTAGCTCTCAGCTGTCGACTCTCAGTGTTCAACTCTCAGTTTTCGATTTTCAATCGGCGCAATCGGTTTTACCGTTTGCGGTTCGCCCGTAGCGCTTTTGCCCGGCGCGCCAACGCCGTAGGAGCGGTCCTTCCATGATACTTCGCCATTCGTGTAGGCCCGCTTTGAGCGCCGGAGCAGATAGGCGAACATCGGCAGCCCCACGGCGATTGCCAGCAGGTTGTTCGCTGTCGAGAAATGTGTGACGCGAATTCGTCTGTACACCAAAAGCCACAAAGCGGCGAATGCAACCCACGCGAAGTGCCAGCCGGCTGCGCCAGACGCGGCTATGCCTAGCGCCACCCATGCCGCGAACCACCAGAACAAACTTTGGGACGCCAGAAATTCCGATTGCGGAAACAACAGGGCCAGATTCTTCGTCCAGCCTTCGCGAAGCTGCGCCCAGTTGCGATACATGCGGGTACGCACGGCGTCTCCACCGTAACGAAAGTACACACGCAGGCCGGCATTGCGGAACAGCCTTGCCAGCGCCACGTCCTCGAGTATTTCCTTGGCCACCGCGGCGTGCCCGCCCACAGCATCGTAGGCGGCGCGGCGGACAAGAACGTATTGCCCGTTGGCAGCAACGATCCCAGAATTCTGCTCGCGCACTTTGTGCAGCGGATACCGCGCCGCCAGTTCGGCGAAGATTACGGGCATCACGGCGCGCTCGGCGAAGGTGACCACTATCTGCTCGGGCGAATACGACAGCAAATCGGCTCGCTCTTTCCTCGCCTCCGCGAGCGCACGCGCTAACGACCCCGCCAGATGAATGGTATCGGCGTCGGTGAACAGCAGCCAGTCCGCTCGCGCGTCTCTTCCGCCAGCAATCACAGCATTGTTCTTCCCTGTACAACTCTTCGCTGTCAAGTCCTCGGGCAAAGGCGGCGCAGCAATCACGCGCACTCCAGTGAAACTCCGCGCGATTTCGCAGGTGCGGTCGGTGGAGCCGTCGTCGACCACAATGATCTCGAAAGCCACGCAGGTTTGTGTGGTAAGCGATTCGAGACACGCTGCGAGGCTCGCCTCTTCGTTCCGGGCTGGCACGATGATGGAAACCTCGGGGATAGAGCTCTCCTGGAGCGGAGGTGGCGGCAGCGCGGCTGGAAGTGAACCATCCATCAGTTTTTCGCTATTATAGCGGTGTGAGACGAACGCCTCTTGCCGCGTCGCTTGGAACGCTACTATCCATTGGATTGTTGGCTGCCCTGATCGGATGCTACAGCGGAAGCCATCCCACGCGCATTGGATCGAATGCCCCTGACTTTACGGTGCAGGATTCCGACCACACAGTAACGCTCAGCCAGTTTCGCGGGCAGGTGGTGCTGCTGAATTTCTGGGCGACATGGTGTCCGCCGTGCGTCGAGGAGACGCCATCGCTGGTTCAGATGCAGGCTCGTTTCAAAGATAAAGGTGTGGTGGTGCTCGCCGTCAGTATTGACGATGATGATGCGGCGTATCACAAGTTCCTGAAGCAATACAGAGTGAATATGGTTACCGTGCGGGATGAGGCGAAGAAGGCGGCTACGCTATATGGCACGTTTGGCTGGCCGGAAACCTACGTGATCGATCGCAACGGAGTGATTCGCCGCAAATTTATTGGGCCGGTGGAGTGGACCAGCCCGGAAGTTACGGATTATTTGAGCAAGCTCTAGAGCAGGTCTCAGGTCTTAGGTGTTAGGTGTCAGGAAAAACAAAACCGACGACAGCCGTCAAGGTTTTCTTGAGACCTAAGACCTAACACCTGAGACCTGCCTTCCTACAGTTTCACCTTTCGCAAGCGCAGCGAGTTCGCGATTACCGACACCGAACTGAAGCTCATCGCGGCTGCGGCGAGAATTGGGCTTAGCAGCAATCCAAACACTGGATACAGCACGCCAGCCGCTATCGGCACTCCTATCGAGTTGTAGAGAAACGCGAAGAACAAGTTCTGCCGGATATTGCGCATCGTTGCGTGGCTCAACTTGCGGGCGCGCAGAATTCCTTCAAGGTCTCCTTTAAGCAGTGTGATGCCGCCACTTTCCATGGCGACGTCGGTTCCCGTGCCCATAGCGATTCCGACTTGAGCTTGCGCCAGCGCGGGCGCGTCGTTGATGCCGTCGCCCGCCATGGCAACCACCCGGCCTTCACCTTGCAGACTCTTTACGATCTCGGCCTTTTCCGCGGGCAGCACCTCGGCTTTGAAGTCTTTGACTCCGAGGGTCCGCGCAATCTCCTGGGCTGTGGCCTGGTTGTCGCCAGTGAGCATGACCAGACGGATGCCTTGGGCCTTTAGCTCGCGCAGTGCCATCGCGCTGGACGTCTTGAGTGGGTCGGTGACTGCAATGTACCCAGCATACTTGCCATCGACCGTCACAAAAACACTGGCGGATCCGCCGGGCCGGCCAACCAAGAACGCTTTCTGATCTCCGAGGGCGCCAGCCGCGCGCATTAGGGCAATGTTGCCGACCGCAATGCTCTTCCCTTCCACCGTCCCGCGCACGCCCTGGCCCGGCACCGATTGAAAATTAGCGGGCTCGCTCAAGCGCAGCTTCTCTTCGTTCGCCTTTGCGATAATCGCCGCACCCAGCGGATGTTCGCTGGCGCGCTCCAGACTCGCTGCCAGCCGCAGAACCTCGGGGCCTGAAATGCCCGGCAGATTTTCTGACGTCGAAAACGCCACCACTCTCGGCTTACCCTCGGTTAACGTTCCGGTCTTATCGAAGACGATGGTGTCTACTTTCTCGAGCGTCTCGAGCGCCTCGGCATTCTTGATGAGCACGCCGGCGCGGGCACCGCGTCCGGTGCCTACCATGATTGCCATCGGCGTGGCGAGGCCCAGTGCGCACGGACACGCGATGATCAGCACGGCCACGGCATTCACGATGGCGTGCGCGAAACGCGGCTCTGGTCCAAACCTCGCCCATACTATGAATGTCACCGCCGCAATGGCTATCACTGCCGGAACGAACCAACCCGCTACTTTATCGGCCAGCCGCTGAATGGGGGCGCGCGTGCGCTGCGCCTGGCCGACCATCTGTACGATCTGCGCCAGCATGGTTTCGCTGCCGACGCGTTCAGCGCGCATCACCAGACTCCCGTTGCCGTTTACGGTTGCGCCGATCACGCGCGAGGCGACGGTCTTTTCCACGGGAACCGATTCGCCGGTGATCATGGATTCGTCCACTACACTCGACCCGTCTAGCACGATGCCATCGACGGGAATCTTCTCTCCGGGGCGGACGCGCAGACGATCTCCCGGCTTCACTTGGTCGAGCGGAATGTCGCGCTCGTCGTTCGTACCGTCGTCGGTGCCGTCGTCGCTCGTCGTTATCACGCGCGCCATCTTCGGGCTTAGATCGAGCAGCGCGCGGATCGCACTTGATGTCTTGCTGCGCGCGCGCAGCTCCAGCACTTGTCCCAGCAATACGAGGGTCACGATCGCGGCGGCGGCTTCGAAGTAAACGTCCGGCCGGTTGCCCATGCCGCGGAATGACGCTGGGAAAAGTTGCGGAAACAACGTTGCCACCACGCTGAAGAGGTACGCGACGCCCGTGCCCATCGCAATCAGGGTGAACATGTTGGTGCTGCGATTTACGACCGACGTCCATCCGCGCTGAAAGAACGGCGAACCGCCCCAGAGCACAACCGGCGTCGCCAGGATGAATTCAAGCCACGGTAGTATCGAACTCCACGATGTTCCTACAAGGCGGTCTCCCCGCACGACGTCGATGCCGCCCATGAGTGCACGCGGCCACAACATGCTGACCATGGCAATCGCGAGCAGTGGCGCAGTGAGGGCCAAGCTGATCCAGAAGCGCCGCGTCATGTCGCGCAGCTCGGGATTTTCCTCTTCGGCGGTAACCGTGCGCGGCTCCAGCGCCATGCCGCAGATCGGACAATTCCCAGGCTCCTTTCGCACGACGTCCGGATGCATCGGGCAGGTGTATTCGGTCTTGCTCGTGGGGAATGCAGGCGACTCGGGATCGAGCGCCATTCCACACTTGGGACACGGTCCGGGGCCGGTCTGCCGCACTTCGGGGCACATCGGACAGATATAGGCTCGCGGGTCTTTTCCGAACTTGCCCGGCAACTGAGCAACGGGAGCGGCGGGCTTGACTAATTTCGGCCCAGCAGCTGGCACACCCAGAGAGGCAAGTCCCGATCCCATCGGTCTTGGTGGCGCGGCCAGAATTTTTTCCGGATTCGCCTCGAACTTTGCCAGGCAACCGGCCGAGCAGAAGAAATACTCTTTGCCATTGTGCAGCGTTTTGAATCGGGCGGTCGCGGGATTCACATCCATCCCGCAGACAGGATCTTTCGCTTGCGCCTTGGCGGAGAACGGTGCTGTCTTCGGAATGTCGACAGGGTCGGAGTGGTTCATAGTGTCGCTGTCAGAGGTCGGCACTTGGCGGAATCTGGAGCTTATTAGATACTCATAATTAGATACATATGAACCGAACCTCGAACCTTATTTCCCCGGAGAACTGAAAATGACGTATCTCGAAGCCGCCTACCCCTACCAGACTCCGCCCGGAGAAGCTGAGTTGCGGGCCATCGACAGTGTCCGCGAGGTTTATGGTATCCAGCGCATCCAGTTTAACGAGAAAGAGCGAACGGTGCGCGTGCTCTTCGACGCCTCACGACTGAAGGGCGACGCGGTGGCCAAGTTGCTGCGTCAGGCCGGTATCGACGTGCGGGAGCAATTTGCGGCGCTTGCCTAGAATGTTGCTGAGAAGAATTCACTCCGAGAGTCTTGCTTTGAGAGTCTAGGCGGGTACTGAGAAGGGGGATCAAACGGCACTCCGCCCGTATTCCCTGCAAATCCTCGTTTTCCAGGGAGGACTCTCGGGGGAGGGCCGGGAAGCCGGACGGAGTGCACCTTGGCGACAAAGGGAAAAATTGCAAAGGGGCATCCGGAAAGACCTCTGGCCGAAGTATTTTCCCAAATGCCCCGTTGCGCGCCACTTCGTCTGCTCCAAGGAGAAGCATGTCGGATGCCATCGCTAAGGCATTGCCAACATGTATTGCTAGAACGTGGAGGCGGGTAGCTTTTGCGCAGGAGCGGAAACTTTTACGCTAATTTACAAAATCCGCGATTTGGGAGAGACGGCCGATTTCCACAGCCAGCGCGGCATCTGGCGTGATTGGGGGAACGCAAAATCAAAGCCGGTCTGGAGTTTTTACGAACGTTTTCATTGGGTTGGGTTGAGCGAAACGTTTTTCTTTCCGTTATAATCTGAAGACATAATTTCATCGGATGCGCCCGTAGCTCAATTGGATAGAGTGCTTGGCTACGAACCAAGAGGTTGGGAGTTCGATTCTCTCCGGGCGCACCATCCTTTTCGCCACACTTCGGTACTCCGCCAGATCCCGCGCTCCGCTCGGGATTTCGCCTGCGGGCTCCCGCTTCGCTAACGCCCGCAAAACGGCTAAAGGTCGATTCTCTCCGGGCGCACCATTCGAGTCGCCCCTTAACCTTTGCTCCCCACGGCTGTCATCACGGTGCTCCTAACTTGCTTGAAGGCTTCAGCGGCGGGATCAATCAGCTCAAAATGGCCGGCGCGCGGAATCTCGATCAATTCCACCGATTCGCCCCCCTTCTTTTTCCGTGCGACGTAGTTCCGGCTGAATTCCGGAGGCACCGTGTCGTCTTCCCTGCCGTGGAGCAGCCACTGCCGAGCTTGCGGAATGCTCAGTTCCATCGGATCGGCTTCCCGGTAGTGCTCGGGCACGGCGTCGGGCTCGCCGCCCAGAAATTCCGCGACCGCGTCATGGCTCAGATGCAAGCCGAAGGCTTGCTTCAGATCGACGACTCCGGCCAGCGAAATCGCATTACGGACCGAGGTTTCGTGCGCCGCCAGGCATAGCGCAAGCTGGCCGCCGGCGGAATGTCCCATCACCACCAATCGGGCGATATCTATTTGGAATCGGGAACGCTCCTGCTGCAGAAACCGGTAGGCTGATCGGACGTCTTCGAAAGTTCCGGGCCATCCGCCGCCGGCGTTGCCGACCCTCCGGTATTCGGTGTTGAAGGTGGCGATACCAGCCGCTCGCAGCGCTTCGCAGAGGTGCCCGGCGTGCGCGAGGTCGTACTTTGTCCGCCAATAGCCTCCGTGGATGTTCAACAGAACCGAGTGCGGAGCTTTCGTACGCGGCAGGCGCACTTCGAGAAACTGATTGGGATCGGGACCGTACGCCACATGCGCGTCGGGCGGAGGCTGCAGCTGGCTCAGAATGTCTTCGGCAGACACGCGCCCTCCCTTAAAGCTTTCATCGCGAAAAACTTCAACGAATGCAACGTTGCTGTGAGCGCATCGTCAGCTTCCGCGCCACACTCGGTTTGGACAGGTGAGGATACCTGTCCCTGCGCGAGCCTAGCTCTCTTTTAGCTTCAGCTTGCCCTTGTTTTCTTCAATAAAAACCTTAAGATCGGGAACCGCGTTGAGCAGCTTCGTCCATTGTTCGTAGTAGAGCGTCACCGGAAAGCGACCCAGTCCATACACACTGACGCCGCCCTTTTCGCTCACGCGGAATTCCATGGCGCCGCTTCTCTTTTTCGTATCCACCTGCTTTTCGAGATCGGCAAGGCGGGCTTTCAACTCCTCGTAACTCGGTTCGGTCATGAATGCACCTCGAAATGATTTCTTTGTAGCACTTCTTTTTTATCATGTTTATCGTGGGAGGCGGATGGGGAGGCAGCGAGCTTGCGCCAAGGCAGGCCTTCCCCGCTTCCATGAAAGCTTCCTTTTAGGTGAAAAACATTGCACCGTCGTCCCTGTCCGTGGCGCTTTCCCGCCATCTCTCTCTGCCACAATCGGTTACGGTACCTCCGTAAGCTGCAATTGGAAGCGCAAATGCTAAAATAGCTTAGAACCACAGAATCCGGAGTGGAAAATCGAGTGGAGGACTAAGAATGGCGAACTCAGGAAAAAAGTCGTTTCTGGAAAGCATACCCATGCTGGTGCTGCTGGGGCTGCTCGCGGGCGCCGTGGGAGGCCTGGGAATCGGCCTGATTCAGTTGAGGGCCTTGAACTCGACTGCCACCAGCAGCGCGGGCAAGTAAGTTCGGAAATCAGCCACCGCCGCATGAGCACGGCCCCGGCTGCGCACCTACTTCAGGTAAGCTCGCACCAATCCGATCAGATCTTCAGTCAATTCTTCGCGCGATCCTGGTCCGCGCTCCGGGTGGGTAATGTGCAGCCGGATGTGATCTTCCAGGATCTCCGCCATCAGGCTGTTCACGCCGCCGCGAATCGCCGCCAGCAGCATCAGGATATCAGCACACTCGTCCCCCTCGGTTACCGCCCGCTCGACCGCGGTGATTTGCCCGCCCATGCGTTTGATCCGGGAAAGCAGCTTCTGTTTCTCTTTGGAGATTTCCGCGAGCTTATCTTTCATGGGTTTTGATTTCCCGGCATTTTTTCATTTGTATATACCATAGGGGGGTATGATAGACATTTCCTGGTAGAAAATCCAGGCTTCGCGCAAGGCCTCGCACGAAGACCTCGAGCGAAAGATAGGATAGAGAACTGGCGCTGGATGTGCATCTCTGGGTTTGGGACTCGATGGAAGCGGCAGACCTGGAGGCGCTAAGCGTTTTACTTCTCCCTGTCGGTCCACTGTGCCGGACTACGCACCATTGGTTGCGAGATGCATGCATATTAACCATAGTTAACTAGTTGTGATATGCTTATGTTAATGGTTGATGGTAGCCGTGTCGATCGTGCGTGGATGCAGTCTCGACGTGAGCGAGCTGTTGCCCCAGGCACAACACGGCTGTAACGCCCCATTAACCGGCCCGGTGGATACTGGAGAAGGAGCTGCATGCGGCAGCTACCGGCTGGTTTGTTCCCATGATATCGATATTTAAATTGAAATTATTTTTCATTATGAACGGCTCCATTACCAACCCCGCCGGCGCGCGCCGCCGCGCTGCGCGGGTGTTGGCCGGAGCGCGCTTCGTTGGGATTGGCATTGCGGTTGGCGCCTTGCTTAGCTTCGGCGCTCCCGCCGCCTGGACACAGTCGCAAAGCGCCTCCGTTTCCAGCCAAACCACGGTTCCCGCCGGTCCCGACACGGGTGATCAGAGCAGCGCGCCCGTCGAGGACAGTGCCACTGCCGACCCCGAGACGATGTTCCCGCATTTCAAGAGCACGCGGTTCTGGCTCTCCGGGCAGGCGAACTTTATCTTCCAGACTCATCCCGACTTTCATGCTGACTATAGCGGGCCGCACAGCCTCAGTCCCGACTATGACAAAGCCACTTCGCGAGTCCTGACGCTCTATACCGGCGTGCGAATCAATAATTCCACCGAGCTTCTTGTGGATATCGAAGAAGCTGGCGGGGCGGCGCTCAGCACCGGGCTTGGTTTGGCCGGGAATACCGATCTGGACATCGTGCGCAATCCGCTGTTGAGCAAAGAACCGTACCTGGGGCGCGGCATGATCCACAAAGTATTTGCCCTGAGCAAAGACAAGGTTGAAAACCAGCGCAGCTTTCTCTCGCTGTTCGACGAGTTACCGCGCCGGCGCCTGGAAATTCGCTTCGGCAAAGTCAGTCTGCCGGATTTTTTTGATCTGAACTCGGTCGGCTCCGATACCCATTTTCAATTCAGCAACTGGTCCGTGGACAACAACGGCGCCTGGGACTACGCCGCCGATACGCGCGGCTATACCGTGGGCGTGGTGGCGGATTTCGAGGACCGCAACTGGGGTTTCCGCTTCGCCGAAGGGCTTATGCCAAAGGTCGCCAATGGAATCGATCTGGTGTGGCGGCCGTGGCAGGTTCATGCGGAAAACTGGGAATACGAACTGCGCCATGGCGTCATTCCGAAAAAACCGGGGGTTGTGCGGTTGCTTGCGTACACGAACTACGCCAACATGGGCATCTACCGGGTTGCGAATGAGCAGTTTGAAGATCATTCGTCCCCGGAACCGGAAACGGTGCCGGAAATCACCAACCATCCCTGGCACATCACGCGCAAGTATGGCTTCGGCGTGAACCTGGAACAGAATCTCTCGCGCTACGTCACGGCGTTCGCCCGCTGGGGATGGGACAACGGAAAAACCGAGTCATTTGCCTACACCGAAATTGATTCCACATTCAACCAAGGTGTAGGGGTAAATGGCGGGCTCTGGCATCGTAAGCAGGATCGCGCCGGCGTTGCATTCGTCACGAACGGCATCAAGAAAGATCACCAGGTGTATCTGGCGGACGGCGGTCTCGGTTTTCTTCTCGGCGACGGCGCACTGAACTACGGGCGGGAGAACATCGTCGAATCGTATTACACGGCGCACGTTTGGCGCGGAATCTATATTGCTCCCGGAGTACAGCACATCAACAATCCTGGCTATAACCGCGACCGGGGCCCGGTGGTGGTGCCCTCGTTTCGCGCCCACGTTGAATTCTAGAAACAGTTCCCAGTTCCCGATTCTCAGTTCTCAGCGAAATGCAAGTTGGGCAGAAAACATAGAACGCGATCCTCTGTTCCGTCATCTAACCGCACATGAGCTTCGATGACAAGAGTCTGGCCGATCTGAAAGACATTGATCTGGAATACATTCATCTGAAAGACAAAGCTCGTTCTCGTCCCACCCGTGCCGTGCGTTCGAGCCATCTTATGCTGCTCACGATCGGGGCATATTTGTGTACCGCCATCGCGCTGTGGTCGCAAACATCCACTTCCCAAACGGGCGACACGAATCAGTCCTGGACGACCACAACCGAGTCGCACAAGGACAACGCAGATCCTCTACGCACCACTGAAAGCCACACCCAGAGCGGCAACCGCACCGTGGATAAGCAAGCGGTCGAGCGTCTCGGGGCGGACGGACATTACGAGCCTTACCAGGACATCGAAAAGGAAACGATCCAGGTGGACGCCGGCACCGTGCGAACCGTCACCCGCACCTTTGGTCGAGACGCCGATGGGGCGAAAACGCTGGTGGAGTTGACAGAAGAAGAGAAGCACACTCTGGCTGGAGGCGACTCCAACGTAGTCCGCTCCACCTCGCATCCCGATGTCGACGGCACTCTGCAGCTGGTTCGTCGGCAAATTGAGGAGACGAAAAATATAAGTCAGAATGTGGAGGAGACGAAAACCACGGTGATGCTCCCAAGCGTCAACGGCGGTTTAGATGCGGCCGTGAAGGTGCAAGAGCGCCGCGAACAAGGCGCGAATGGCACCGTGGAATCGCAACAGACCACGCTGCTTCCCGATGGAGCGGGAAACTGGCAAGTAGGAGAGATACGGCAGGCTACCACCAGACAGAACGGTGAGAACCGCACCACCGAGGAGCGGGTGTCGCTCCCTGACTCTGAGGGCAAGTTAGGCGAAGTATCTCGTACCGTGAGCAAGGAAGAAGACAACGGCTCCGGAGAAAAGCGCACCACAATGGAAACCTATTCCGTCGCCGTCCCAGGAGCGGTCGGGGATGGCGGCCTGCACCTGATTGAGCGTGCAACCACGGCTCAGCCCACCAACTCAACTGGTCAGCAAACCACCGGGCAGCAAGTGGAGCAGATTAATCCCGGCGATCCGGGCGCCGGCCTGCGAGTGACCATACTTACCACCAACACTGTGCTCCAGGACCCTGGCGGCGCGCAGGCCACGCGAACCGTTCAAGCGCGCGATGCGAACGGCAATTTTGGAATCATTTCCGTGGATACGACAAAGTCCGACAACAGTCACGCCATTCAGGTTCAGATCGCGCCTGTCGAAAAGCCGAAATAGCCTAAAGCGGCCAGTTGCGGAGGACACACGCAACGTTCATACTTCGACCATGACACTCAAGAATGCGGCCTTGCTGGCACTGATCGGAACGATTCTGATCGCGGCTTATTTAGTCTGGACTTTCGTTTTCAATCTCCTCAATGTCCTGCGAGGTGTGGCTGCTCCGGTGATACTCGTCTCGTCTTTGATCTACGCGTTCGGCTGCCTTTGCGTGATGGTTTTCTTTTTCGTGTTCCATAGAGCGCAGTCGTAGTCGCCGTCGTAATCTTAGCGAGAACCAGTCGCGCTGAGCGATTGCTGAGCGCTTGAAAAGATTGAAAGATGGAGCGGGAGACCGGGATCGAACCGGCGACATCCAGCTTGGGAAGCTGGCGTTCTACCGCTGAACTACTCCCGCTCAACTTCGTGCGCGACTCGGTTAGACTACCATTCTGGGCTATTCAAAACAATCGGTCTGCGTTTCTGGTGTTTGCTTTTCTCTCGCACTCTTCGTAAGATTCCCGGTCCGGATTTTCCATCCGAAATCATCCCACTTCACTGGAGCCGCGATGTCCACCGATTCCCTTCCCCCGAAGTACGGTTCGCGCCGCAATTTCCTGCGCGCCGGTGCGACCGCGACTTTGAGCATGGCTGCTTACCCAGCGCTCGGACAGGCTCGCGTTACCGGTCTTCACTTTGCCGACTCTCACGTTGCCAACCCTGCGCTTGCGCCCACGCCAGCCGCCGGTGATTTCGTGAGGAAATTCGAACTTGACGAGATCACGATTGACGATCTCCAGAATGCCTTCCGGTCCGGCCAGTACTCGTCCCGCGCGGTGACCGAGAAGTATCTGGCGCAGATTCAGGAGATCGACAAATCCGGCCCGAAGGTGAATGCCGTCATCGAGCTCAACCCCGATGCCCTCCAGATCGCGGACGCACTCGATCAGGAGCGCAAGTCGAAAGGGCCGCGCGGGCCGCTGCACGGGATTCCGGTCCTCATCAAGGACAACATCGACACCGGGGACCGCATGAACACGACGGCGGGATCGCTGGCTCTCCTCGGTTCGCGCCCTTCGAACGACGCTTTCGTCGCCGCGCAGTTGCGTAGGGCCGGGGCCGTGATCCTGGGCAAAACCAATCTCAGCGAGTGGGCCAATATTCGTTCCAGCCATTCCACCAGCGGATGGAGCGGCCGCGGCGGACTTACCCATAATCCTTATGCTCTCGATCGCAATCCGTGCGGATCGAGTTCGGGAACAGGAGCCGCGGTCTCCGCCAATCTCTGCGTTGCTGGCGTGGGCACGGAAACGGACGGATCGGTCGTCTGCCCTTCTTCTGCGAACGGTCTGGCGGGACTTAAACCTACGGTTGGACTGGTCAGCCGCAGTGGGATCATTCCGATATCGCACAGTCAGGACACGGCGGGCCCTATGGCTCGCACCGTGCGCGATGTCGCCATTCTTCTCAGCGCCATGGCGGGAGCGGATCCTCAGGATCCCGCGACCGATGTCTCGAATAATGGCAGTCAGGGCAAGCTGTTTCCCGACTACACGAAGTTCCTCGAACCCGCAGGCCTCAAAGGCGCGCGCCTGGGAGTGGTGCGCAAATATTTTGGCTTCAACGATGCCGTCGATCAGCTCATGGATACGCTCATCGAAGAGATGAAGCGCGCTGGCGCTGAGATCGTCGATCCCGCCGATATTCCCACGATTGGCAAGTTCGACGAGAGCGAACTCACCGTCTTCTACTACGAACTTAAAGCTGACCTTGCGGCTTATCTCGCCCGCCGCGGCAGCTCATCGGTTAAGAGTTTGAAAGATGTGATTGAATTCAACGAACTCAATCGCGGCCGCGAAATGCCCTATTTCGGACAAGACATCTTTCTTAAATCGGAGCAGAAGGGTCCGCTCAGCACTAAAGAGTATCTCGATGCGCTCGCTCTGAATCACCAACTCAGCCGCGCCGAGGGCATCGACTTCATCATGGATAAGTTTAAGCTCGACGCGCTCGTCGCCCCCACCGGAGGCCCTGCCTGGCTTACCGACCTGATCAACGGCGATCACGCCGCCGGAGGCAGTGCAGGCGCTGCCGCCGTTGCCGGCTATCCCAATATTAATGTGACAGCCGGATATCTCTGGGGACTGCCGGTCGGCATTTCGTTCTTCGGACGCGCATGGAGCGAGCCCACCCTGCTCAAGATTGCTTATTCGTTCGAACAGTTGACCCATGCCCGTCAGAAGCCACGCTTCCTGGCCACCATTGACATGTAAAGATCGATATGCAGAGACGGGGCCTGCCCCGTCTCCGCTGGCACCATCTCCGGGAGCGGTGCGAGCAAGACCGCGGCAAGCCGCGTCTCTACCGGAGGGCTCGGTGGAACGCAGCAACGCTATTGCTGTGGAGTTGAGCTCGCGCTCGCGGGCTTCCCGATACTCTGCTTGTCCTGTGGCGGTTTGTCAGGAATTACTGGAGAGACCGGCGGGAGCTTGGGGCCATCCGAATCCGGCATCAACGACGACGGCGAAGCGAACAGCGGCTCTTGCGGCGAAGCGGGCGTCTCCTGCGCCTGCGGCTGCCGGATTCCCTTGGCTTCTACGATCGACCATCGCCAATCTTCATCGGGGCCGGGAGTGATTCCAATATTTTCGCGAAACGTAGTTGTGCTGAAGGGCTTGGCCGTGGCCTTGAGGTGATAGAGCAGGGTGACATCGGAACGCCGGTCGAGGGCGACTGGCGCGCTGTTTTCGGCGGCGGGAATCACACGAGCACGCGCGGCCACTTCGGCGCTCTCTCCCGGCTTGCGCTCCAGCGTCAGGCCAATCGTGATTTCGCGCAGGTCCCAGTCCGTTCCGTTGAACACTTCGAGTTGCAGATTCTCATCCTGAATAGAACCGGGGCCGTCGATTTTGAGTAGTTCGGCGAGCGGCAAGTCTTCAATAAGAACCGGCTTGATCAGCAGCGAACTGCTGCGCGCGTTGAAAGAAAGATTGCAGGTTACATCGGGTGACGATACTTTCAGCGCATTGCCGGAAGGGTCTATCGAAAAGACGGTCTTGTCTGCCTTGACTGGCCTGGCGTTCTTTGCGTCCTCCATCACCTGGGCCAGATTGTCGTTATCGATTACCGTGTCCGGCGCAGTGCGAGCCGCATCGGGCTGTGGTTTAGACGGTTGCTGCAATTTGTTCTGGCGCAACTGGCGGGCCAGATCGCCGAGTGATGCGGCATCGTCGTCCTGCGCCGAAGCGGCCGATGGACACAGCACTACAACGAGCAGCGCGCCGAGCATGACGACGGGCGCAACCAACCGCAAACTGGGGAGTCGGACTCGCATGATTTCGGTCGCTGAGGAGCGCGTGCGCGCTCAGCTGGTCCTCAGAGAAAGTTTAGGCGAGACGGAGCGGAAAAGAAGTTACCGAAGGGACACGGTAGTGCTAGCACTTCCGGAGTTGGCATTCAGAGTTGGCAACAGCGGTTGGCAACCAGATTTGACAAAACCAAGCCAGGTGAAAGAGCAGGGGCGCCCGCAGATCGAAGCAACGCGCAACGGGGCGCGCCCATGCTCTTTCTCTGGTTGCTACTTACAGCAGGCCAGAGGTACGGAAACGGGTGATCGGATCGGTTACCTGCATTGGTTGCCGCTTAAAAACCCAGCGTGCCACCGCAATCCCCAACGCCGCATAACACAGATGCCAGATTTTCATAAATCGCTCCCCACGCCGGATCCTTATTGGGGAGAGACTACGAAGGTCCCGTCGTGAACTAACCCTAACTCTGCTTCTATCGGCAGGTCTAGGCCACGAAGGTGCTATGAAATTGGGGCAAAAGTAATCCGCCGTAACCAGGGCGCAGTAACCAATGTAGAGACGGGGCTTGCCCCGTCCTTTGCGCGGAGGGACACGCGGCAAGCCGTGTCTCTACTTGGAGGCTTCGATCCAACCCCCGCCGACCACGACGTCGCCGTCATAGAAGACGGCGGCTTGGCCCGGGGTGAGGGCGCGCTGCGGCTCGTCAAAGGTGACCCGGACCTCGTCCGGACCGACGGATTCAATTACAGCGGGTGCAGGTTGGTGCTTGTGCCGGATCTTTACTGCGACCCGCATAGGCTCGCGCACCTCGGCCGTCGAAATCAGGTTGACCCGGCGCGCGCGGAGAGTACGCGAGTAAAGCTCCTCGTCTTTGCCAACCACCACTTGCCGCGTATCATTTTTGATTTGAATAATATACAGCGGAGAGCCGGTGGCCACACCGAGTCCCTTGCGCTGGCCGACGGTGAAATTGTGAACGCCGGCGTGCTCGCCGATCACCTTGCCGTCGGTGGTGACCATCTCGCCGGAAATCTCTGTCGGCTTATCCCCCTGTTCGGCGAGATAGGCTTCGAGAAAGCGCTTGTAGTCGCCGCCCGGAACGAAGCAGATTTCCTGCGAGTCGGGCTTCTCGGCGATCACGAGGTGGTGCTTGCGGGCGAGTTCGCGCACTTCCGGCTTGGTCATCCCGCCGAGCGGAAATACAGTGCGGCTCAATTGCTCCTGCGTGAGTCCGAAAAGGAAATAAGTCTGGTCTTTGGATTTGTCAGCTGGGCGCTTCAGCAGCCAGCGGTCGAGTTGCTCGTCAAAGACGACCTGGGCGTAATGGCCGGTCGCGATCTGATCGGCGCCAATCTGCCGCGCCACAATAAGAAGCTGGTCAAACTTCAAGTGATTGTTGCACAAGCTGCAGGGGATGGGTGTGCGCCCGGCAAGATACTCCTCGACAAACGGCCGCACCACATCGCGCTCAAAACGCTCCTCGTGATTGACCACGTAGTAGGGGATGCCAAGGGTTTCGGCTACACGCCGAGCGTCGTAAACATCGTCGATCGAGCAGCATCGCCCCTGCACGGATTCCGGCATGCCTTCATGTCCGGCGAGACGCCGCTGATTCCACAGCTGCATGGTCAGGCCGATGACGTTGCGCCCTTCGGCGCGCAGCATGGCCGCAACGGCCGAGGAGTCGACTCCTCCCGACATGGCTACGGCGATGGTTGTTGAGTCAGTCATTTGTTGAGTCAGTCATAAATGTCGGCAATCTACCTAACTAGGTTGCCCTTGCAAGCTGCGGTCGCCTCCGTCTCAGGATCACCCTGCAAAATACCCATGCAAGAATCAACGCCACAAAAAAAATTCCCAGCAGTGGCCACTTCAGCTGTGTCACAAATTGCTGGGCAGCTCGCAGTTGATCGAACTCAGTCCACTCCTCGCGGATCTTGCCATCGACAATACGCCAACCCGTAATACCACGTAATTCAAGCTTGACTCCCGTTGGAGGTAATCCATCATATCCGGAACCGGTATGCGTTCCCCGGAAGACCCATACCACCGTGACCAGGTCACCCTCGGCTGCCATCAGGATCACACTCATCTTGAGATCCGGAAACGCCTTCTTCTCCGCATGAACTGCCGCTTGATCCTCCTGAAGATCGTAATTCCTGTGGAGCCCGTGGTTGACGAAATCCTGGGCGTAGATTTCGTCTGCAACCTGGAATTTTCCCTGGTTGAAAATCTCTTCGAACACTCTCCCAGCTACCGCTTTGTTTTTCGCAGCCTGAGCAGCCACGTCTGGCAAAGCTAGACCGCTGTCGGCCGCGAATGCCGCGCCTACCACAATGAGTGCCATGAACAGCACTAGCAACTTTCCCATGATCGTTCTCCATATCAGTGCATGCGACCATGGACCCGTTTTAAAGCATAGGCCCCTCACTTTGAAACCACAGTCCTATAGACTGGGCTAAGCTCCCGCAGGCGCGCCACCGTTTCGGGGACTATCGCCAGCGCAAACTCAATGTCCTCCGCGGTATTTTGCTTACCCAAGCTAAAGCGAATGCTCGCTTTCGCGCGCTCGGGCCGCAGCCCCATGGCGATCAGCACGTGCGAGGGTTCGATTGCCCCCGAAGAGCACGCCGCGCCAGTTGAGACTGCCAGCCCCTTCAAGTCGAGCGCGATCACCAGTGACTCGCCTTCGATGCCATCGAAATAAATGTTGGTCGTGTTCGGCACTCGCGGCGCACATTCACCGTTTGCGCCCTGGCCGTTCAAGCCAGCGGCTTCGATCTCGAGTAGTTCCCTTTCCAGACGGTCGCGCGCAGCGGCCATCTTCGTATCGTCGCGGCATTCGAGACCGGCGACCGCCAACTCGGCCGCCTTCCCTAGACCTACAATGCCCGGAACATTCTCCGTCCCGGCGCGGCGCGAGCGTTCATGACTCCCGCCATAGAGCATGGGCTCAAGCTGAGTTCCCTTCCGGACGTAGAGCGCTCCCACACCTTGCGGCCCATGAAGCTTGTGGCTAGAAATCGTTAACAGGTCGCATCCGATCTTGTTGACATCGATCGGGATCTTTCCCGCAGCTTGCACGGCGTCAGTGTGAAAGTAAATGTCGGCTTCGGCCGCAATCCTCCCAATCTCCGCGACGGCTTGCAGGACGCCCGTCTCGTTGTTGGCGAACATGATGCTGATCAACTTCGTATTCGGCCGGATCGCGCGCCTCACGTCCGCCGCATCCACAAGGCCGCGTCCATCCACCGGAATGTAGGTGACTTCGCATCCCTGCGCCGCGAGATGCTTGCAGGCGTTAAGCACCGCGTGATGTTCGATGGTCGAGGTAATAACGTGGTCGCTCGACCCTGACCCGAACTTTGTCAAACCGAAAATCGCAAGATTGTCGGCTTCCGTGCCGCCGCTGGTAAACACAACCTCAGAGGCGCGGCACCCCAGCAGCGCGGCTACCGATTCACGCGCGCGCTCGACCGCGGCCCGCGTCTCCTGTCCATGATGGTGGATGGAGGACGCGTTCCCGAAATGCTCGCCAAAGTAAGGCCGCATGGCCTCCAACACCTCGGGAAGCACCGGGGTGGTCGCATTGTTGTCGAGGTAGATCCGTCGCATCATGCTCTTCTATTGTACTGATGCGCAGGGTAGAAGTAGACAGCAGGAAAGCCGCAGGCACGCTTATTTGAAGTCGCGCCTCGACGGGCAGTCGACAATGATCGCCCGGCCATCGGTGAGAGCCTTGACCGAATGGCGGACATTAGCTGGGATGATCGCGACTAAACCGCGGCGGGCGATCTGGGCCACGCCGTCGATGGTAAGTTCGAGCTCGCCCTCAATCACCTCATAAACTTCTTCCTCAGGATGGAAGTGCTCGTGAATGGACGCGCCACGCCTGAAGTCGTAGTGCGCGAACGTCATGCTCGGAGTGTGGAAATAGCGCCCGTACCAGCCCGGCAACTTCTCAATAACGTCGAGGTCGCTGGTGTCAATAAAGGGCATAAATCAGCGCTGGTCCAGAGCCACATACTTCTGCGGATAGGGCGGGCCGATGTAATCGGCGCGCGGCCGGATCAGCCGGTTATCGTCGAGTTGTTCGATGACGTGCGCCGTCCAGCCGCCCACCCGCGAGACCGCAAAGATGGGCGTGAACAGGTCCACTTCGATGCCGAGTACGTGATAAGTCGAAGCAGAATAGAAGTCCACATTGGCGTTGAGCTTCTTGTCAGCCTTTACGAAATTCTCGATCTTTTGCGAATATTCAAACCACCTGGGATCGCCGCTCGACACGCCAAGGTCGTGTGACATCTGCCGCAGGTGCGTGGCCCGCGGATCTTCCGTGTGGTACACGCGGTGTCCGAAGCCCGGAATTTTCTTCTTCTGCGCCAGCAACCCTTTGACGTACTCGACGGGGTCGGCTCCACTGTCGTCGATTTCCTGGAGAATCTTGAAAACAGCCTCGTTGGCGCCGCCGTGCAGCGGACCCTTCAGCGTGCCGATAGCGGAAGTAACCGCGGAGTGCATATCGGAAAGCGTGGCGGCCGTGACCCGCGCCGCGAAGGTGGACGCGTTCAGCTCATGGTCGGCGTGCAGAATGAGTGCGATGTCAAGCGCGTGCTCGGCGGTCTTCGACGGCGCCGTGCCGTTCAGCATGAGCAGAAAATTCGCCGCGTGGGAAAGCGATCGATCCGGCGACACCACCGGGTGACCTTTGCGAATGCGGTCGTAGTTCGCTACCAGCATGGAGAGCTGCGACGTCAACCGGATAGCTTTGTTGATGTTGGCGTCGTGATCGTTCTTGTTGTATTCCGGGTCGTAATAAGAAAGTTCGGACACCAGAGTGCGCAGCGCATCCATGGGCGGAACGTGTTTCGGCACTTGCCGCAGACTCTCAAGAATCGATGCATCCAGCCTTCGCCCCTCCGCCAGGCGCTGCTTGAGTTGCCCGAGTTCGGCGGCATTGGGCAAACATCCGAACCAAAGCAGGTAGCAGACCTCCTCAAAGGTGGAGTTGTCGGCCAAGTCGTGGATGTCATATCCGCGATAGGCGAGTACTCCCTCGTCACCGTCGATGTAGCAGATGCTGGAGGTGGTAGCGACCACCCCTTCGAGTCCTTTGGCGGAATGCAGGTTCGTAACGGTGGCCATGGTTCCTCGCTTGCGGTGCGGACGGATCTAGGTTGCGCGTCTGCTTCTCCACAAAACGAGCGTCGCTCACGCAACCTTCTTTTATACGCCAAGCCAGAGGCAGTTTCCAAGCGCGCTGGAGTAGCGTCTGAAACGTGCCGCCTCACTTTATTCCGGCCAGAGCGAGGCAGCCGTCTTGCTCAAGATTTGTTGTCGCATTTCCTCGCTCATGGGCAGCGCCTTGAACTCTTCAAGATTCCGTTTGACGTCCGGAACCCCCGGGCCCGGCCAGTCGGTGCCAAACAGTGTCTTGTGTGCGATCTCGTCGAGCCGCGGAAAATACTTCAGCAGTGTCTTCGGTGGAATCCCGCTGATGTCGAGATAGACATTCTCGTGCCGCCGGATGAGAAAAAATGCGGTGTTCATCCAGAGCGGCCGTCCGCCGTGTGCCAGCAGAATTTTGAGCTTGGGGAAATCGACCGCAACATCGTCCACATAGATCGGGTCGCCGTATTTATTGCGTGCACCGGGAAAAATCGACGTCCCGGTGTGGATCATTACCGGAATCCCATTCGCTTCGGCAGCCCGGTAGATAATTTCGAGCTCTTTCACCCCGTGGAGATAATCGTTCGGAAACAGCAACTGATGCGGCGGATGAATCTTGATCATGCGAATGCCCAAGCGCAGGATATGTTCGACATCCGCCATGATGTTCGTGGTATGCCGCGGATGCAGACTGCCGCAAGAGATCAGTCGCTTGGGATTGTGCCTCGTGTAGTCGGCAACGAACTGGTTGACCTCGGACGTAAAACCGATCACTTCCGGTGCCACGTAGTTGATCAGCGCCGCCCGGTCAACACCGCAACGATCCAGATATCTGAGGAAGGCCTTGGGCGAGCGGCTATATTCGGCGATCTCGTCAAAGTTGGCGCGTTTGCGCTTCATCAGTTCCAGCGCCTGTGGCTTGAACAAATTAAGCGGAGAAATGTGGATGTGGCAGTCGGTGATCAAACGCGGCTCCTGGCTTCTAGCTAATGGCTGCTGGCAAGCACGACGTTGTTCGCTAGAAGCCAGTAGCTAGCAGCCAGAAGCTTCCTTCAGTACAGCGGCACTTTCGGATCCACCGTCCGTGCCCAGCCGTCGATCCCGCCGCGCATGGATTGAACTTTTTCGTATCCCTGCTGGCGTAGCCAGTTGGTGACGGTCAACGAGCGCACGCCATGATGGCACATGACGACGATGTGATCCTCTGGATCAAGTTCCTGGTGAGCGCGCGTCGGAACGTCCCCCATCGGAATGTGCTTCGCTCCTTCGATGCGGGAGGCTTCGTATTCCCACGCCTCGCGAACATCGACCAGCGTAAATGTTTCCCCGCTCTTCTGCAGCAACTGAACCTGACTGGGCGAGATTTCGAAGTCCATAGTTTTAAGGTCTCAGGTTTACAAGGATCAAGGCTCACTCCTGTTTTTCCCGCGCATCTCAGGCGCGCTTGCCAGCGTCGTCAGACT
>Ga0209274_10000187_pt1 | contig 50169 bp, 36 predicted proteins | sample HubBroMetageREF1_FD_188343 | JGI IMG/M metagenome (GOLD analysis project Ga0209274, IMG submission 188343) | Reference soil microbial communities from the Hubbard Brook experimental Forest, New Hampshire, USA - Hubbard Brook CCASE Soil... | ecosystem: Environmental > Terrestrial > Soil >...
GGGGCCGGTGCCGCTGGGCTTGTCGGCTCCGATGCTGCTGAGCGAGACTACATTCTTGGTCTCGGCTTTTTCGACGGCGGCGGCGATCGCGTCGCCTACGCGGCTCGAGTAGCCGAGTGGATCATTGCTGGTGGGATTCGGTGGAATCATTACATAAGCCGAGTCCGCCTGGTGAAACGCCTTGGCGACCGCCGCGGCATCGGTGACATCGGCGACAAAGGTCTCGGCGCCTTTCGCCGCAAGAGTCTGTAAATGAGCTGCGTTTCTGCCGACGACACGAACTTTCTGCCCACTGGCAAGAAGGTTGGTCGCCACTACCTGTCCGGTGTGTCCGCTTGCTCCCAGTACAACATACATAAACTTGCCTCCTTAAACTTGCCTGCTCATCTTGCCTTGGATGCGGGAGGCTGTGTTCTGGACTCGAGGTTAAACCCTCGACGTAGAGCTCGGCCGCCTCGCGGGGCATTAGACTGGTGGGGACGCGAAATGGATGGCAGCTCCGATGAAAAAACCAGCGATCCGCGTAACCAAATGGCTGGGCGACATTCCTGTGGAAGGCGGTTGCAGAGCGTGTCCAGGCGTCGTCTTCAGGGCGAAGGGTTCCGGCCATCGACCTCGGCGCGAAGAGTTTCAGAAGTCTATGCAGGCGCAGTTCGACGAGCACTGCAGAGCAGTACACCCGCAACAAGAGTGAGCAGGAAAGCTTCACCCTCGGGGAAGACGCGGGAATCACGCCAGATCTGTTCGACAGATTGCACGCGGAGTTTACAGCGTCTTCAGATACTCGATAATCTGCATGCGTTCCTCTTCAGACAGCTTGCGGCCGATCACGCCGTTGCCCTTTGGACCGTCGTTGAATTCATGTCCAGCATTCGAGTTACCGGGCAGATCGGTGTGGAATTCGGTAGCGCCTTCAAGGGGATCGGTGTTGAGGCCGAGTTTGACGGGGTCGTATTGCTTGTTTCCAAGATAGAACACCGGCGGGCGCTCGGATACTGGCGAAAGCAGTGCATACAGGTTCGGAACGGAACCGTTGTGGAGGTAGGGAGGCGTAGCCCAGATTCCGTTATGCGGCCGAGCCTTGTACGCCAGGGGCGTTCGCAGTTCGTTCGTCCGGTAGCCGTTCCATTCTTCCTGTTGTGCGGGTGACAGAGCGAGCTTGGCGTATGCCTGATCGATCACGTTTTGCGTAATGTAGGTCAGCCCATCTTTGGCAGACACGATTCCTTTTCCCAAGGGACCGCTATCCGCGGTTCGGTTGGCAAAGTTCTGCGCCTCCTTCGGATCAGTTCCGATCTCGGCCAGCGGAATCATGGTTACCTTGAAAAACTGCCTGCCTTCGCTGGTCGTGAAGTTGGTCCAATGCTCCGGCTTGCGACCCTCGTCGGAGAGCATCGGAGGCTGATGGCAGTGGAGACATAGTTCGTTGTAGAGCTTTTCGCCTTTGGCTGCCTTTCCAAGGTCGATCTTCCCCAGGATTTCTTCCGGCCACTTGGGCGACCAGACTCCTTTTCCGGGCGCATCACCGCCGAGTAAAGTTTCGATCTCGTGGAGATTGTCTACTCGGATGGTGTTCTGCAACTGCGCTCCGGGGTAGCCCAGAAGGTTGATGCGCGAGCGCACTCCAAGGGCCTCGCCGACATTTCTCCCCATCGGCTGCTGAATGGATCCGTTGTACTGTACCCAGTCCATCCAAGATGCGTCCCAGATGGGCGGAAAGTTCACGGGACCATCGCCCACCACCAGATTCTTTCGATTGTTCAGCTCAGTTCCGAAAACGAAGTTGCCGATTCGAGCCAATGCGTCGGTGCGGCCGTAACCTTCGGGAGTCGGGAAGAGATGTAGATTCGCTTTGAGCTCCGTGAAGCTGGTGTCGAGATAGTACTTGAGGGCCTGTTTAAGGAGGACCCGATCGGCGTGCGAGGAATTTGGACCAAGCACCCTATGCGAAAATCTGCGGAAGCGCAACGGATCATAGTAAGTCCAGGTTACTGCCAGACCGAGCGCCTCGGTGAACTTCTGTAAGTCAATCAGCGAGGGCCCGGCGTCGATCCGGACTGCCTTATCGCCATAAAATATTTCGCCCGTGTGGCAAGCAGCGCAGGTGATACCGAGTACGACATTTTTCTGTCCGGTGTAGGGATCTACGAAACCATCGTCGCGCGCGAAGCCAACCGGAAGAGCGTCTGGATTCTGGTCGTAGGCGCTGTCTGGAATAAATCCGAAACCCTGCAGGTAGGAGTCGTCTTTGAACAGAGGAGCGCCTGTGATGCTAATCCGCGGTTGCTCGAGCGCGAGAAACCAGGCATAGGGCATGAGCTCGCTGCCTTGGGGCGTGTGGTAGTACTGATGGCGCTGGCTTTCGGTCCAATGCTGGTCGAGCCAGACGGCATTGTTGGGCCTCTCGATTTTCGGAACGTCCAAGCTATTGTGTATGGCAAAAGCTCCAACCACCGCAACGATCAGAACCACCAGGCCCAGTAACGCCAACGCGGAGATCACGCTCGGACGTCGCAGCAGGGGCGGCTTTGGAGGAGCGATTATCGGTTGCCCGTGTACCGGTCGCGGGGCCAGTTCGCATCCGTTCTCCGCTTCCTCGACGTATTGCTCCGGTAGATTCTTCGGGTTGTAGTTTGTCGAGTCGTCGCGCATCCGGTCAAACACGCTCTGGTGGATGTGGGCTCCGTCTGCGATGAAGCGTGCGCGACCGAGGTTGAGTCTGATGCTGCGCTTCCAATCAGGCTCAGTCTGCCCTGGCACGGACACCGCATGGGAAACCAGCTTCGGCCAGAATTCGCCCAGCCACCAGAAACCATGCAGCGACTTGTGCAACTTTCCTTTGGGGTTCGGCGCGACATATGGGACTTGTCCGCCCAACACATCAACGACCTTCTGGGGATCAAGCAACAACCCCGCAGATTGAGCCTCGCACAACATCCACCGCAATGCGATCTTGGATAATCCGCTCTCCGCTTCGGCGTAACTGCCACCGACATCGGAGTGAACGCCAGCGAACCACACTTGTTTAACGTTCTGATTAGCAGGCGCCGGTTCGTGGACCAGGTTCTGGCGGAAAAAAGCGCGGCGTTCATCGATCGATACGGCGTGCCGTATGACGGAAACTCCAGGCAAACTCGCAGTGTAGGGTAAGTGCCCGCCCTTGGTGTGAATGGGATCGAGTATCCAGCCTACGGAACTGACAGTGTCCCACAATCCCAGAAAATAGGGCGTGCACGGAATACTGAATGTTTCCGTGAAACCGGCTGCAATCTTAAACTTACAAGGGTCGTTGCTCTTGTAGAGTCGCAGAGCGTAGGGAATCAACGCCTCATTTCCCGGCGTAAGCAACCCGCACATGTGCAACAATCCGCAGAGCGCGCGAGCCGTGTAAGAGCCACGACTAAAACCAAAGATAAAGATCTGGTCGCCGGGGTTGAACTCTCCCATCAGGAAGGAATAAACATCCGCGATGTTGTCGGAGAAGCCGTAGCCGAAGGCCAGACCCCTCACTTTCGTCCACCACTTTCCCGCCGTGGTCAGGGCATTTCTTGCGCCCATGGTTCCAACACCCGGGTGATAGTAGGCGGTCTGCTTGGCCTGCGCAGATAACGTCCAGTAGAGCTTTACGACGTTGGAGTTAGCGGATCCGTATTGATTGCCGGTTCCGTCACAACAGACAATTATATTTTTCGGCATGGTCGATCAACCTCCGGGACTGAGGGGCCGAATCGCTCGTGGACTAAGGTCAAGCACTACCTAGGTAAGCTCATTACCCTATGTGAAAAAGTCAGATACCAATGCAAGCAGCTATTGATCTTACACCGCTGGTCAAGAAGCCTACCTCTATCTCTTTTCAGCGACGGAAGTATTGCCAATACCCCACCCCAGAGATGGAGTAAGTTCTCCTCACAATTGGGTAAGTAAGTGAAATCGATTGGCAAAATGACTGGGAAGGCGAGCTTTGCAACTCAATCCAGGCTGGTATTTGTCCGCCGTGGCGCAAGTTGTGGGCAAGCAGAAAAACATTCCGCCGCCCCAAGGCTCCTGGTTGGACGCTGTGGGAACTCCGATTGCCGTGCAGCAGAAACTAATGCGGCATCGTATAGATGGCGGAAGCGAGTGGGGGTCGAACCCACCGGTGACAGGATTGCCTGCCGCCCGCCGGTTTTGAAGACCGGGACGATCACCGGACCGCATGCGCTTCCACACAGCGAGAATAATGCTACGGATGCACGCACGAGATTATATTTTCGCTGCCCTCGGGAGCCAAGGTTCGCGGGAGCTGGGCGGCACGGCTAAAGCCGTGCCCCTCCCAATTCAAATCGCTGCTCCTGCCTTGATCTTTGCTCGCGAGGTGCGCGACGGTCGCAGCTATTTCGGCTGAGTCGTGGTTCGCAGATACGGCTTAATCGTTTTAAAGCCGGGGAACTTCTGCGCTGCTTCTTCGTTTGAAACCGCGCCTGTAATAATCACGTCGTCGCCCTGCTTCCAGTTCACCGGGGTTGCGACCTTGTGTTTTGCGGTGAGCTGCATCGAGTCGATGACGCGGAGGATTTCGTCGAAGTTGCGGCCTGTGGTCATGGGATAGCTGATCTGCAGCTTGACCTTTTTGTCGGGGCCGACGACGAAGACGGTGCGCACGGTGGCGTTATCGGCGGGGGTGCGGCCTTCGCTGGTTTCGCCGGCGCTGGCGGGGAGCATGCCGTAGAGCTTGGCGATTTTGAGTTGCGGATCGCCGATCATCGGATAATTCACCTTGGCACCCTGGGTCTCTTCAATGTCAGCCGCCCACTTGCCGTGGCTGCTGACGGGATCGACGCTCAGGCCGATGATCTTCGTATTGCGCTTGGCGAACTCGGGCTGCAGCTTTGCCATGTAGCCGAGTTCGGTGGTGCAAACGGGAGTGAAGTCTTTGGGGTGCGAGAATAAGATGGCCCAGCCATCGCCGATCCAGTCGTGAAAGTGGATTGTTCCTTGCGTGGTTTCCGCGGTGAAGTCGGGGGCGATGTCGTTGATGCGGGGGACGCTGTGGGTTTCGGTTTCGGTCGCGGTGGTCATGTTTTTCTCCTTGTGATCTTAAAGTCTATCATGTTACTTGGGTATTGGCACAAACTCCATTCGAGCCACGCTTGAACCAGGTCCGATTGAATCAAGAACTCGGGCGCAAATACAAAACCCACCCGTTTGCCGGCGGGTGGGTCGGGAAAATTAAGGCTGCGGTCCCTACCCAGTCGCCGACAGCAGGCAACAACAGGCCATAACGTCGGCGGTGAAGGGACGAACGATGTAGTCACGAACCATGCGGTTAGAATAGGCCGCCTTTGCGACGGCTGTCAAACGGAGAGCGCAAGGGTAGTGCTCAATTTGAAGTTGAGCAGCGTCGGCATCCGCACTGCATGATGCGGAGGCACTCCCTTCTACGGCATCAACTGCGTCGGCTGTCGTAAGGTCCCTCGCCCGGCTGTCGCCGCGCTCAGGATGACATCGAGCTGAAAATAATTTTGGAGGTGAGCCACGAAGGTGAGCCACTCCAGGCGCGAGCTGGAACTGGAACCGGAAAGGCTCTTTCTGCATCGCTATGGCGGCGGTTCTCATCCTTTGTCTGGTGGGACTGGTCGGGGGGAGGCCTTTTGATATGGTGAATTTCTTATGAGTGACAAGCGGCGGCTGAGTATGGCGCAGTGGGATGTGTTTTCTTCCAAAGCGCTGGAGGGAAATTCTCTGGCGGTGTTTTTCGACGGGCGCGGGCTGAGCGACGCCGAGATGCAGTCGATCGCCAAAGAGATGAATCTCTCGGAAACGACTTTCATCCTGCCGAGCGATGCCGGGATTGAGCGCGAGAGCGGCGTGCGGGTGCGGATTTTCACGGTGCAGGAAGAGTTACCGTTTGCGGGCCATCCCACGCTGGGGACGGCATTCGCGCTACGCGGCTATACGGGGGCGAAGGAGATCGCACTCGAATTAAACGTGGGAAAGGTACCCGTTCGATTTGAAGATCCGGTTGGCCGGGCGGCGTTCGGAGAAATGACGCAGGTCGATCCCGTGTTTGGGATGCAGCATGACCGGGAGGCGGTGGCGCGGGCTACGGGATTGCACGTGGAAGATTTCGATCCGTCGCTGCCGATCGAGACGGTGTCGACGGGTCTGGCCTACACCGTGGCCCCGCTGAAATCTCTGGAGGTGATCCAGAAGTTGCGCGTCGATTTGAATCGAGCTAACGAGTATCTGGAGAGAACGGGCGGGAAATTCCTGTATTTTGTGGCGCGCGAAACCGTCGATCTGGCGGCCCGTTTGCACGCCCGCATGCTGTTCTACAACGGCGAGGATCCGGCCACGGGTTCGGCGGCGGGCTGCGCGGCGGCGTGGATGGTGGCGCACGGAGTGGCTAAACCTGACGAGCACGTGCTGATTGAGCAGGGCATTGAAATGGGGCGGCCAAGCCGGATTTTTGTGCGCGCGGCATTTCAGAAGAGCAACGATAACCGGGTAGTTAACGTGCGTGTTGGCGGCAATGCCATCGAAGTGATGCGCGGCGAAGTTTTTCTCTAGCACAGATTGCGCAAGCTGCGGAAAACACAGTCACGCACTGACGCGAAAAATAATCAATGGCCAGAAAGTCCCATTAGCATCGGCGCTACTTTACAGCAGTCGTGCTTACCGTTAGGATTCATCACGCTCTGACATTCTTCATATAGAGAAAAGCCTCTGTTGGTTTTGCGACTCGCGGCTGCGATCGCGCCCGACAGATTGCGGAAGGCTGATGAAACCAAAGCGCACGATCCTGTGTGTAGATGACAACGAACAGTCTCTTTCCCACCGTAAGATCATGCTGGAAACCCGCGGCTACCGCGTGGCCAGTTTCACGCGCGGAGAACAAGCGCTGGCGCGCTTCCTGGAAGGCGGGGTCGACCTGGTGATCGCCGACATGGCGATGCCTGGCCTGGACGGTCCGCAGTTGATTGCCAAGATTAAAGAATCGTCGCCGCACACACCCGCGATTCTTATCTCAAGCAAAGTTCGCATTTACGATCACGATTCGCAGGCGGACGTTTTCCTCACCAAGGGGATGTACGCGCCGGTTGATCTGCTGGAGCGCGTGCGACTGTTGCTAGTGCGCAAGCGTGGGCCCAAGCGCATGCTGCAGCGGTCGACGCCAATCTCCCGCCAGGTGGGCGCGGCCTGAGGCAGCCTCCCGGACAGTTTGATTAGTGACACAGCGCGGGGCCGCACCCGGCGCAAGCCTTCGTGTAAGATTCATGCAGGCATGGGTGGAGCAACTATCGAAGCGGCAGTTATCCAAGCGGCATTCATTGAAGCCAGGGACCTGCGCAAGACCTATCATGTAGGCAAAATTGAGGTCGAGGCGCTGCGCGGCATTTCTTTTAGCGTGCAGAAGGGCGAATTTGTCAGCGTGGTGGGCCCGTCGGGCAGCGGGAAGTCTACTCTGTTCTATCTTTTAGGCGGACTCACAAAAGCTGACGGCGGCAGCGTGGTGCTCGACGGCGACGATCTGGCCACGCTCTCTGACTCCGAGCGCACCCGCATGCGCAAGCGCAAGATTGGATTCGTATTTCAGAAGTTCAACCTGCTGCCTACGCTCGACGCCCGCTCGAACATCCTGATGGCGCAGGAAATTTCCGGCAACGGCAATGGCGATCCGGCGCACTTTAACCGCATCACCGATCTGCTCGGGTTGACCAAGCGGCTGGGGCATCGCCCGTCAGAACTTTCTGGGGGCGAACAGCAACGCGTAGCCTTGGCGCGAGCACTCATCAACAAGCCTGCGGTGGTGCTGGCCGACGAACCCACGGGCAACCTGGATTCCAAGAATTCTGACGTCGTGCTCGGCATGTTGCGGAAGTCAAATCAGGAACTGGGCCAGACCGTGCTGATGATCACGCACAATCCCGCGGCGGCGGAGTACGGCGACCGCATCATCCACATGCGTGACGGCGAGATTGTCAGGGCGGAGGATGATCCGCAGTGGGTGGGGCATTAAAGGCGGGCGCGCGGCTGCGGTGTTATCCTAGGTAAACCTTATCCCGCGACGAGGGCTGTAATTCTTCATGGCTGATCCTTTTACTTCCAATCCAGTGACTTCCAAGCCAGAAACTCCGGAAATCCAACCTGCCGTCGAGAGCACCGAGTCGTTCGGCGACATTCTTTCGCAGTATCAGAAAAGCCATTCCCGCAAGACGGAAGGCAGCAGGCAGCTGCAGGCTACGGTGATTGCGGTCAACGCCGAGGTTGTGTTCTTCGACATCGGATACAAGTCGGAGGGAATCCTGCCGCTGGCGGCGCTGCAAGGCCAGACCTTAAAGCCGGGCGACAAAGCTCTGGTAACCGTGAAGGGACGCGATCTCGACGGTTATTACGAGCTCTCGCTCTTTAAAGTCGAGCGTCCCATGGATTGGTCGGCGCTGGAAAAAGCGTTTGCCGACAAAACGACTGTGTTGGGCACGGTGACGGGCGTGATCAAGGGTGGGTTTAGCGTTGACGTGGGGGTGCGGGCGTTTATGCCGGCCTCGCGCAGTGGAGTTCGCGATGCGGCCGACATGGAGAAACTGGTGGGGCAGGAGGTTCGCTGCCGCATCATCAAGCTCGACGTTACGGACGAGGATGTGGTGGTCGATCGCCGCGCAGTGGCGGAGGAAGAAGAACGCTCGGCTAAGGACAAGTTCTATTCGCAGATCAAGGAAGGTGAGACGGTCGGCGGCACGGTGCGCAGCCTTACTGATTACGGAGCATTTGTCGATTTGGGCGGAGTGGATGCGCTGCTGCACGTGAGCGACATCGCGTGGGGTCGAGTCAACGAGCCGGCGGACGTGCTCTCGGTGGGGCAAGCGGTCGAGGTGAAAGTGCTCAAGGTTGGGGCTGACTCCGACAGGGGCGACAAGAAACGCATCTCCGTGGGGCTGAAGCAACTGCAACCGCATCCCTGGGACGCGGTTGCGGAAAAGTTCAAGGCCGGCGACCGGGTGCGCGGCACGGTCACGCGACTGATGGAGTTCGGAGCGTTCGTGGAACTGGAGCCTGGCATTGAGGGCTTGATTCATATTTCCGAGATGTCGTGGTCGAAGGGGAAGATCCGGAAAGCCAGCGACGTGGTGAAGCCAGGCGAAACCGTCGAGGTGGTTATCTTGCAGGTCAACGCTGCGGAACACCGCCTCTCCCTGGGGCTGAAGCAGGCGTTGGGCGACCCCTGGGCCGAAGTGGCGCAACGCTTCCAGGTTGGATCGGCGGTCGAAGGGCCGGTCACCAATCTGACCAAGTTTGGCGCGTTCGTGCAGCTTTCTGAGGGCATCGAAGGCATGGTTCACGTCAGCGACATCAGCGCTGAGAAGCGCATCAATCAGCCGGCGGATGTGCTGCGCGTGGGACAAGTGGTAAAGGCGCAGGTGCTTGCTATCGACCTTGAAAAGCGGCAGATGCGACTGGGCATGAAGCAACTCGTCCCGACTGGTTTGGATGAATACATTGCCGAGCATAAAGAAGGCGACGTTGTGACCGGCCGATTGATGGACGAAGGCTCGCTGGACAAGTCCGGTGGGCGGACGCGGGTGGAGTTAGGCGAAGGCATTCATGCGACCTGCAAGGTGACGCCGGCTGCCGCGGTTCCAGAAAAAATCGAGACGCCGAAGGAATCGAAGGCGGACCTTTCTTCATTGAGCTCGATGCTGCAGGCGCGCTGGAAGAGCGGTTCCAGCGCGACACCCAAGGCAGAACCGGCGCGCGCCGGGCAGGTTCGCAGTTTTCGCATTGCGAAGCTCGATCGCGCCGCTAAGAAGATTGAGCTGGAACTGGCGTAGCTGCGGAGGCCGATGAGCGTACGAAACCCGCGGCTACTCCCGTCAACGGGCCTCGGGCCGACGTAAGGTCCCTCGCCCGGCTGTCGGCGCGCTCAGGATGACAGGGCAATAACTTTGAAATTGAGACACCACCCAGTTCCACCTTAACGGGACTCCGGGCGCGAAATGATACAATATCGCTTGTCGAGCGGGAGTAGCTCAGTGGTAGAGCGCGACCTTGCCAAGGTCGATGTCGCGGGTTCGACCCCCGTCTCCCGCTCCAGATTCCTTATATTCCCAGCCTGCTCTGCGCCGATGGACTTTTTCCGGCGGGAACGCTAACGTATGGGCAGAGGCGCGGTACCCAAGTGGTAAGGGAGAGGTCTGCAAAACCTTTATGCGTCGGTTCGATTCCGACCCGCGCCTCCAAACTTTGTCTTGCAGTTGCTGGTCTGGCTTGCGGTTAACCCCGAACTGACAGTTCGTCCCGATTGGGTCTCGATAGGGCCAAATTCAGCCTCAGGGATCAGCGATTCTCCCGCGGCTGCGGGTCCGACACGAGTTTCGAACTCTGGGGCGGCAGAGTACCGGCCGGTAAGGCTATGAGCTGCCGCGATGGATCCACGACCAGCCAACTCGCTGCACCCACCACACACAGCCCGGCAGCTACTAGAAATGAGGTTGTCCAACCGAAGCGGGCGGCGATCCAGGGAGTGAGAGATGCCGTGAGCGCGGCTCCCAGCTGGTTGCCCATATTCATGAAGCCCGATACCGAGCCCGAGGACGCGCCCGCAATATCGGCCGTCACCGACCAGAAAGAACTCTGCGACAGATAGAGCGCACCTGCGCCGCCGGCGAGCACGACGCTGGCGAGGCGGGCGCTTTGAACCTGTGAGCCGAAGGCTATGAATATCCCTGCCACGGCGATCGAAAATGCCGCGAGCCCACAGCGGCCGACGCGCAATCCTTGCCATTTCGTGAGCCGGTCGTTGATGGTTCCTCCTAGCAGGCAGCCCACGAGCATAGCCAGAAAAGGCAACATCGTGTAGAACGCGCTCGCTTTCAAATCCAGGCCGCGCACTTTGGCAAGATAGCGATAAAACCAACTAAAGAAGATCCATGCAGTGTAGCCGTAGCAAAAGTAGCTTACGGTGACGGCCCAGACCTCTTTGCTTTGCACGACGCGCACCCAGGACACGAGATCTTTCGGATTATTTATCACTTCTCTTTGTGTAAGTCCGGAGCGAATCAAAGCCAACTCCGACGGCGATACTCGAGGATGCTCATCGGGAGTGTCGCGGGCAGCGAGGAACCAGACTGCGCCGGCGGCGAATCCGATGATCGAGCATACCCAGAACGACGACCTCCAGCCGAAATGCACCATGATGTAAGTGATGATCAGCGGCGTAAGGCCAGCGCCCGCTCCCACACCGGCGAAGATCCAGCCATTGGCGATGCCGCGTTCTGAAATCGGAATCCAGCGGGAGACGAATTGATTGGCGGAAGGATAGATGACTGCTTCGCCGGCGCCCAGAAGAAAGCGGATCGCTGCAAAAATGAATACTGCACCCGCAATTTTCGATGGGACCAGAGCAGTCAGGGCGGTGAAGACTCCCCACCATGCCACTCCCCAAGCCAGCACTCGCCGCGAACCAAAGCGGTCGGCCAGCCTTCCTCCAATCGTTTGGAAGAGTGCATAGCCGACCAGCATGGCGCTGAACACTTTCCCCAGTTGCACGTCGCTGAGTTGGTAGGCATCAGCGATGGATCCGCTGGCAATGGAAATGTTGACCCGGTCGAGATAAGAGACAGCGCTTAGGATGAACAGCCAGAAGATAAGAAACCAACGTACACGGCTGGTTTTGGCAATGGTCATCGCTGACTCCTTGCCGGGCGCGCAAGAAACACCTCTTGGTTGAAAACACTCCCCTTCACGGACGGGCGTTTGCCTCTGCGACCGCGGTGTGATATTTTCGCGGTCGCAATCAAGCTGAGGTTCAGTCCCGATATTCCTTTCGCAGTCCTATGATCAGAGCTGCTCTTTTTGCCGGACTGATGGGTTGGCTGGTGCTGCCGCTGGCCGTGCCGGCCCATGCGCAACTGGATCTCTTCTCGAGAGACCAGCGCATCGAATTCACGCCGGAATGGCGGGGTGACCGGTTTCCGGACGGCCGTCCGAATGTTCCGGATTCGGTGTTGACCCGGCTGAAAGGCGTAACCGCGGACGAGGCCTGGGACGTCTTGCAAGATGCCGGCTACCGCAACCAGTTCGAAGGCGGCTGGAAGGTGATCAATCCCGGAGAGCGACTCGTGGGCCGCGTCGTCACCGCTGTCTTTATGCCTCGGCGGCCCGATGTAGATTCGGTGATTCACAAAAATGGCAGCAAAGAAAATCGCATCGGAGACGAGAACTCCTGGATCATCGATATCTTGAAACCAGGTGATGTTCTGGTCGTGGATCTGTTCGGGAAAATCCGCTACGGCACCATCGTCGGGGACAATCTCTCGACTGCGATTTACGCCAAGAGTCATAACGGATTGATCGTCAACGGAGCGGTGCGGGACGTGACCGGCATTCAGGAAATCCCAGGCTTCCAGGTCTACACGCGCGGTGTGGATCCCTCCGCTCTGGAGAACGTCATGCTGACCGGAATTAACGTCCCTATTCGCATCGGGGATGTAACCGTCATGCCGGGTGACGTAGCCATCGGAGATCCTGAGGGTATAACTTTTGTGCCGCCGCAACTGGCGGAGAAAGTAGCCGACGACACCGAAATGGATCACTTGGTCGACGACTGGGGTCACATGATGCTCCGCGAAGGCCGGTACACGCCTGGCCAGATCGACGCCAAATGGACGAAGGAGATGATCGAGCAATTCAATGCCTGGCTCGAGAAAAAAGGATCCAAGCTCAGCATGCCGGAGCGCTAAAGCACTCGACCCAGCCTGGTGAGCCCTTAGCTTTGCGAGTCCCAAGATTCTCCTGAGTCTGTTCCTCGATGCGTTTTTTTCCCCTACGCCGCGTGTTCGCGCAAAATTCGTGACAGTTGCTCGGCGACGATTTTATCTTCGCCCGGTTGCAACATAAACGAATTCATGGCCAATCCTGGCCGGTCTTCACCGGCTCCCATCACAATAGCGGGCTGTGAGCTGCGCAGCAGTTTCGATGCCTGCTGAGGTGTTAGGGAAATACGAGCCGCGTCCCATGTGATGCTCATGTGGGGTACGTGATTGGCGATGTCGGGCACAAAGAAAGAAGTGCTGACCCCTGGAACTTTTTTGAGTTCGCGGGAGATGCCTTCCAGCCGATCCTGCCATTCTTTGGCCAGAGCGTCGTGATCTTCGGCGAGAAAAAGTTCGAGCGCCTTGACCATCCCGATGATTTCTTCCTTGCCCACCTTCTGGCTGCGGCCCAGTGTGTCCTCGTGCGGGCTGTTGTTGAGCAGAGCGTTTGCGACCATGTCTTTGCGTCCGATCAACAGGCCAGCACACTGCGGGCCGCGGATCGCCTTGCCTCCGCTGAAGGTCACCAGGTCGAATCCCATGTTGGTGTAGTCCCAGAGATGAGACACTGGTGGCGTATCGGCCGCCGCGTCGTTCATGCAAGGGATGTTGTACTGCTTCGCCAGCTTGACCCATTCTTCCACTTTGATTTGGCCGGCGGCATTGGCGAAGTTGGAAAAATGCATCATCGCCGTGCGCTCATTTACGGCGGCTCGAAATTGATCCGGGGTTTCGATCGCGACGAGCTTGATCCCGGTGGATCTTAACTGGTGATCAAACGGGTTGCGATGCGATTTCTGGATGATCACTTCTGATTTCATTCCAGTCAGGTCGGGCAATTGTCGAATCAGGGCCTCGTTTCCGCCGGTCAGAATGCCCGCCAGTCCCGATTGAATCGCAGCCGCTGCGCCCGAGGTCACCAGCGCGGTGTAACCATCCGGCAACTTGAGCATTTCTGCGATGCGCTTGCCCGCTGCTACCTCTAACTCCGGAATGCTAACAAAGTGGCGACCGGCCATAGTCATCACGGCTTCGAGCTCCGGGTGGGGGAGAGAACCGCCCAGCGTGGTCATGGTCCCCTCACAATTAATCACGGTTGTAACCCCAAGCTCCTCGAAGGGATTCCCGGTGTGTCCAAAACCGCTCACCGGCGCGCTGGCGCCACCTGCGCCAGTTTTGCCAAAAAGTTTGCGGGGCGCCAAGACCGAACTAGAGAAGATCGCGCCAGAAACGATCGAGCCGGCAATGGCTCCGGCCCTGCCGAGAAAACTGCGGCGGTTCCACTTTGAGTTGAGTCGCATGAACGAATCTCCTTGGCTGGTCACTGGCCGGGTTACTTGCCAACTACGGCTGCGATGCAATTGATTTCGACGAGCGAATCCCCGGGAAGCGCAGCCACTGCGACGGTTGTGCGCGCCGGGCCGCCATGGGGAAAATATGTCGAGAAAACCTTGTGCATCCCGTCCCAGTGTTCAATCTTGACGAGGTAGACATTCAATTGAAGGATGGTGTCCATGGTGCCGCCGCCGATTTCTACGTGTTTCTTGATCTTATCCATGACCATGGTGGTGTGGGATTCGATCGTCCATTCCTTGGAATCTCGGCTATCGTGAGCGCCTTGCCCGGAAACATAAATCAAGCCGCGATGGATAATCACCGGCATGATGGTGTCTTTCTCGCTGCCGGGTTTGCCGTCGCTATTCAGTTTTCGGATTTCACCTGCGTCCTGTGCGGGACTCTGAGCTAAGGCAGGGTTGGGCAACACGGCTGCGGTTACTCCTAAAGCAGAAAGCACGGAAGCGAACCGCGTGGCGAACGTTCTACGAGTAACAGTCAAATCCATATAAGTCTCCTTTCAAATTGGTCGTCGAAAATGCGCATGCGATCAAGGTAGAGCGAAACTGAAAACGTCGCTGCCCGCTGCAATCGCGACGTACTGTTTGCTGGCGATTGCATAGCTCATTGGGGACGCACTTATGTCTTGCCCGGTATTGAAGTGCCACAGCGGCTTGCCGTTTCGCGGGTCCACGGCTTCAAGCGAACCGGCATCGTCCCCGAAGAACACCACGCCACCTGCGGTTGTCAAGGTCCCGCTCGACGATCTCCCCACCCCGGCTTGCGGGTATTTCCAGGCAATCGAATCCGTATCCAGGTTGAACGCGACCAAAACTTTCTGGGCAGCTTCGCCCGGGATGCGTTTGACTCCGGTCGAATAATACCCCCGACCCTCCTGAAAAGCCTGCGGTTTTAGAAAATACGTTTCACACTCTTCCAGGGCCATGAAATACACCGAGTGCGAAGATTCGCTGTAAGAGGGCGCGAACCAGTTGGTGGCTCCCGAGTAGCCTGGACAAACCCGCGTTCCGTCCGCTGCTGGCTGGATGCCGGTCAGCAGCGGGCGGCCTTGTGCATCGACCCCTTTCGCCCAATTCAGCTTTTCTACGAATGCAGTTGCAGAAAGAAACTTTCCGTTGGTGCGATCGAGCACATAGATGTAGCCATTTCGGTTTGCCTGTACGAGCAGTTTTCTGGCCGCGCCCTGGTAGACTGCATCGATCAGAATCGGAGTCTCGACCGCGTCAAAGTCAAAAAGATCGTGTGGCGTGAATTGGAAATACCATTTTAGTTTTCCAGTATCCGGATCGAGCGCCAACACACAGTCGGTGTAAAGGTCGTCTCCAGGCCGCACGCCTCCTTCGAAATCGGGCGCGGGATTGCTTGTGCCCCAGTAAATCGTGTTGAGTTGCGGATCATACGTTCCCGGCATCCACGTTGTTCCGCCGCCATGCAGAAAGAGTTTTCCGGGCCAGCTCTCGGAGCCGAATTCGCCGGGGCTTGGGATGGTCCAGAATCGCCAGGCGAGGCTACCGGTCATCGCATCGTAGGCGGCAATAAAGCCGCGCACGCCGTCGTCGCCGCCTGAGGTTCCTACCAGCACCTTATCTTTGACCACAAGGGGCGCGCTGGTTGCGCCGTAATTCTTATTCCAATTCGCATAGGGCACGTCCCAGATGAGATTGCCTGAGCGCACATCCAGGCAGAGAAGATGCGCGTTATCGGTTTCCATATATACCCGATCGTGCCATACCGCGACGCCGCGGTTGATGTGCCCAGATGCGTCGTCGATTAACCCTTCCGAAATCGGCCACGCATGGTGCCACACGATTCGACCGGTGCTGGCGTCAAGCGCGAAGGCGTCATTCGCCGCGGTTACCAACATGATCCCATTGATGACAAGCGGAGTGACCTCGAGCCGTTTCGTATTGCCTGCATGAAACACCCACTCTGCGCGCAACCCCGAGAGGTTGCCCGGGGTGATCTCGGAAAGACCGCTGAAACGCCGGCCGGAGTAGTCCCCGTTGTAAGAAATCCAATTCGCTGAGGTCGGTTGATTCAACAGATCCTCGGAACGGACATCGATTGCCACGGACCTGGTATCAGGCGTGTCGCTTCCCGCCCGCACTGCAAGACACGTGAAAACGACTGCGATCAGCGCTGCCATCCGCATGCTTCGAGTCGTGCCACAGCACATAATTCGGAATCCGAAAGTGCTTGTGACGTGATATTTACAGAGGTTTCGCAAGTCCCGCCTCTCCGCCATCAATTTTTCGCAAAGCCGGGTGGCAGCCGCCGTTTTGATACCCCAGTTCCCGCGAGATTTGCAGTCCCGCCGTCTGAATCAACGGCGCGAGCTGTCGTAACCGGGTGACTGTCATGCGAACCATGGGCGCGGTAATGCTGACGCTGGCGCTTACTTCGCCTTGATGATCCCAGACAGGAGCCGCGATGCAGCGGATATGGAGTTCGTGCTCCTCGAGGTCACACGCGTATCCGTTCTTCTTCACACGGTACAGTTCAGCTGCCAACTCCTGGAGGTTCCCCACCGTGTTCGGCGTTAAACGCTTTAGTCCCAGTTGCGGGAGTACTCTCTCGCGCTCTTCGTCCGGCATGTAAGCCAGCATGACCTTGCCCACTGCAGTGCAGTACAAGGGAACGGCAGCGCCGATGCGCGAGTGGATGCGCAACTGTTCCGGTGAATCCAATTTCTCGACGTACACCGCGGAGAGTCCGTGCCGCAAAGTTAGATGAATCGTTTCCCGGGTCTTCCGATTAAGTTCTTCAAGATATGGGAGGCTTACGCGGCGAATATCGAGCTGACCCAGAGCTGCCTGGCCGATGGCGAAGCACGCGATTCCCAGTTGGTAGACGCCATCTCCGCCGCAGTTCAAGAATGCTGCACTTTCCAGGTTGGCCAAGAAGCGGTGAACTGTACTTACCGGCAGCCGCGAGCGGCCCGCAACTTGTTTGGCCGTGAGGCCGTGCGGCGACTCGCTGAAGAGTTGCAGCAGGCGCAATCCGCGCTGCAGCGCCGTAATGTTGTAGCTCCGTTTTGGATGATCAGCCATTGATCACGAAAACATTGATCACGAAACTAAAGAGTATGGAACAAAGCCAGGTCTTGCAAAATGAAAGTGCGAATTATCTAATGAAAATCGATTTTGTACAAATGCTTTCTTCGCCTGGTGCTCTTAGCCTAGAGTCTGCCAAACTTTTTAACCGCCTCTACGATCGATTTCATCTGCTCGATCACGGGATACATCGAGTGTTCCTTGAAATCCATTTGTTGCGCGAGGGTTAGCACTTCCTGGGCATTCGCTTTCGGCACAACCACCACGCCGTCGCTATCTGCGGCGACGATATCGCCTGCATTGACCTTTACGCCGTCGCAGACTACTGGAATCTGAGACCCTGCGAACCGGTAGTGATGCACCGAAGTCGAAGGTACGATGCCAGTCGCATAAACCGGGAATCCGATCTTGCGCAAATAAGCGACGTCGCGGACTCCGCCATCAATCACAGCGCCGGAGTACCCGCGCGCCGCCATGGCCGTGCCCATGAGCCCTCCCATGCCTGCAATGTCCTGGCCGTCCTCGAGCGCCATCACATAAACGGAGTTGGTGGAACCCTGGTCGATGGCTGCGAGCATCCCGTTCAAGGCAGCGGGATCGCTGTTGCCTTCGTCCTTTTTCAACTGGACCGTCCGTGCAAAGCCGGCGAACTTTGTGGTGAAGATGGGCTGCATGCGGTGACTCATGTACATTCGCTTTCCGGTCAGTTGCTCCAGTGCATCCGAAACCGAAGCCACTTCTACGCGACGAAAATCTGCGATGAGAGCGTCGTCGGACAAAGCTGCAGGCGTTCCGTCGGACTGCGCCTTGAGAAGCTCGCCTCCGTACAAGATGGCCCACAAAGCGCCCATGGACAGAAGAGATGCTGCAATAGAGCGGGATTTAGCAAACCGGCGAAACTTGTTCATTCCGTCCTCCAGGTTGTATATATGTGCGCGGACTCTAACATGGTTTTCTGCCGTGCGGAAGAGCCAATCCACTGATCTACCAATCGATTGATCTCGAAGGAGCAGAAATGAAAAACACAGTACGTACTAGAACAGCCCAGGTGTTTATGTCGGCCATCGCCATCGCACTAACCGTAGGCGCTGCGACGCGGCCGGGGTTTGCCCAGGAACGAAAAGCGGTGAATTTATCCTCGACCAGGGGACTTCCCTTCAGTGATGGAATCGTCGCCGGAAACACGCTGTATGTTGCGGGCCAGGAGGGGACGGATGCGTCCGACAAACTGGTTGCCGGGGGAATTGTTCCCGAAACCACTGCGGCGCTCGCGAATATCCAGAAGGTACTTCAGGCCGCCGGCTTCGAACTCAAAGATGTCGTCAGCGTTACGGTGTATCTCGCCGATATTCATGAGTTTCCCGACATGAACAAAGTCTACAAGGGCGTGATGCCCGATCCCAAGCCAGCTCGCGCCACCATCCAGGCGGCGGCTTTGGTCAATAACGCTCGAATTGAAATCTCGGCAATTGCGGTGAAACAAAAATAACTCGTGCCTGTGCTGTCTCGAATTCTTTGCTGTACAAGCGAAGACGTGGTGCCGAATAGATTTCCTGCGGGCCGGTTTCAGAACGAATAAGGTTGACACGCCTGTCGCGATTGAGATAAACCCTGATTCCATCGTGAGTCGAACTTTCATAACCCAGGGTCAAGTTTCATGGGATGAAAGTACGAAACAGGACGGCGTTGAATCGGGCAAAAGCCTCTTCCGCAGGAGTCACCTATGCGTAGCGATAAGCGCGCTGCTGTCGCAGTTCTGACATTCGTCCTGTTCGCGTTCGCGCAGGCGTCGGCAAGCATCACCGGCAGCATCTCCGGCGTTGTGAGGGACAAGTCGGGCGCCGTTGTCGTTGGCGCTACGGTGGTCGCGACGGACACCCTGACGGGGGTCCAGACCACCCAACAGACCGATGCCAAGGGTTTCTACAATCTTCCAACCCTTGCAGTCGGCACCTATAACCTGGAAATCAAGCAGGTCGGGTTTAAGACCTATCGACAGACCGGGCTCGTGGTCGATGCCAACTCCGCGCTTCGGGCAGACGCAAGCCTTGAGGTCGGGTCGATCAGCGAGAAGATGGAGGTGAGCGCCGATTCCGTCGCCGTGGAAACCCAGGCCACGCAGATGGGCGAGGTGATTGAGGGGGCCAAGATGACCTCCGTACCTCTGAATGGCCGGTCGTTTATTGATCTGTTGGCTTTGCAGCCTGGGGTTTCGCCTTACAAAAACGATGACACCACGTCGGGAGTTGGTGTAGATCCAACCACACTGTCGGGCGATCAAACGAACGGAACTCAGTCGGTAAACGGTGGCCGGCTCGGTTCGAACGGTTTCATGGTGAACGGAGCAGACGCGCAAGAAGGCGTCCACAATGGAGCGGCCATTCTTCCGAATCTTGACTCCATTTCGGAATTTCGCATCATCACCAATAATTTCAACGCCGAATATGGAAACTTCAGCGGCGGACAAGTCAATGTCGTTACCAAGTCTGGTGCCAATCAATTTCACGGAGACGCTTTCGACTTCCTTCGCAATACAGATTTCGATGCCGCCAACTATTTCGCGGGAGGAGCACGCGGAGATTTCAAACAGAATCAGTTTGGGGGAACCTTTGGCGGTCCGATCAAGAAAGACAAGGTTTTCTTTTTTGCCGACTATCAGGGAAATAGGCAAATCCTAGGCCAGACTGAGTCCTTCGCTGTCCCTACTACAGCGGACCGCACGGGGAATTTGAATGATGAAGCGGGGGCGCTCACTGGCACCGTTGTCGGAACTGCCTGGGCCGGTATACTTTCGCAGGAACTGGGGTACCCGGTAACCCAAGGTGAGGCGTACTACACCCCGGGATGCACGAGTACCGGTGCAACACCCTGCGTCTTCCCGAACGCGACGATTCCGATGTCCGCGTGGTCTCCGGTCGCGCAGGCCACTCTGCAATACATCCAGAAACCAAATGCGAATCTGCCGTCAGGCGCTAATTATGAGGCTTCGTCGTACAACCAGCACCTGGCGGACAACAAGTTCGGAGCTCGTCTCGACACGAACACACACTTCGGGAGTTTGTTCGGATACTATTTTTTCGACCAATTCTCGGTGCTCACTCCCTACGCGCAGGGCATCAGTTTCCCCGGCTTTAATAGTAGCGTCCTGGGTCGAGCACAGATGATCAATCTTGGCCTGACGACCACCATCAACAACTCCACGGTCAACGATGTTCGCGTGGCCTTTCTGCGGAACCGTTATTTCGGAGGAATTCCGATTGGTGGCACGGGAGTTCCGCTGAGTTCGTTGGGTTTTAATACTCCCTGGAATAGCACCGGCGGAGTCGGGGCCATCAATCCGGCGCTGGAAGGAGTCCCATCTTTTGTCTTCAACAACTATTCCTTTGGCCTGCCCCAGGATGCTCTGCGTCAATTCAACAACACCTACCAGTTGATTGATAATTTCACGAAAATTGTCGGTACCCATACCCTCCAGATCGGGGCGGATTTCCATTACGACCAGATCAACGAGCGGAACTACGATGATGCCAACGGGGCGTATACGTTTGATGGCTCAGAGACGGGCTTGGATTTTGCCGACTTCCTGATTGGCGCTCCGGTTAATTTCACGCAAGCCAGCCAGCAACTTCTCGACTCACGCGACAAATACTTTGGAGCCTATGCCCAGGATAGCTGGCGCGCACGGCCAACGTTGACCATCAATTATGGTCTTCGCTATGAGATCATGACGCCCTGGTGGGACACGCAAAATAAACTGGAGACCGTGATCGCCGGCGAACAGTCCCAGGTCTTCCCGACTGCGCCGAAGGGCTTGGTGGTTCCGGAAGATCCGGGCGTGCCGCGAACCTTGGCCCCCGTTCAGTACCACAACTTTGCCCCGCGAATCGGATTCGCGTATTCGCCGAATACCGCGGACGGGTTTCTCGGCAAAATTATTGGCGGGCCGGGCAAGACCAGCATTCGAGTCGGTTACGGCCTGTTTTACAGCGCCATTGAGGACGCCACTGGCTTCGTGGAAGTTGGGGACGCGCCGTACGGCTTGTATTATTCCTCTCCCGAACCAACTCTCTTGGCTTCCCCATTTATCGATCGTGCTACAGGGAATAGCGAGGTTAGCGCCGGGCCAAAGTTTCCCTTCGTGTTTCCTCCAGCAAACTCATCACCGAAAAATCCGGATACCTCTTTCAATTGGGCGCAAGCCACGCCTATTTCCGGGTCTGACTACTTGTATCCTCACGACAAAATACCCTATGTGCAGGAGTTCGAATTCTCTCTGCAGCGGCAGTTGGGGTCGGCGACGGTGTTAAGCGCTAGCTACGTCGGCTCGGTTGGCCGGCACCTCTTAACATTCGAGGATTCGAATCCGGGGAGTGCAGCGCTCTGCAACTTCTTGAGCAATCCCGCGAACCTGGCAGCGGGTCAATCGCCCTGCGGTCCATTTGGGGAAGACAATGCTTACGTCCTGGCGCCGGGAGTGACCGTGAACTCACCCAACGCAGTTACCGCCGGTGGGGTGACGACAGTGAACGGCACGCGCCAAACATTCGGCATCAACTTCGGCAGCAATCCGTACATGATCACGGCTGTGAGCTCGAGTTACAACTCTCTGCAGGTAAGCGTGAAACACGACGAGAAGTACGCCAATTTTCTGGTCGCGTACACATATGAGAAATCGATCGACAACGGCTCGACGTCGTTTGATGCAACCAATCCCTTTAATCCCAGGGCAAGCCGCGCCTTGTCGGTTTTCGATGTCCCGCAAGATTTGACCATGAGTTACACCGTCCAACTGCCTTTCAACAAGCTCACCGGCGAGTCCTTCAAAAGACTCACTGCAGGGTGGCAGGTGTCTGGTATCTCGACATTTGCCAAGGGTGAGCCTATCCAGATAGGCGAAAACGATGACAACTCACTGAGTGGAACATACGCTGACACCATCGATGAGCCTAGCTATGCCCCCAATGCCGGTCCGCTATTTGTAAATAAGAATCCGCGGAATTCCTCCGGGCAGCCGTATTTCAATCCGAATTACTTCCAGGCGGAACCGATTGGGCAGGTCGGAAATGTTATGCGACGGTTCTTCAGTGGACCGGGCATCTATAACTTTGACATGGCCTTGCTGAAAGATACAAAGATCACGGAAAGTATGCAGCTACAGTTCCGTGCGGAAGCGTTCAATGTGTTCAATCACGCCCAGTTCGGCAATCCTTCGGGAAATTTCAACAACACGGGTGCAGGCGGATTTGGGTATGTGACTTCCGCTCGGGATCCACGCATCATGCAACTCGCGCTAAAATTGATCTTCTGACCAGTGTCTCGCCGATGCTCTCAAGTTCCGGATCAAGGTCCGTGCTGGCGCTGGTTCTGACGGCCTTATGGGCCGCCAATGGCGTTGCCGCCGGTGCGCAAACCCCACAGCAAGAACTCCAGCGGAAAAACGTTAAGCCGGTCTCGACGCGGGGCACGCAGATTTTCGCGTCAACTTGTGCAAACTGCCATGGTCTGGACGGCAGAGGCGGCGAACGCGCGTCCAACATCGCCGAGAATCCAAAGGTGCAGAAGTTGTCTGATTCCCAGATCGCACACATCATCGAGAATGGCATTCCCGGTGCCGGAATGCCTGCTTTCCACTCCCTTGAAGCTGCAGACGTCCACGCAGTCGTGGAGTACCTCCGCACTCTTCAGGGGACAAAACAAACGGTGAAGCTGCCCGGGGATCCACTCCGCGGAGAAACGATTTTCTTCGGCAAGGCGGGATGTTCCGGGTGTCACATGGCCGCCGGCAAAGGCGGTTTTATCGCCTCCGATCTGTCCGTGTACGCCCGCACTCATACGGCGGAGCAGATCCGCGGGGCGATCACGAGTCCTGCTTCCGGCAGCGACCGGCAGGCACGACTGGCGACGGCGACGACTCGCGACGGCAAGAAGGTTGTGGGCAGAGTTCGCAATGAAGACAATTTCTCGCTGCAATTGCAGACGCTGGACGGGGCGTTCTATTCTGCGATCAAGTCTGATCTCGTTGGGCTGGAATACAATTCGCAAACCTTGATGCCGGAATACGGTTCCGTGCTCAGTCCCACTGAACTGAACGATCTTGTCAGCTATCTAATGAAGGTAGCCAACGTCAGGCTCGGCGAGGCGGTAGTTCCATCGGAGTTCGAAGATGAATAGTCGAGCCAGCTTCCTGGCGGGATTGACGGTCCGCGGACTCAAATTCAACCGTTTCACAAGAGGCACTCGTATGAATCGCACCATGAAAATCCTGCACACCCTTGCGATCATCACATCATCGCTGCTAGCGATTGGAGCATCAGTTGTTCTCGCGGCACCACGCTCACCGCGGGAATTTAAACTGCAAGCCGAATCGCCGCAATTCTGGGAGGTGGTCGATCCGAACGCCAAACTCGGCATCGTGGGCACGGGCTTCGGCTTTACCGAAGGCCCGGTGTGGGACGAAGCGGGGTTCCTCTATGTGAGCGACGAGACGATCAACAAGATTTTCCGGCTGCGTCCTGATGGCAAGAAGGAGGAGGTGATTGCACTCGGCGATCCCGACGGCAACACTTTCGACCGCGAGCATCGGCTGATCGACTGCGCCAGCGTCTTGCGAGCGATCATCGAAGTGACTCCTGACGGAAAATACAACATCCTGGCAGATCATTATGACGGCAAGAAGCTGAATAGCCCGAATGATGTGATCGTTGGTCCGGTCGGCGCGCTTTATTTCACCGATCCAACCCTGGATCTCGTGGCTGGAGAGAAGCAGGAAATCCCGTATCAGGGCGTCTACCGCCTCGACGCCAAAGGCAACGTGAAGTTACTCACCAAGGACCTCACACAGCCGAACGGCCTCGCATTTTCGCCCGATGGCAGGCACTTCTACGTAGACGACAGCGAACAGAGAAACATCCGCGTGTACGACGTCGCCGCCGACGGAACTCTCACCAACGGCCGCATCTTCGGCGAGGAGCCCGGGGGAAAGGGCGATGGCGTGCCCGATGGAATGAAAGTGGATAAGAACGGGAACCTCTTTGTGACCGGGCCAAAAGGCATCTGGGTCTGGGACGCCAAAGGCAATCATCTTGGAACCATCGTCATGCCGGAGCAACCGGCGAATTTGACCTGGGGTGACAAGGACTATCGCACGCTCTACATAACGGCTACAACATCGGTGTACCGGCTGGAGGTGAAGGCGCAAGGCTTCGTACCGTATCTATGACGAGAATGCCGCCGGTCAGATTCGCCTCACTAACCCTTGATTCGTCGCCTCGTTGTTGCGAATCAACAACAAGACCAGAAACATCCCGCCCAACGGAACCAGGCCCGCAATAACTATGATGGGATCGAAAGAATGCGTACCCGCGGCCAGTCGTGCATCAGAAAAATAACCGATGAGCTTGAAAGCAACAATCGTTCCAATGCCAGCTCCGGTACCGCTAAACCCGCTCACTGACGCCACCGACTCGCTGTTGTAGAGGTCCGACGGCAGCACATTCGCCATAATAGTGAAGCCCGCGTAGGTAAAGGTCGCGACTGAGAACAGAAGGGCGATCAAGTAGACGTTGGTCGTGAAAATCGTGGGGATGAGCATGGTCATGCCGATGCCGCCATAGACCATGGGCATTTTGCGCGCCCAACCCAGCGACCATCCCCGCTTAATCAAGTAGCCGGAAATGCCGCCCGCGAAGAAGCTCCCGAGATCGGCGGCGATGAACGGGATCCATACAGCAATCAATCCACTTCGCAGATTGATTCCTTTGGCAACCAGATAAATCGGGAACCATTCTGTGATGAAGAAAAAGACCGGGTCGGTAGACGCCTTCGCAATGATGACGCCCCAGGTCTGCGGAATCTTCAGCAGCTCACTCCAGCGCGCTGGGGTTTTAGTTTGCCCAGGCGTATCCGAAGCCTGCCGGTCGGCGACGATCATTTCAAGTTCATCCTGGCCGACGCGCGGGTGCTGCTCGGGCGGATAGTACAGCCATCGCCAGACGATCAACCAGAGAAACCCAAGCACGCCCGGGATCATGAATGCCGGACGCCATCCCCAGCGGAAGTAAATCCACAACACAATAAACGGAGCGACGGCGCCCCCGATCGAAGAACCGCTGTCAAAAAGCGCGGTTGCCAGACCACGCTCACGCTTGGGAAACCATTCCGATACCGCTTTGGTCGCGGCTGGCCAATTGGCCGATTCCCCCGCACCTAACAAGAAACGGAAGGTCGCGAAGCTATAGAAGCCAGTCGCGAGCGACGTCAACATCGAGACCACCGAATACCAGATCACGGTCAGGGTCAGGCCGCGGCGCGTGCCAACGCGGTCGATGGTCCTGCCGAAGACGGTTTGTCCGATCGAATACGCTACTCGGAAAGCGATCGCGATATTGGCATAGTCCGAGTTTGTCCAGTGGTACTCGAGTTTCAGATAAGGCGACAGAAGGGAGAGAGTCTGTCGATCGATGTAATTGATGACAGTGGAAGCAAAGAGAAGGGCACCGATCCACCAGCGCAGTGAACTGATCGGCTTCCTGGAGGTCATGTGTGCCTGTTGAAGCGTGCCTGTCGAAGAAGTCCTATCGAAGACCTGGCGCTAAGAGCCAACCGTGATCTGTGATCGCTCATCCAGAGCATTCTGTAGCGCCGGGCTCAGGAGCGAAGCCGAATGCTTATCGAGGTATACGGTGCCGTTAGAATGCGTGCGCAGAATCGATGCCGGCGCCATCGGGCTGATCGTGCCTTCAAAGCAAGCCTTCACTGCCTGGGCCTTGCGCGGGCCGGGCACGACGGCGAGAATCTCGTTGGCCTTAAGAATCTGGCGCGCTGACATCGAGATGGCGCGCTTCGGCACCTGGGAAATATCGGCGAACCAGGCTTCCCCAACCTGTTGCTGCCGGCAGGCTTCATCCAGGTTCACGATGATGTAAGGGTCCTCGGCCTGGAAGTCGGCTGGCGGGTCGTTGAATGCGATGTGCCCATTCTCACCAACCCCGAGGAACGCAATGTCTACGGGCGCGGAGGCCAGTTGTTTGCCCACACGCTGCACTACTTCTAACGGATCAGCGGCATCACCATCGAGCAGGTGGTAATTCGTAATTTCCGTCTTCTGCACCAGTTGTTCCAGCAGCATTTTGCGGAAGCTTCCGGGATGGGTTACCGGCAAGCCGATGTATTCATCGAGATGGAAAACTTCCACCTTGCGCCAGTCAATCCCCGGCATTTTCGTCAAAGCATCCAGAAATTCAAGTTGCGACGCAGCCGTTGCGGCAATGATCCGCGCGTGGCCACGCTCGCTAATGGCCCGACGAATCGCGGTTGCTGCTTGTACTGCGGCCGCGTGGCCTAGCATCGAGCGATCATTGAATACCTTAAGCAGCATAAGGAGCGGCCAAATTATACAAAGAACCGAGTTTCATTCCGTGAAAGCACCCAGCTGAACAGCCCGCTAATGAGGAAGCGAGAAACTGATAACGTCGCTTCCCGCGGCAATAGCCACGTACTGTACTCCATCGACCGCGTAACTCATCGGCGAAGCGCGGATGCTCTGACCTGTATTGAATTGCCAAAGGGCGCGGCCGGTTCGCGCTTCAACCGCTTCAACACCTCCGGTATCATCGGCGAAAAATACCAAATCGCCTGCCGTGGTGAGCGTCCCGCCCCAGGAGTTGCCGTGCCCGACTTGAGGATAGCGCCAAACAATCTTCCCATCTGGCACGGAGTACGCCAGCAGAATCTTTTGCGCGTGATCATCAGTCGCCTGCTTCGTGCCGGTACCGTAGTAGGTTTCGCCCGGAGTGAACGGTTGCGGACGAGCGAGGAAGACGCTGCAACTCTCAAGCGCCATCACATAGAAGAATCCGGTGCCGGGATTGTAAGAAGGTGAAAACCAATTCGTGGCGCCGTCGATGCTCGGACAAATGTCGGTGCCTGATGCGCTCGGAATTCGTCCCGACAATACAGGGCGACCGGATGCGTCAATTCCTTTCGCCCAACTTAGCTTTTCCACAAAGGGCGTGGCCTTGAGAAACTTCCCGTCGGTCCGGTCGAGAACATACAGAAACCCGTTACGGTTGGCCTGTACCAGCAGGTGACGCGCTACGCCGTTTACTTCGAGGTCTACCAGCACCGGTGTTTCATTGGCATCGTAGTCGTACAGGTCGTGGGGAGTGAACTGGAAGTACCACTTCAACGCACCGGTCGACGGGTTCAGGGCTAGCACGCACGCCGTATATAGGTCGTCACCGGGGCGAGTTTCTCCCACGAAATCAGGAGCCGGGTTGCTGGTCGTCCAGTAGAGAGTGTCCAACTTGGGGTCGTAGGTACCGGGCATCCAAGTCGTAGCCCCGCCATGGAGGTAGGAATCGCCGGGCCAACTGGAAGAGCCAAATTCTCCGGGCCCGGGAATTGTCCAGAAGCGCCATTTCAGGCTGCCGGTAGTGGCATCGTAAGCGGCCAGGAACCCGCGCACGCCGGAGTCGCCGCCGGACGTCCCGACGATCACTTCGTCTTTCACAATCAGCGGCGCGCTGGTTGCGCCATAGTGTTTCGTCTTGTCGGCATAGGTCACTTCCCACAACTGGCGTCCAGAGCGCGCATCGAGACAAAGCAAGTGGGCGTCGTCAGTTTCCGTGTAGACGAAGTCTTTCCACACTCCGACTCCGCGGTTGTGATGAGCCGCAGCGTCATCCAGCAGTCCAGTACTCACCGGACGCGCGTGATGCCAGATAACCCGTCCGGTCCGCGCATCGAGCGCAAACGCATCGTTGGCCGAAGTGACGTACATTACGCCACCGACGACGACAGGGGTCATTTCCAGCCTCTCGGAATTGGAAGGATGGAAGATCCACGAGGCCCGAAGCTGCGTGACATTTTTCGATGTGATTTCGTGCAGGCTGCTGTAACGTCGCCCGGTGTAGTCGCCGTTATAGGAGGTCCAGTTGGCGGAGGGGGGTTGCGTAAGCAGATCGTCCGCGCTCACGTTCACGTCGGCGACCACGGGAGCTTGCCCCTGTTGTCCCGCGATGGAACCCACAGACAACAAAAGTGCCAATGTTAGGCCGACGATCTCTTTACAGAATGATTTCATGTCAGTGGGTTTCGGCCGGGCCGACTGAAACTTCCTGAAGAGAACCGCGGTCCAGTCCATTGCCATCTTCCAGATGAAGTGAAATCCGGGCGGGCTTTGCAGTAAGCGTTACTTCTGTCTCCAGTTCGACCGGGCTGGTCGGGTCAACTTGCGTGAGAGGCATATTTCCCAGACTGCCACCGTGTTCGTCGTAGAAGTGCGCGACCAAACGTCCTGCAAAAAATACTCCAAAGGAACCTGACAGCCGGACACCGCCGGTCTCCAATCGAATCGCTCGTAGCGGACGTACGACGATGCCGGCATCTTCCACGCCGTGAAATTCGCCGCCGGTGCGGGTGGGAAACCACTCCGTATCGAGATCGCGAGTTTCGCCCGGCTGCAACTGAACCAGAGGACTGTTGATCTCGGCCTCCAGATAACGCGGGACTCCATCACCTCCGGAAGTCAGCGACGGCTCACCCTCGGGGCTCAATCTGGTCTCGGGGCCATTCATCCAAAAAATAACCGACGCCTTGCCCGGATACGTTTCATTCTTTTCGTAGTGGAAGCGCTCGACCATGGCGTAGTGGCTTTCGGCATCCACCACCGCCAACCAGCCGGGCGTCGAGTCGAGCCACAATTCGGCGGCCATGTGCACGTAGTGCAGCGCGAAGAGACCGTCGTCCCTGACTGAGACTGCAGGATTTTCTGCCGCACCGAACCGCACATGGTAACGATTGAGATAGCTACTAGAGGGATTCGCCGGAGTAAACGTCCAGAAATTGCTGTTGCTTCGCGAGGGATTCGTCGGGTCGGCAGTGTTGTACTGTGAAACGGATTGCATCGACCACTCGATGACGTGTCCCGTTTTGTTCTGCATGGTGGCGTGAAAACGGATTCGCGGCGAATTGGCATCCAGGTGAATCGTACGCCGGATCTGAATCCCGGTCTGCGGATCGGCGGGGCCAGTCAGTTCGATCTCGCATTCCCGTCCTTCCGAAACCTTTCGAAAGGTGTAGGGGCCGTCATCGATCAAATCGGAATTGCCCACCCAGTGCTGCTCATCGTCGTTGCCCTCAGGCAACAGCCAGAGCTTGTCGCCGCCGTAGTTGAACCATCGGGACGGGTCGGGCGGCAGGTATTTTCCTTCGTACTTCGGATTCACGAAGAGGAAAGAGTGCCCCGCGAAAATCACCTGCATCAGTCGTCCGCCATTTTGCGGTACGACCTCCAGCTGTACCCAGTGGTTAGAAATTTGTTGGGCGCTCCAACCCTTGTAATTCGTGGCCTCGACGCGGCAAGACGAACCAGGCTGATTCGGTGCACCCGCAGTTTGGGCAGGAGCAACGTTTAAGTTCAAGAAGCAAGAAAGCAAAACGATCGCGCAACGCCGCATCATGCCCTCACCCTAGATTGCCATCCCATGATACCTCCACACTGAACGATAGGACTTCGCCATCGGATGTCGGCATGCTTCCGGCGGCCCCTTCGTCTGTTGATCAACGGCTTTCTAAAACGAAATGAAAACCAATGAAACGAAATAATTTGATTTGCGTCAAGCAGATTCTGTGATATATCAGGTTTTCGGTTATGAGAAGCGCGACATGACTTGGAGAGTCGTCCCGAGGGTCGGATTGGTGCTGATGTTTTTCGCTACAGTCAGCGCTGCCCTGTGCCAGAAGTCGCCCAGCGAACAGTCCTCCCCCATTTTGCGGCCGGAACTCAGAGGAAAGAGTGTTTTCGAGCTGACATGTGCGACTTGCCATGGACTCGACGGACTCGGGGGTGAGCATGCGCCTGACATAGTCCGCCGGACCGAGGTGAGGACGTTGTCGGATCAGGCGCTACTCACCCTGATTCACGACGGAATTCCGCTGCGGGGGATGCCTGGATTCAGCGACTTGGCCAGTGAAGATGGCCATGCTGTGGTTGCTTATTTGCGCTTTTTACAGGGCAATTCTCATGGCAACTCCGCGGCGACCTCCATGCGCGGAGATCCAATCCGCGGCCGGGACCTTTTCCTCAAAAAGGCCGGCTGCTCTGCTTGTCATCAGATAGCGGGCCGCGGACAGTTCACTACCGAAGACCTCGCCGAATTTGCGCGAGGTCATCAAGCCAATGAGATTCGTGAAGCGATTCTCAATCCAGCCGGGAGCCCGCAAGAGGCGGCGACCGCCGTTGCGCGCGATGGTCGAAAGTTTTCCGGCATGATCCGCAACGAGGACAACGCCTCTCTGCAATTGCAGGACGGAGATGGCCGACTTTATCTGCTTATGAAATCGAGCCTCGTGTCTGTCGAGCGGAAAACTGCAGAGCCCATGCCGGTCGACTACGGACAGCGACTCAATGCGACCGAACTTGATGATCTGGTCGGTTACATCCTGCGCGAGGCTGGCGCCCGGAACGTCCCCTCATCTACAAATGGAAAGGATGAGGAGCCTCATGTTCAGGATTGAATTCCGGTCTTACGTGGACGGTCCATGCGTCGAGATTCGGCAGACTAACTGGGAACGAAACCCTTCGCCGAATCGGGAGCAGCGAACGTGAAAAAACTCCTGCTGCTCTCGCTGTTGCTCGCACCCGGGCTCCGGGCCCAGGAACATCGAACAGATCCGACTTGGTTGCATCGTTACGTTCCAGAGCTATCGGAGACCAAGGTCGGTCTCACCTCTCCAACCTGCCACTACCGGGCTGTTGTCGGAGAGGGGGACAAAGAGGACCGGTCCCTCCAAACCGTAACTCGCTTCGGGGAAGTCACTCTGAATCCCCATGGCAGTTGCGAAGCCGTGAACTACGACCGCCAGGAGGAGATCTACTTCGTCGTCGAGGGCGGAGGCACGCTGCAGTACGAAGATCAGGCGCAGCCGTTACGCAAGCATGACTTCACGTACCTGCCTCCGGGCGCGAAGCATTCGCTTTCCAACAATACGGAGCAGCCGCTGCACGTGCTCGTCATGGGGTTCAAGATTCCGCCATCAATTTCGATCGGTGCGCCCGCGCCACATCCGAAGATCGCAAACTTGGAGCAATCCAAGGAGGAGACCGTCAGCGGTCACCCGAACTCGGTCTTGTACAAACTGCTGATCGGGTTGAGCACCGGCAAGCGAGATTTGATTGATCAAGCCTACATGATGGACAGTTTTTTCTGGATGGATTTTGCTCCGGGAGGTACGAACTGGCCTCACCACCACGCGGCAGCAGAAGAAATCTATCTGGTCATAGACGGCCAGGGAGAAATGGTAGCGGGCAGTGGAATGGACGGCGTCGAAGGCCGTTATCCCGCGAAGCCGGGAGATGCGTATTATTTTCGTCCTAACTGTACGGTCGGCTTCTATAACCAAAACAAACCGGGCGCCAAGGCCTATATCCTGGCGGTTCGAGCACGTGTCCCGCTGCATGAAGATGAAGAGTAGGTTCAAGAGTAAGTAGTCGATCCTGGTTGTCAACCCTGGAGGTGTCAAAAATGCATTCCCTGAATTCGAGCCGGCGGTCATTCATGAAATGGGCGGCGGCCGCTCCGCTGCTGAGCCAGATTGCCATGTCTGACCTTTACGCGAAGGCGGCCAGCGCCGTGGGCAGAGACCTTCGGCAAAATGTCTATACACGCCTTGGAGTAAAAACCGTCATCAATTGCCGAGGCACGTGGACCTACCTGAGCGGATCTCTGGAGTTTCCTGAGGTTCGTGAAGCCATGATCGAAGCGGGGCAGTATTTCGTAAATATGCTCGATTTGCAGCATGCGATTGGCCGCCGGTTGGCCGAACTCACCGGCGCCGAATCTGGAATGATCACCTCCGGCGCCGCGGGCGCCATGGCGGTCTCAACTGCGGGATGCATGGCAGGCACCGACGACAGGCTCGTCTGGCAACTTCCCGATACCACCGGCCTCAAGAACGAAGTGGTCATGTCTGGCGGCCGCAGCGCGTTTGATAGTGCAATCCGGCTGACCGGCGCGAAACTGGTGCTTGCCTATTCCCCGGAAGAGCTTGCCAATGCCATCAACCAAAACACGGCCATGATCTATACCACGCACCTGGGCGATGAGCTGCAAAAGGAACTCGCGATTGCGAAGGATTATAAAGTCCCGCTGCTGCTCGACGATGCGGCGGGCATTCCTCCAGCGGACAATGCCAAGCTCTACGCCCGCATGGGAATTGACCTCTACACCTTTTCCGGCGGCAAGGGCCTGCGCGGGCCGCAGTGCAGCGGAGTACTCCTTGGCCGAAAAGATCTAATCGAAGCGGCCATCATGAATTCCAGCCCGCGCGAGGGCGCCGTGTGCCGTCCCATGAAGGTCGGAAAAGAAGAAATGATCGGCTGCCTGACCGCCCTTGAGACCTGGCTGAAAGTAGACGATAAGAAACTCTACCGCGAGTGGAACGATCGCGTGGACAGCATCAGAAAGCTGGTTGAGACCGTGCCCGGCGTAGAGACAAGTATCTACATCCCGGATGATGGGAACCGCTATCCCACACTGAAAATCTCATGGGATCAGCACGCCTGGGGATTTACTATCGCGGACTGCGTGCAGGCTCTTCGTGCGGGCGATCCGGTCATCGAAGCACTCGGTGCCGATAATCCCAGCCTGGTAAAAGCGGTTCACGAAGGCAGACCGAATCCCACCAGCAAAGAGCGTCCGGAAGCGAAGCACATCGAACTGGTTTCTATGACCATCCAGCCCGGAGAAGAAGTGATCGTGGGACAAAGATTGCGCAGCATTCTGGGAGCAGCACAAAAGAAAGCGGGCGCGGCCTAAAATCAGGGTCTAGCAACGCGCTCTTCTTTTCGATAACCAAGGGTGGGCTCAAATGAAATCACTGCTGGTTGGGTTGTTGCTATGGTCTGCAGTTGGCGCTCAAGCACAGACAGGCGCGAAAGTTCCCGCCCAGGAAGCTCCCGCGGTCCATGGTGCCGCCCCATCAAATGTAGATGCCGGAGACTACGTCTACATCTCCGGTCAGGGGTCGCGCAGCGCGGACGGTGCATTACCCTCAACTTTCGCAGCCCAGGTCCGCCAGGCCCTCACGAACTTGAAATCTGTGGTGGAGACCGCAGGCTTGACGATGGATCATGTCGTCTACACCACGGTATACCTCACTGACATCCGCCAATACGAAGAGATGAATCGCGTCTATGGAGAGTTCTTTGGGAAGATTCCGCCAGCTCGCGCTGTCCTCGGCGTTGCCGGGCTTCCTTATCCCCCAATTCAGATCAACGCTGTCGCGGTGCGCAATCTCTCGGAGAGGCGGGCCGTCTACCCGCCGAACTGGAAGTCAGACGAGCCTTTTTCGCCAGGGATTCTCACGCATGATCGCCTATTTGTTTCGGCTATGCCCGGCGGCAAAGCTTCAGATGATCCGGCAGCCCAGGTGGATTTCGCACTCGATCAAATGAAAGCAGTCGTCGAGGCGGCAGGGTTTGACCTCGCCCATATGGTTTTCGTGAATCCGTACCTGACGACGCAGTTCCCGTCCCGAATCATGAACCAGCACTATGCCCAGCGATTCGAGTTCGGCAACACCCCGGCCCGAGCTACGATCGAAGTGTCGAGCCTACCCCACGATGCGCAAATCGAATACACGGGCGTTGCCGTTCGTGACTTGAAGGACCGGCGAGCCATCCGTCCCAAGAACATGCCGCCCAGCCCCACGGCAAGCCCCTGTGTCTTTGCCGGCGATACGTTGTATTGCTCCGCGAAGAGTGGTTTTATCCCGGGACCGAACGGAGGAGTATTCACTTCTACGACAGCCGTCCAGCTTCGTCAGACGATGCGCAACCTTCTGGATAATCTCGAGGAAGCCGAGATGGATTTTTGCCAAGTGGTGTCCACGAATGTTTACCTCGATAATGTGGCTGACATGCAGGAATTCGACCAAGTATATGGGAAGTATTTCCGGGGTGAGTTACCTGCGCGAACAATCGTCCAACAGATTGCGCCTGCCGAGCGCAACCCCGACAAAGATGGGCACTACCCGGACCTGGAGCAGGTTTCCCTCATCGCCGTCCGACGCGACTGCCATCGGTAACGGAATTCGAACGGTCCATAGACACACAACTGGCATCACTGTCCGGCCGGTTGCCTGCAGGAATTCTGCCGGGAGAAAAGCCAAGGCTGGAAGAAGGTGGGCTCGTTGCTGGATGGAGATTTTTGTTTTTCCCTATGCTTAGCTGTCTATGGCGCAAAGGAGTTTATCGGCAATTGCCGGTCAGGTTTGAACGGCGCATTATGGGCTTTTTGACTGGCAGCGGAGACCTGTTGCGCGGTTAACAGTTCTTTCAGCGCCGGAATCAGGTAGTCCCCGCGACGGTCGCCGGCCATTGACGCGGCGGAAATCCAGGCATACGCAGTCTCAGGATCTTTTTCCACGCCGAGGCCGTTGGCATACATGTAGCCGAGTTTAATGCGTGCACCAGTGGATCCCTGGATGGCCGCCTTCTGGAATAAGCGAAAAGCCTCTGCGTTATTTTGAGGAACGCCCTCTCCTCTCAAATACATATCAGCAAGATTATTCTCCCCGAGGGCATTCCCGGCGTCGGCGGCTTTGCGATACCACGACACAGCCGTCGCCGCGCTGTGCGGGCAGCCGAGTCCTTGATCGTACAAGTAGCCCAGGTTGGTCTGGGCGTCCGCATCTTTCGCTTCCGCCCCCTTCTGAAACCAGCGAAAGGCCTCGGAGTAATCCTGACGGACTCCCTGTCCGCTGAGGAACATGATTCCGAGATTGTAGTAAGCACGTGGGAAGCCTTGATCGGCGGCGACATGCAGCCAATGGAGAGCCGCGGCATAGTTCATGGGAGTTCCCCAGCCGTTCACGTACATCACCGCCAGGTTGACCTGGGCCGGTGCGTATCCGTGTTGGGCGGCTCGCTCGAACCATTTCAGGGCTTCGTTCTCACTATATTCAGGTCCGATTACCAGCATGGAAGCTATTCCGAGTTGGTTTTGTTCAAAGGCGTGCCCGCGCAAGGCCATCTGTTGAACGACCCTTGAACTGCAGACGAGTTGTTTATTGCTGATGCTATGCGAGAGGATCGCCAGGCTGCATTGCTCTGGTGAGGACTTCTGGGCTGCAAGCTGACTGACACAAATGAGCAATAGAGCCAAGACCACCAGGACGGTGAATCTGCTTTTCATACGACCTCCATTTCGGGCCGAGATTGAAACCGGAGAATGCGAGATCGAATTTGCAGCTTGGCTTCAGATACCTCAATGCACACGCGATACTTTCTGCGCGGTGCGGAGGTCATCAGGCAACTAGATGGTGCGAAAGAGGTTAGAGGCAGGTCATCGGAGCGGCAGCGACTCGATGAGGTAGGTCAATGACTCCGGACGATGTCGTATTGCTCGGAAAAAGCCAGGGACGCTGCTTACCGTTGGGGTCCATGCGGTGTCTAAATTGTTTCAGAAGCGGGGAACCTCTGTCTCGCGTAGCGCGTAGTTACAAATTAGCGGGATGCGTGGGGAGTGGTACGCCTGGAGCGGCGACACGATTCGTGGCTAGACCGGGAGAAGCGACTAGCGTTGTGAAATGCATTCTCAAGGGCAAGTGTCCGCGGGTGATTCGAGGGAGTTCTGGGATGACACCGAATAATATGCCGCGCAACGTTCGCTTCGGGCCTTACGAAGCGGACTTTCACACCGAGGAACTGCGAAAGCACGGAATGAAGCTCAAGCTCTCGGGCCAGCCTCTCCATATCCTGGAGATGCTGCTCGCGCGTCCGGGAGAGTTGGTGGCTCGAGAAGAGCTTCGGAAGCAACTTTGGAATAACGACGTCTATGTGGACTCCAACCACGGGTTGAACGCCGCCGTGAACAAACTGCGGGACGCGCTGGGAGATTCAGCGGAGGACCCGAAATATATTGAGACGCTTCCGCGGCGAGGGTACCGGTTTATCGGGACGATTGAATCGGAAGTGCAGAAACCGGCGGAACCAGCCGCGATTGCGGTGCCGCTTGCGCTTCAAACTCTTTGCGAAGAGTTGGAAAAACAGCCTGCGCCAGATCCAGACCGGGCCCAACACATAGCAGTTGCTCCGCCTACGGTGGCGCCACGGCGAAGCCGGGCCGGGCTCGTGGTTCTCCCTGCCAGTGCAGCGCTGGTGCTGGTTGGAGTGCTATTGGCCGTATTCCTGAGCAGAAATCCGGAGATGGCGGAAAATATGTTGAGGATGGTTCGGAAGGATGTGGCGGAGAACCTCGCCGCCGCGGCCAAGAGCTCGCACGGGAGGACTGCTGAAGCGGAGGCTTTGGCACGCAAGCGGGGTGACGAAGAAATGATTGCTCGCGCCACCGAGAGCGCGCGGAATAGTGAGCGAGGCATCGCGGTTCCGAACATGCGAACGGTTTCAGAGCAGAGGTCAGTCAGTCCGATGTTGCGCACGGTCGTCGCGGACGATAGCGGCAACGCAGCTCCGCAATTCTCACCCGATGGCAAACGAATCGCCTACATGTCGACCCGTACAGGTCCCTGGCAAATTTGGGTAAGCGACACGAACGGCTCGAATCCGCGGCAAGTTAGTTTTACGGAGAGTGCGGGGACTCCGCGCTGGTCGCCGGATGGACGCAGCATTGCCTTTGACGCTCCTTACGATGGGCAGACGCGAATCTTCGTCATCAAGGTCGACGGCAACGAGCGGGCGCAGCCAATCGTGAGGGGCCTGGTGCCGAGTTTTTCCCGCGACGGAAGGTGGATTTATTTCGCCTCCGATCAAACCGGAGACTGGCAGGTGTGGAAAGTGCCCGTCAGTGGCGGTCGCGAAATGCAGCTCACTACGAACGGCGGGTTTGCGGCGTTGGAATCGGCAGACGGTTATGTCTACTACTCGAAGTCCAGGTATCCGCAGCCGGAAATCTGCCGGGTACCGGTCAAAGGCGGGACAGAGGCCTGCGTACTGCAGCATCTGCGGCCGCGAACTTGGGCGAGTTGGGCGGTAACGCGCGAAGGAATCCTGTTCGCCGAAGACTTGCCCGACGGGCGCCCCACGCTCAGTCTCTATGACCCGGCCAAACGCCAGGTGCGCGATTTGGTTTCGTTGCGGAGTGCTCCGTTTTGGGTGGGCGCCAGCGCGGATGGGAAGCGGGCGATTATGAATGATGCCGAGGAACGGGAGATATCGATGGTGGATAATCTGCCCTGAGTGGCTTGCGCGCGGCCTAACGTCAATCCTGCGCAGGCACCCGGACGGCCCGACCCCGCTGGGTTGCGGCTACGATGGAAGCTGAGATATTGGCGATCTGAACGATCTTTGGAACTACCTGCCGTGACCCTGCCGGTAGCTGCAACACCGTCGTTCAATCTCTCTAACGGGACTTAGAGTGGTTGGCCAGCTGTCGTCTAGTGCAGAGAGATTTCGAGTTGTTGTGCCAGAAAGGTGGCCATGTCGTGTGCGTTTTCGAGAGCAAGCAAGTGTCCGCGGAATTCCTCATTCATAAGCTTCCGTGCGAGTCTTGAAAAGACTTGCATGTGTCGGTTCGCGAGCTGCGGTTCGCGCATTGCTATCAGGAAGATCATGTTCACTGGTTCGCTGTCGACTGAGCCCCAATCGATCGGCTGTCTGAGTTTGAGTACTCCGATTGAGTCGGCCGTTACGGCTTCTGTTTTGCAATGAGGAGCGGCAAAGCCATAACCCAGTCCGGTGGAGTAAACGGCTTCACGGGACCACAAGGCGTCTTCCAGTCGCTGGCGATCAAGGGTCCGGCCGGCAATGTAAAAGGCGTCAACAATTTCCTGCATGGCCTCTTCTTTATTCTTGCTTTCGCTGCCCAGCAAGACCAGCTCTTTGCTCAATAACGGCTGTGCGGCCCACGACGGCTGAGACTTCTCGAGAATGTCTTCCCGATCGGTCTTCTCCCGGCAAGCGATCAGGTCCGCAAGGACCCGCTCGCAGTCGGCGGCCGACAATTGCGAGATCGCTCTCTTCACCGCTGGAATTCCTACTGCTGGAAGGCTAATCTCATCCAATCCCAGTCCAATCAGCAAGGGCAGGTTCCGGATCTCGGCCGCCATCTCTCCGCACATTCCCACCCACTTCCCGGCTTGTTGGATCTCCCGGACGATCTGCCTGAGAAACCGAAGAAATCCTCGATGCAACACGTCGGAAAGCTCGGCGATCCTCGGACTGTCGCGGTCGGCGGCGAGAAAATACTGGTTTAGGTCGTTCGTGCCGAGACTGAAGAAATCGACTTCAGTGCATAATTGATCCAGGATAAATCCGGCCGAAGGCACCTCGATCATGATTCCGATCTTTACGTCTGGTTGAAACGCGATCCCCTTGCGCTCCAGATCCTGTTTTGCCTCCGAGATCTCGGTCTTGAATTGAAGCACTTCTTCCAGAGAGGAGATCATGGGCACCATGATCTGAACCTTGCCCACTGCCGAGGCGCGGAGGATGGCGCGCAATTGAGCCTGCAACAGCTCGCGATGCTCGGCGTAAATGCGCACGCCTCGGTATCCCAGGAACGGATTGTCTTCCGCCGGCAGATTCAGATATGGGGCAGTTTTGTCTCCGCCCAGATCAAAAGTGCGGATGATGACTGGTCGGCCAGCGGCGGCCCGCGCGGCTGCGGAGTATAACGCGAACTGCTCCTCTTCCGAAGGTGCATGATCGCGTTCCAGAAAGAGGGCTTCGGTGCGAAACAACCCTATCCCGTCGGCGCCGTTTTCGAAGGCTCGAGACAGCTCTTCGTATGAGGAGGCATTCGCTGCCACTTCCATGGTCTTGCCATCGCTTGTAACGGCGGGTCCCGTGGTCTGGAGCGGAAGAAATTGTTGTCGCCGCAGAAGAGTGCTCCGTTCGCGCTCGTAAAATCTTTGGACCGCAGGAGAGACTTGCGTTACAACGAATCCTCGAATGGCGTCGACCACAACTTCCTGTCCCGGCGTTAGCACGAGCCGTGCATTTCTTACCCCTACTAGAGTGGGAATTCCCAGCGAGCGTGCCAGGATGACGGCATGGGAAGTTGCACCGGAATACTCCAGCACCAGCGTCTGCAACCATCGGCGGTCGAGTCCGAGGAGCTGCTGAGGCGCGAGTGTTTCCGCCACCACAACCGAGGGCTCGCGCAACTCGATGGCTGCGGCCTGAAAATCCACACCATAAATCTCCTCCAGCAAGTGCAGGCAAATCTCCTCGACGTCCAAGGCGCGCTCGCGGATGTATTCGCTGTCGGAATGCCGCAGAAGATCGATAAAGAATTCGCCCGCCTCGACAACGGCCTGGCCCGCCGATTTGCCTTGCGAAACGTGCTCCATCAGCTTCTGAGCGAAAGATACGTCGCCGGCGATTGCCAGGTCTGCTTGTAGTATTGCTGTCTCTGGGGAAGATCTTGGGTGTGTAAGTTTCTCTCGAATTCGGGCGCGAACCGCGGCCACAGCGCGTTTGACGTGTCCCAGTTCGGCTGCGATGTCGGTGACCACTCGCTCGCGCAAGGTCCTCGGCAGCGTCATGCCGTTCAGCAGCACCACCTTGCCTTGGCCAACGCCGGGACTAACGGGAGATCCGAAGCAACACTTCACTTCTGCTGCCAGCAAAGTGCGGGGAAGCGTACCGTTGGCAGAAATCAGGCTAATCCCCGCCAGAGGAACGTCACAGCCGGGAAGAACCTGCTCGATAAAACGAAGCAGTGCGGCGTGCGCCGCGTGCTCATCGGTTCCCCGGACCTGCACGGTACAGCGATCGCCTTGTCTGACGTCGGCGGAAATGATTGCCAGCACGCTCTTCAGACTTGCGACGGAACCAGTGCGCAGGTTGGTCAAAAAGCTGTCGGAGGCAAAGTCGTTCGCCACCTCGGCCAGATGGCTTGCAGGCCTTGCATGCAAGCCGTCGGACAAAGAGCAAACAAAAGCGAACTCCAGCGACGTGCTGGCCCTCTGTGTCATATCAGGGTTGAATCTTGGCGAAGATGCTATGGGGATCCTTCAATGCTTCTTGTAGCGGCACTTGAATAACCTTTACTCCGTTGAATCGTTCGCGCTCCTCCACTGCAATGTCGACAGCAAAAATGGCAAACTGCGCCTGGCGGATATCGTTCTCCGTCAGCTTGTTTTCAATGCCCATGGCGCCCTGGGTCTCAACTTTGATTTCAAAGCCGAGAGTCTTGGCGACCTTCTCCAATCGCGCGGCCGCCATATAAGTATGGGCAATGCCCGTCGGGCAGGCAGTGACCGCAACAATCTTCATGCAGCTTTCTCCTCCCTTCCGTCGGTCAGCTTCTGGCTGCGTGCTTTCAGCAGATTGACCGAAAGTGCGGTCACAGTCGTCCCCGCCACGATGGCTAATACGTAGGCGAGCTTGTGATCGACCACGAATAGGACAATCGGGCCGCCGTGGGGAGCGTGATCTCCCACTTTGCCAACCATCGCTATGACTGCTGCTATCGCGGAACCAACCATGATGCTCGGTATGACGCGAATCGGATCGGCTGCAGCAAAAGGAATCGCGCCCTCCGTCAATCCGGTCAATCCCATCCAGATTCCGGCCAGGCCTGCGTCCCGTTCTTCTGTGCTCCACAACCTCTTCTGCAGCAATGTGGCCAGACCCATCCCTAACGGCGGCGTGCAGATGGCCGCGGCACACGCTCCCATGATTTGATAGTTCCCCTCTTTGATCATCGCGGCGCCGAAAAAGAACGCGGTCTTGTTGATTGGCCCGCCCATGTCGAAAGCTATCATTCCACCCAGAATCAAGGCCAGCACCACACTGTTTCCGGTGCTCATAGCTTTGAGAGCATTCGTGGCGTTCGACATCAGGAGCGCAATCGGCACTCCCAACACCTTCAGCATCACCACTCCTATAAAAGCACCGGAAAGGATGGGGATCACCAGAATCGGCATGATAGGCCGCAGGTGCTTCGGGACCGGAGTCTTTTTGAGAAGCTGCACGACATACCCCGCCAGCAGGCCCGCTAAGATCGCTCCCAGGAAGCCCGCCTTCACCTGACCTGAAAGGTATCCACCAAGAAATCCGGGAACCAGAGCTGGCTTGCCGGCGATGGAATACGCGATGTAGCCCGCCAACACCGGCAGCATCAATGTAAAAGACGCCGCCCCAATGTCGTTAATGAGCTTGAGCCACGGCGCCTGAGAGAAGTCCGGTCCAGTGGGAGTCATGGGCGCGAAGGCGATAGCAAGTGCGATCAGCAGGCCTCCGCAGGCGATGAAGGGAATCGCGAACGAAACACCCGTGAGCAAGTGCTGCCGAAGGTTCTTGAGCATTTCAGGCATCGAAGTCCAGTGCTACAAGAGGAACGTCGTGCATTGTAGCCGCAAACCCGCTCACCGGAGTCATCGCAAATGGGGCCCTGTCGTGTTTACTTCCCACCCTGGTTTCTCCTCGAAACAACAGCTCCAAGCTTTTCGTTGCAGGTTGCGGGAGACTCGCAAATGCACTTCTGTTGGCGTTTCCCATGAGGATTGCATTTCTGATGCTGAATGTCTCGCGACAAATATGGACGTGGAACTGCGCGAAACATGGTTCCGTAGTATGTGTGATTAGTCCTAATCCGGAAATAGGAGAGATGGAACGTTTATTGTACTCAGGTAACCTTTTGTGGCAGGGTGCGCGCGGTCCATCTGCTGACCCACCTCTGTGAAGATGCTCCTGCTTTAAGGCGAGCCCACCCGAACCTTCCGGCCCGTGGAGGTTTCCGTCCGGTACTCGGTGGGAGTGACTTTACAGGTCTTCTTAAAGACCCTGCAGAAATAGGCCGTATCGTTGTACCCACAGTTGGAGGCGATCTCCTTCAAGGTCAGGCTGTAGTTCTGCAGCATGAACTTGGCTCGATTCACGCGCACCAGGTTCAGATAATCGTTGAACCTCATGAACCCTTCTTTCCGGAACACACGTGAAATATGATTTGGCGCCAGGCCGAAGTGCTGCGCAACACTTTCCCGCGTGATCGGACTCTGAAAGTTCTCCTGAACGTACAGGCAAAGAGACTCATAGGTGCGAATCGCCTTGCGCAGGTGGTGCTTCTGAGGTGATTTCAGCAGCCGAAGGCAGGCGTGGAGCATGGATTCCGTCAGCAAACGGGCCAGCGGACCTTTGGAGTGGTCTGCCGCAAGCACACGCAACGAGGTGAGAATGCTGTGGGTTGGCACATCATAGCCGCCGTGAACGCTGGCCTTCAGTGCAGTAGTGGGCGACTGCGTGTTTCCTTCGTGACGCACCAGACTGATGCCAATCTGCTTCACGCCGAACAGGAGCGTGAGGGTTTCGACCTGCACCGACCAATCGGGTTTATTCCAGGCGTGATCGGGCACAAAGACAGCGTGACCGCGAACAGGATTGATGATTTCCGTATGTCCACCGTGCGCTACCTCCATCGTGTGACATCCCGTGAGAGGGACGGAAAGACGGGGAAAATTCGTGACGTAGGCGAGCATGGGCGGAGGTGTACTGCCATCGCCAAAGTGGACGTGCCGGATCCGCGTGCGCCGAAGATACTCTTCGAGTTCGCGAATGATGATCCGATTGGCGGGGAGAGGTGCAGTCTTCAAACGCGCGGCCGGACGTTTCACGGAAGGTTACGTTAGTACAATTAATGTTAAATGTCTACTATTTCCTTTGCCGCCCATATCCACCATACTGCCCCACCGTACGCGGTATCGTGATTCTCTTCCGCTCTCCATGAACTGCCTTCGGGCGAGGTGCATGAACGTGGCAAGAAGCGCCGGGGTTGGTTGTCTCGGAATTGCTTTGGGGGCGACGCTTGGTCTGTCGGGATGCGGCAGCGGCAGCGGAACCTCCAGCCCATCTCTGCCGATCCCGGGTATCACAAGTCTGTCGCCCACATCGGGTGTGGTGGGCGCTACGGTGACGATCACCGGAACGAACTTCGGCGCGACCCAAGTTACGAGCACCGGCACGAGCACCGTGACGTTCAACGGCATCGCGGCAACTCCGACAAGTTGGAGCGCAACGTCGATTGTGGTTTCGGTTCCGGCGGGGGCCACCACGGGCAACGTGGTGGTCACAGTAAACGGCGAAGCCAGCTCGGGATTCTCGTTCACGGTGGTGGCGACGCCCACTATCAGCAGTCTGTCGCCAACCTCAGCCGCAGCCGGCGCTCCTGTCACAATCACCGGCTCGAATTTCGGTGCGACTCAGGGCACGAGCACCGTGACCTTCAATGGCGTGGCGGCGTCGCCCACGAGTTGGAGTGCGACGTCGATCGTGGTTACGGTCCCTGTCGGAGCAACCTCGGGCAACGTGGTGGTCACGGTAAACAATTTGTCCGGCACCGGCGCGGCGTTCACGGTGCTCCCAACGCCCGGCATCACCAGTTTGTCGCCATCCTCAGCTGCTGTCGGCGCCCCGGTCACAATCACCGGGGCGAATTTCGGTGCAACCCAGGGCACGAGCACCGTGACATTCAATGGCGTGGCGGCGACGCCTGCGAGTTGGAGTGCGGCGTCGATTGCCGTTACGGTTCCAGCCGGAGCAACCACAGGCAACGTGGTGGTAACGGCAAGCGGCGTGTCCAGCGTGGGAGCGCCGTTCACTGTGGTGCCTGTGAGCATCACTCCACAATTGGCGGCAGTGGTGGTTACCACCCAAACCCAGCAGTTCACGCCGTGGGTCACGGGTGGCGGCACCGTCACTTGGAGCGTAGACGCTGTAGCTGGCGGCGATACAACGGTCGGGACGCTCAGCGCGACCGGGCTCTACACACCGCCCTCGACTGCGGGCACGCATGTTGTGACCGCGACCAGCGTGGCCGATTCCGCGAACTCGGCATCCGCCACCGTTGCCGTGACCGATCTTGCAGGCGTCTTCACCCACCACAACGATTTGTCACGGGACGGCGCGAACACGCAGGAGTACGGGCTAACCTCCTCCACCGTAAATACGAGCACTTTTGGAAAATTGTTTTCCTGCGCGGTGGATGGCGCCGTTTTCACGCAGCCGCTCTGGGTTCCGAGCTTGAGCATCAACGGCGGGATTCATAACGTGATCTTCGTGGCTACCCAGCACGACACTGTTTTTGCGTTCGACGCCGATGCCAATCCCTGTGTTCAGTACTGGCAAGGCAGCGGGTCACTGGGCGAGGTGAACCTTCTGGACACTGTTCATGGTGGGACTGCGGGAGAGACCTCCGTGTCCTGGGACGATGTGGGTTGTCAATGTGGAATCGGGGATATCTACCCAGAGGTTGGAGTTACGGGAACACCGGTGATTGATCCCGCGACCAACACAATCTACATGGTCAGTACATCGCAGAACGGCGCGCTGGGCACGTTTTATCAGCGGTTGCATGCGTTGGATCTGGCCACCGGGAATGAGAAGTTCAGCGCGCCGGTAAACATTGCGGCATCAGTGCCGGGAAACGGCGATGGATCGTCAGGCGGTATGGTGAGCTTCAACGCTCAAATGCAGAATCAAAGGCCGGCGCTGGCGCTCGCGGGTGGAACGGTATATGTGGGGTGGTCGTCGCACGAGGATGCGTCGCCGTGGCACGGCTGGCTCATCGGCTACACCGCTTCGAATGTGCAGCAGCAAGCGTCCGTCTTCAACACTTCGCCAAACGGCGGAATGGGAGGCATTTGGGCCGGGGGCGGCGCGCCCGCTGTCGACAGCGGGGGGAACATCTACGTCACGACAGGCAATGGCGTGTTTGATGCCAACAATAGCAATATCCCGGACAACGATTACGGCGACAGCGTTCTGCAATTAGCTCCATCCGCCGGTAGCACGCCGAACGGCGAAAACCTCACTTTGGTCGATTGGTTCACCCCGGATAACCAATCCTACTTGTCGAGTAACGACATCGATCTGGGCTCGGGTAATGCGGTGTTGCTGCCGGATCAAACTTCGGGGCCGGTGCCGAATTTGCTCGTGGCCATCGGAAAGCAGGGGATCGTCTATTTAATCAACCGCGACGACATGGGAAATTTTCAGCCTGGCAGTAACCAGATCGTGCAGAGTTTCACTGGGTCGCCCTCTGGGTTTTATGGTACGCCCGCGTTCTGGCAAAACGGTCTGTACTTTGCAGGGAGTCTGGACAATACGGGATCGGGCGACTACCTGAAGCTGTTTACTTTCAATCCCTCGACGGGACAATTCGATACGACTCCCGCTTCCCAGTCGGCTCGCTATTACAACTTCCCGGGCGCATCGCCTTCCGTCTCTGCGCAGGGCGCTTCGAACGGCATTGTCTGGGCTATCGATGCCAGCGCCTACGGGTACGCCAACCCGAATGCCGGCACGAACTGCTTTCAGGTGCCTGTGCCGGCGGCTTGCGCGGGTCCTGCGGTGCTGTTTGCCTACGACGCCGGCAATTTGTCGCTGGAATACTGGGACAGCACAATGGCGGCCAACAACCGTGACCAGGCGGGCAATGCGGTGAAATTTGTTCCGCCCACAGTCGCCAACGGCAAGGTCTACGTCAGCACTCGCACCGAAGTTGATGTCTACGGGTTGCTCCCATGATCGAAACCATGATCATGATGGGGTCTGCGGTGTTCCATCGCGCCGCTTTGGTTTTGTTGCCTATTGAGTTCCGGAGTTTGCTCTAAAGGAGTTACAGATGAGAACGACGTTGAGCTTTCCGGTTTTGAGCAGGACGCGCTGGATGTGCAAGGACAATTCCGGGCGAGGTGTGCAAATGAAAAGCAGAATCCTTGTCGCCGCTCTCATCACGGTCGCGCTCGCAACGCTTTCTGCTTGCAGCGGAATCGACAAGCTTCCCGGTGTTTCCGCAGGGGCGCTGACGGTGCAAATCGTCCAGGCCCCGCCCGCGGCTGTGGCGGCAGGAGGAACCGCACAACTCGCAGCCAACGTATTGAATGACAAGGCTAATGCGGGTGTGACCTGGAGTTGTGCGCCGGCCAACGCTTGCGGTTCGTTCAATCCCACGACGACTGGATATCAGATAACAACCGTCTACACTGCGCCGCCGGTCACGCCGAATAGCCCCGTCACTCTCCCCGTAACCATCACCGCGACTTCGGTCACGGACAGCAGCCAGAGTGCAAGTGCCGCGGTCAACGTCTCGTTGGTCGAGGGGCAGTACGCGATTGTTTTGTATCCGGGCAATGGTTCCTTTGGCATGGTCGCCAGCGTCACGCTGGACGGAAACGGAAACGTCACCGGCGGCGAAGCCGACGGTTCCGCCAACGGATTCTACTGGAACGCTCCTTCAATCACCGGCACCTACGCACTGGATGCGACTGGCCACGGCGACATTTCGTTGACTCTTACTAACACTACTTGCTGCGGCACCCTGCAACAGACCCATGGCATCACGGCCACCTCGAATTCTCATCTCGTGATCGCAGAGGAGGATCAGTTCAACGGGCTTACCATCGCCGCCATCGGCAGCATGGATCTGCAAACCGCTGGGCCAGCCTTTTCCGGGTCGCAGGTTTCCGGCGGCTATTCCTTCACGTTGTCCGGATACAGCGCTCTCAATGGCGAGAACGCAAGCTGGGGCGGAATCTTCAGCGCGGATGGCACCGCGACCGCGAGTACTTCGGGCAACATCACCGGCGGCATCTTTGACGAAAATGTGGGGAATAACGGGGGCGGCACCGGTTACAACAGCGCATCCGGCGCAGCGGGGCTCCCGTTCACGGGAACGTACACGGCTCCCGACGTGGATGGGCGGGGCATTATTACCCTGAGTTCCTCCCCGGATACGCCCGGCCCTTGCGGCGCATCACCGCTCCAAGCCTGTACTCAGTATGTCTACTACCTTGTGACACCCGAAGTGCTGCAATTGACCAGCATGACCAACGTCGGGAATGCAGGCAATACCGGCAGTGCATTTGGACAAGGCTCCCTCGCCACTGCCGCTAACGACACAACGGCAGCTTTATCCGGAGGCTTCATTTTTAGCTACTTTGGCTTTGGCGACAACAACAATGGAGGCGACTCAGGCGCTGCCGCGGGCCAATTTACTACCGACGGAAAGGGAAACGTTACCGCCGGGATCATGGACTTCAATGTCGCCGACGGCGGATCTCCAGCACCGTCGATCGCAACGACAGACATTCCCCTTACACTCGCTGCCGCCATCTCCATCTCTGGCAGCGCGCGCTGCACTCTGACCACGCCCTCGGGCCAAATCTATAACATTTACCTCACCGATCCCAATCTCAACCTGCTCGACCCGAACAACCCAAGCGGAGCGGGAGGCGCTTTGCTGTTCGAGGCGAACAATCCATCCGCTGCGTACGGCAACGCAATCGGAGTCATGATTCCGCAGTCGGCCCCGGCCCCCGCGAGTTTTGCCGGAAGCTACGCCATTCTTCTCTCGAATCAATCGAACCTTGGCGGCTGTTGTAGTTATGACGGCGGGCTTACCGGCGATTTCACGGTGAGCACAACCGCTTCGGGAACGTTCAGCGGCGAGGGCGACTTCCAAGGCACAGGCACGAACAACGCGACGCTAACTCCCGGACCCCTGACCGGAACGTTTACGGCGGATTCAAGTAATCCCGGCCACTTCAGCGGAACAATCACGACTACGCCCGCATTCCCGTTCGGAATCGGCGGGACGACGCCGGGCACTGAAAACGTCGACTTCTTTGTCGCCAACAGTTCGCAAGCTTTCATCGTGGAGACCGACACGTTAGCTCCGATATTTGGAGCTGTGGAAGCGCAGCCTAGGATCGCGGGCACAGCGGCAGTTAGACGCCCGCATCCTCAACAACAACACAGTCATCCCAAGAACCTTCTCCAGACGATGGGGGAGCAGCGCCGCCGGTCCGGCCAGGCTGGCAGCGGGCGCGAGTAAGCACTGAAAATCTTCAGGAGGGTCGCAATGACGGTTCTGTCGAGTTCTAGACTTCACGATCATGGCGGGATGCACCGGCTCTGGATTTTAGTCGGCTTGACCGTTGGCCTGCTCCTGTTGCCTCCACAGCGCTTGCTGGCGCAGGAATTCCGCGCGACGCTGACCGGACAGGTTACTGACGCTACTGGTGCGGTTGTTCCCAAGGCGAAGGTAACCGCCGTCAACACTGACACGGGGTCCACTTATACCAACATAACCAGCAACGCAGGCGTCTATTACATCCCGTATGTCGTGCCGGGCACCTACAACGTGAAGGTCGAGGTCGAGGGCTTTAAGCTCGCCATTCAGGACAACGTCTTGTTGCTCGCCGGCAAGTACACCGGCCAGAATTTCAAGCTGGAAGTGGGCAGCTTCCACGAAACCGTGGAAGTGACGGCGGCACCACCGCTGCTTGAGACGGCGAACGGCTCGGGAGGAACGATCCTTGATGCGACGACCCTGGAGAACGTTCCAGTCATCGGCCGCCAGGTTTACAACCTCATTGGTACCACGCCTGGCAGTCAGTACACGGGCAGCACGCAGGGTAGAGGATTCGATAACGATAACGCCTACATCATTGGTGGTGGAGTAAATCCCACAGGGCAAGACAACACAGGCAACTCCGGTGGATTTAATCAATTCACGCTGAACGGTACGAACATTACTCAGCAGATTTCTTATGGCAATCAGGGAGCGGGCACGTGGAATCTCTCGCCCACACTGGATTCCGTTCAGGAAGTCAATGTGATGTCCGACACGTACGATGCTCGCTACGGGCGAACCACCGGCGGCACGGTAAACGTGGTAACCAAGAACGGGACCAACAGCTTTCACGGGGAACTGATCGAAAACTACAACGATGGCAGCCTTTTCAACGCCAATACCAATACGAACGTTTTTATTTCCGGTCTGCCTACCCCGCAGCAGGTGATAAACCAGTTCGGCGGGAATGTCGGCGGTCCTATTATCAAGAATAAGTTGTGGTTCTTTGGCAGCTTTGAAGGCTACCGCCAGTCTACGTTCAACACAGTGACCGGCAACCTGCCGCCGGCCTATCTGCGGCCGGGATACAACGGCAATCCAGATGTTGATTTTGGTCTGGTCGCGACCATGGATCCTGGTCTCGTATCCGGCGGTACGCAGACGGATCCGTACGTACTGTACGGTCTAACGCTGTATCAGGCGGGAGATAGCACGAATGCGTCCAATCCGAATAATGCGGTCTGCGGTCAATTCGCCAGTCCCTCCGGCGGGCCAGCCAGTACCTGCGGAACGGGCAAGAACGTTATTAATTTTCCGAACGCGTACACCGGTGGGACGGTAAATCCGCTAACCATGGTGGCGGGCAGCCTGCTTCCGGCTGCACAATTCAACAAAACAGCGACGGCCATGTTGACGGCAGGATATATCCCATTGCCAAACGTTAAGGGCCTCGAGAACTACATCGGCGGACAGGGCGAACCCTCTAATTATTTCGTGGTTAGTCCCGATGAGACCAGCTACAACCAGCCACTGATCCGGTTGGACTATGACAGCAGCGATAAAATGAAATGGTACACCTCTTTTGCCATGCAGAGAGGGCACGAATACGTCAGTCAGAACGGACTTACCGGGGTGGCGGCCAACGGCAGTTATGTCCAGCGAAACAGCTATACCTTTACTCAGGACATGACGCGCATTTTCTCGCCCACTCTTCTGGGCGACTTCAAGCTGTCCGTTAGCCGCTTTCAAAACAGAAATCCGGACGGCATCATCTCGGCGGCGAAGCCAGGCAGCACTATCGGAATTAACGTAACGCCGCCTCCCACCTCCTCGTTCCGCGACGTCCCTGAAATTGACATCGCCGGATTCCCTGACCCGATCCCGAATACGAACCTGGGACAGATCTTCGGGAACTCAAATGACCTGGAGGCGTCCACGAACATTTCCTTCGATGCCGATGTCACGATGACGAAGGGCGCTCACAACCTGCACTTCGGCGGCGGCATTTTCTATTACACGTACGGGAATCCGATCAACGGCACCGTAGCCAACAACTCGAACGGCCAGTTTCAGTTTACGGGGCAGTGGTCGCAATTCGACCCGCTGAACGGCAATTGCTACATGCCGGCGAGCCTGGGCCTCACGGCC
>Ga0209274_10000188_pt1 | contig 49515 bp, 42 predicted proteins | sample HubBroMetageREF1_FD_188343 | JGI IMG/M metagenome (GOLD analysis project Ga0209274, IMG submission 188343) | Reference soil microbial communities from the Hubbard Brook experimental Forest, New Hampshire, USA - Hubbard Brook CCASE Soil... | ecosystem: Environmental > Terrestrial > Soil >...
CTGGATCGTTGAGCCGATCCAGTGACACCACGTCAGGGTATTCTCGGAGTAGCGAGTCGCGTAGCCTGTGCGCTGGCCCTTTTTATCGTTGAGAAAGTCGCTGCGAAACGACAGGAAGTCATGTGTAGAAAGTTCTTTCTGCAAAAAATTAACCACGGCATATTCCGGAGTGGCGCAACGTTGTTCTCCGGGCAGGCAGTAGGCGGCATTCGCGCCGCTCTCCGGCGGAATCGTACCGGCCAGCGCAGGCACATCGCGCTCATACATGTACCAGGTTTCCGTCGCCATGTGCACCGTCTTCGAGAACTTGTGATACCAGGTGCCGTCGTACTGCTGCAGATTGTTGTAGGCATACTTGCCGTCATTGATTCCGTTGGCGCAGACGTAGAAATTGTCGTTTACGGAGGTCGTCGTGTAGCTGACGCAGGCCGTCCCGGAAGGCTTGGCATCCGGGGTCCAAGGGGCAACGTCGTGGCCGGCGGTAATTCCAAGTTGCACCAGCCAGTGGTCGTCCAACTTCACCGTGGCCATCAGGCCTGTATCAGTGAACGGATCAATCGCATACAACAGCGAATGGCTGAAGATGTAGTTGTTGGGCGCCAGTTGCGCCTCGATCCCAGGCACCGAAATGAAGCGGCCGATTCTCAAATTCATTCCTTGCGCCAGCTGCGGAATGTAAATGTCGACATATTCGAGCGTCGGATCAAAGCCATATTGATGATGATCGCTCACCCACTGGCTGTTCCCGTAGCCCTTCGCCGTGGTAAAGCGATAGTCCGTGCCATAGAGCGCGGTCAGGTGGTATCCCCAGTCCACGTGATCGCGTTGCACGGAGTCGGGCAAGCGCTCGGCGTAGAGAACGATCTGGTTCATCTCCAAACGATTCGGGTAGACATCGTTCGCCTCGGGCGCATTGCTGTGGTCGGACGTGCTGAAGTTCAGCGTGGGATCGATCCATCCATAGATCTTCGTACGGCTGTTCGCGCCGTTGATGGCCGTCATCAGAGGATAGCTGTTCGTGTCCGGCTCTCCGATGACGGGCGAGCCGCCATACGACCAGTCCGAGTTCGGAAAGGGCGGCGAATCCAGTGGCGAGGGAACTCCGCGGCGCGCGGGCGCCGGCGACGATGAAGGCGGCCCGAACCAGTCCTGCCGGTAAAACTCCGCCCAGCGGACAAAGGAGCCCCTGCTCTCAGCCGCTTTCGAATCAGTGCTAGCTGGCTTGGGAGCGTCTGGCGGTTTTTCGGTCTGCTGTCCGGAACACGCACCGCACCCCAGGACCACCAAGCAAACGAATCGGAAGAACAGCGATTGCCCCCGGCATGGAGTGCGTTTCATCTCTGAGGGAACAAACCGGGAATGCATAGATCGGGAGCGCTTATTCCGTAGTTCCCTTATTCCCAATTGTCGGATCCTTCCCGAATCGTGACGTTGCGATCCATGGGCAGGCCTGCTCGAAGGCGCGATCTCCTGCGAGGAAACAGCTCGGCATTGATGCGATTACCCACAAGGAAGCACTGTGCGAACCCCCGCAAGACCTCAAATAAGTGAAATGGGGATGTCTTGTCAACTACCACCTTAGTCGCTGGACTCCATGTCGCGACTCTGTGAAGTCGCACATCGTTTCGAATTACGCGGGTAACTTGCCGTGCGGTTAAGCAGCCCCTAGCCTCATTTCTGGGGGGATTCCTATGCTCCGACCACCGCGAACGTTCGTTCTGAGTTTTTGTTTTGTGCTCGTTCCTTTCCTGTCACTCCTGGCGCAAACAGAAGAAAAGGAGGACTCGGGCTGGCGAATTGAGCCGGAGAAGGTCAACATTCAGGTAGGAGATGATCGTCCTCTGCAGTTGCTAGACGACTCCGCGCAAGAGCTAGACGATGCAACATGGTCGGTTGACAATCCTGATTTAGCCACGATTCAAGAACAAGATGGGCGCAAGGTTCTACGCGCAACCGAGGTCGGAACCGTGGTTGTGAGTGCCTTCTGGCATGGAGAGACTCGGACGCGGCAGATCAAGATTTGGTCTTCCGTGCGCCCCCTTCCAACGGGCACGAACAGGTGGTCAACCCACGACTACCGTGGCCGGAACATTGGTGATATTCCGGCCGTTCCGACTGGAGACGGGCCTAACATGTACTCAGTGGAGGAGTTCCGGAGCGGACACACCTACGTTCGAGCCATTCGCGAAGACGGGATTCAGGTTTGGGCATGGCTCCTTCCGGAGGAAACTCATAATGTCGATTTAATTTGTGGTGACTGGCTTGGGGGCGTCCTGCTGAGCGCCAACCACGAGGACTCCTACACCCTGTATGCGGTCGGAAAAGACGGAGAGTTGCGTTGGCAACGCACGATAAAGGGCGTTCGAAAGGCCCTTGCGGACAGCACCGACCACCTGGTCCATGTCGTAAATCAGTCCTCGGACGGAAACAGGGTGACGATCATTGGTATCGACGAGAAACTGGGCACGCAGTGGTTCGAACTCCCTGTGCCCGTCTCGTATGAAAAAGAAATCAATTTGAGGAGAGATGGGACAAAAATCTCATGTGTGCGCGGCTCGGCTTCTAAACCGCTTCCTGCAATGGCGAGCCAGATCATGGTCAATATGGATGGAAACGCCTATCTCGCTTTTTCTCAAAGGGAGTGGACACTGACAGCTGCCGAATGCAAGCCGGGGCAGGAAATTGATCCCAAAGACGTAACTGTCAGCCGCAACGACCAGCTAGTCCTCTGGAAGATCGAGCCTGGCGGCTCCTTCCACCCGACTGTCGTGGAAGCGAGCAAGACAACGCAACCGCTCTCTGCACCAGCCGCAGTCCTTGCGCCCACCGATGCGATCACCACCGACAACATGAACGGCACGTTGATCTCGGTACAGCTCTCCCACGGCAATGCTTCTGACAGCGTGGGTGCATTGGTAGATGAGTTCGTTTATCGCGTTAACCAGGATGGAGAACTGGTTTTCAGATTTCCGCTGCCGAAGTATTCTGGCGCACGGAAAGACGGCATAGTCATTGGCGAAGATAACGTAGCCTTTGCCACCCGTGGAAGCTTCCTTATCGCGTTTAGCCTCATCAATGGAAAGGAACTATGGCGTTGGCAGTCGGATGAATCGGACATCACTGTGTTTGCCGCGCTCGCTAACGGAGCCTGCCTGGTCCAAACACCAACCGTACTCGTGGAAGTAGCGAGCAGTACGAAAGCAAAAACGGTTTTCCAGGGCAAGGCCATGATGGACTGGCTTGGCAACATGTATCGCAAGCAAGATAAAGACTGAGGTCGCTGCCTGAACAGGCCCGCAAAGCCTGTTGTGAGCGTGACGCGCTTGCGCGGCAACGATACCCGGAGTTTTTGTTGACTTTCCCCCGGCCTCGTTCTTACCATGAGCGTGGCGTTCAGCTTCAGCGCTGCTCATGATCGGCCAGACTATTTCGCATTATCGCATCGTCGAGAAACTCGGCGGGGGCGGGATGGGTGTGGTCTACGAGGCCGAAGACACCGAGTTGGGCCGCTTCGTCGCCCTGAAATTCCTGCCGGATGATGTTTCCCAGGATCCGCAAGCGCTGGAACGATTCCGCCGGGAGGCCCGCGCTGCCTCGGCGCTGAATCATCCCAACATCTGCACCATCCACGAGATCGGAAAAGATGGTAACCAGTCATTTCTGGTGATGGAGTATCTGGATGGGGTGACGCTCAAGCACCAGATCGGCGGACGTCCGACGGCACTCAGGAACAAAAGGTCTCCTCCGAAGCTATTTTCCGGCTTGGCGGGATTTCTCCGGACGAGCGATTCGTGCCAGTGTCTCGCCCGCACAGGGGTGAAAACAACTGGTGGGACGTTGAGGCAGTGCCGCTAGCTGGCGGACCTTGGGTTCCCCTTTGCTCGGGTTTCTGCGAGGTCGCTTGGGCTCGCAACGGCAAGACAATGTACTTCTACTGGGTCTCGTTGACCTGCAACTCGCGAACGTATGTGGTTCCGATCCCTCACGGCAGTGATCTGCCAAAACTTCCCAGCTCAGGATTTCAATCCGAGAAAGAGGTGCGTGCGGTCGCCACGCAGGTGCTGAAGGAAGCCGTTTTTCCGGGCCCCGACGGCTCGCGCTACACCTTCAGCAAACTAACCTCCCGCCGCAACCTTTATCGCATCCCACTTCGGTGAACTCGATGTTTTCATACCGAAACCTTGCCCGCGAGTTAAACTCACCCGAGGTGAAATCACCGAAGAAGGCTGGGGTATACGTGTACGGACTAGCGTCAGCCGCTGCCGGCATTATGGACCTTATCTGGGGTGACTTTGACGCCGACCATCAACCGATTCAGGCCTTCGGGGATCACATTCCGGGTCGTGAGATTTTTGCGTATATCACCGCCATGGTGATGATTGCGGGAGGCGTGGCAATCTTGTGGCGTCGCAGCGCACGCGCGGGTGGGGCAGCGCTGGCCATCATTTACTCTGTGTTTACCGTGTTCTGGGTGCCTCGACTCTACTGGGCGCCGCACATTCTTGGATTTCAAATTCCCGTCTATATCGGCGTGTTGGCCGGAGTCGGCTCACAACTCATCGTGGTCGCCGCCGGAGCACTCGTCTACGCGTCGCTGGCAACGCAGGGGTCTTCATGGCCGCGAACCATTCTTTTTGCACGCTGGATATTTGGACTCTGCTCCATCGACTTCGGCCTGGGGCATTTGACTGACCTTAAAGACAACGTTGTTTATGTCCCGAAGTGGATGCCTTTGGGAGCACATTTCTGGATCATCCTGACCGGAATTTGCTTCGTGCTCGCAGGCCTGGCCATACTCTCTGGAATTCAGGACGTTCTGGCTGCATGGCTGCTTGGCCTGATGTTTCTGGCCTTTAACCTGATTGCCCTGCCGCAATTCATCTTTGCCTATCCTAAAGATCATGGTGCCTGGGGTGGCTACGCTTACAACCTGGCTGCGGTGGGAGCCTGCTGGATACTCGCCGACTCGATCGCATGCCGCCCTGCAGAGCGAAAACGCGATGCAAGCGCGCCTCCTACATAAGCACGATGTGGATCAGTATCGGCAAGTCAGCTTGCGGAACGCGATTTCTAGACCAGAGTTCCGAATGGAGGCAACAATGTTACGCCGCACGTTCTGCTATGTCCTGTTTGGCTGCATCGCTTCTCTCGGCCAGGTCGCAGCGCCACCGGCGCCGCAGCGTCTGGTCGTTCATTCCAATGTTCTGAATGAAGATCGCGTGGTCTGGGTGCGGATGCCGGCTGCGGCGCAGGGAAAGAAGGAAAGCTACGCCGTGCTCTACATGACTGATGCCGGGCCGAACGTCAACGAAATTGGCGGCACCATCGATTTCCTTGCCGACGCCAATTTCATGCCGCCACTCATCGTCGTCGGCATCGAGAACACCGACCGCAACCGCGATCTAACGCCTAGCAATGCTGGCATAAAGCATTCCGATGGCACGGTCGACCCGGTTCCCACAAGCGGCGGCGCAGACAAGTTCCTCGACTTCATCCAGACAGAACTGGTCCCGGAGATCGAGAAACGGTACGCGACTCATCCCTATCGGATTTTTGCGGGACACTCGCTGGGCGGCCTGTTTGCGATCCACGCGCTGATCAACCGTCCTGAGCTGTTCAATGCCTGCATCGCTACCAGCCCGAGTCTCTGGTGGGACGACTTCCGCACTCTGCACCAGGCCCAGGAGTTTCTTGCGAAGCAAAAGGAGTTCAAGAAAGCGCTTTTCTTCGCGCTGGGAAACGAGGGCGGAGATATGACCGAAGGCTTTGAGGGACTACAGAAGACGGTGAGTGCGAACCGTCCGGCAGGTTTTATTGTAAAGTCGGCGCGCTATAACCAAGAGGTCCACCGCTCGACCGAACTCTTAGGCCACTATGACGGCCTTCGCACTATCTTTACCGGCTGGCCAATGCCTCTCGATGAGAAGACGGACTTGTCCATCGGTGGTCTCGAGGCTGTCGAGCAACATCACCGCGCACTCTCCGAACGCTTCGGATTTAGCGTTTCCGCCGAACAGGATATCAACTCACTCGGCTACTCCCTTTTGGGAGCCAAGAAGATCGACGACGCCGTGACGGCCTTCAGGCGTAACGTGGAACTCTATCCGCGGTCAGCAAATACCTATGACAGCCTTGCAGATGGTTTCGAAGCCGCGGGCAAACCTGACTTGGCGCTGCAGAATGTCGAGAAGGCGGTCGAAGTCGCGACCCGGACCGGCGACCCGTTGCTGCCGGCGTTCAAGAAGCATCTGGATCGCCTGGTTGCTGCTGGCAAGCTCGCGCCGGGGAAAGCCAAGTAGATGCCTTTCTCCCCGCACACGAAGCCGCAGATTCGTGGATGCCCGCCGAGCGCGCCGCGTGGTACCATTCCCGCGTGAGCGATTCCGCTTACGTCGCAAGTGGCGCCTCAGCCGTCCCAGCCGCCGTCCCCACGGCCATCGCGACTAAGACTGTGACTTCGCGGCACTCTGCCCTGGTCCGCGTTACTCACTGGATCACCACGCTTTGTTTTTTTGCCCTGCTCGTCACCGGAGCTGAAATCGTAATCTCTCATCCGCGTTTCTACTGGGGCGAAACCGGCAACGATTTGACTCCAACGTTGTTCAAACTGCCGATCCCTGCTTCAAGGCGCTTGGTGCCGACCGGTTACAAGTACGTGCTGCCGGACGCGAACGGCTGGAGCCGGTATCTCCACTTTCAAGCGTCCTGGGTGGTGGTGTTGACCGGTTTACTGTATGCAATTTCTATCTTGTTCAGCGGGCATTTGCGCGAAAATCTGCTCCCTGGTAAGGCCGATTTGTCGTGGCCGGCAGTCTCGACGGTGATCTCAGGCCACCTGCGCTTCAAGCGCCCGAGTGAAGCAGAAGCCTGGTCTTATAACGTGCTGCAGCGCCTCAGCTACCTGTTCGTGATCTTTGTCCTGTTTCCCCTGGTGATCTGGACGGGTCTGGCGATGTCCCCCGCCTTTGTTTCCGCCGTTCCGGCGGCCGTCAACGTGTTAGGCGGGCAGCAATCCGCGCGCACGCTTCACTTTTTCGTCTCGCTGGCTCTCTTGCTCTTCCTGCTGGTCCACGTCGTGATGGTTTGGCGTGCCGGATTCAGGAGCCGCATGCGGGCCATGATCACCGGGACGATAATCACGGGCCGCGCCGGTACAAATCCAGCAGGCTCAAATACGGAGCGCACATGAACAAAATCTCACGCCGCAAACTAATCACCACCGGACTCGCGGCTGCGGGCGGCGTAGCGGGCCTGGGCGTGGCCGCGCACATAGCGCAAAAGTACGGACTGATCCCACCCGATCACGGCGGAATCTATGGCCTCGGCGAAACGCTGACCTACGCCTCGCAGCGGCTGCTGACCAGGCACTCCTTAGCACGTGAATTCTCTAAGAGCCAGATTTCGAAGCGTCCATTCCCTAACGAAGTTGAGCCTCCGACGGACGAGTTTAAGCGCCTTCAGGCCGGAGGATTCGCTGACTGGCGGCTCTCGGTCAGCGGCATGGTCGCCCGGCCCGCCTCGTTTTCGCTCGATCAGCTGAAGAGTTATCCGGCTCACACCCAGGTCACCATGCTGCAGTGTGAAGAAGGATGGTCGTATATCTCCGAGTGGATCGGCGTGCCCTTGTCCCACGTTCTGGATGTCGTGGGCATCTTCCCCCAAGCCAGATACGTCGTCTATTTCTCGATCGAACCCGACACGTGGGAAAGCATCGATATGGCCGACGCGTTGCACCCGCAGACTTTTTTGACCTATGGGATGAATGGCGCCGAACTTCCCGTGGGTCACGGCGGGCCGCTTCGCCTGCGACTCCCTCGCCAGGTCGGCTACAAGAACGTTAAATTCCTTACCCACCTCACGGTCACCGACAATCTGAAGGGTTTCGGAAAGGGTCTGGGCGGCGCCTCTCCAGAGGGAGGCTATGCCTGGTACGCCGGCATCTGAGAGGCTCGTTGCTGGCGATTGGCATATCTTCTGTCGCCAGTCTGCATGGAACCGGTCAATCGTTGCCGACAACGTCACGCACCGACGCTACGGGCAGCATTACGCAGCGGCAGCGCAGCCAACTTTCGCTCGATAATCTGTGGCGAATATTTCGCGAGATAGTGGGTGATCGTCTCGCTCCGAATCTTGATGCTCCCCGAAGGCTTGGTGGCGTCGAGGTCTCCGAATTTGACGAACAATGTGCCGGACGCTTCCACAATCTTTTGCGTGGGAGTATAAGTCGGCTGATCCATTCCGCATTCGTAACTGGAAAGCCGAATCACGCACGTAATCCACGGATAGCGCGCCGCCACTTTCGCCGCCCCCAGAATTTCATTGGTGTTGCTGCTGTAGAAAGATGTCCACACATCGGAAATGTCGAACGCGCTCTCAGTCTTGCCGGCGCGGATCTCTTCCCCGAAAATCAGATCCATCTGGTCATCATCGACTGGGAAGTATTGCATCCACAGAATCGGATAGCCCTGGGCCTGCAAGTCGGCTTCAATCTCATGACCGATGCCTGAATCCATGTGATAGGGCCGCGCGAGAACCAGAACGCATGCTTAATCCTTTCCATCCCCAGCTTTCACGATCTTCATCTCATTCGCGTTTTCGACCCAGACCCTTGGCGCAGGAGTTGTTCACGATTACTCTCTCCCATCCACCGCGAGATTCTTGTGTGTGCCGCCCTGCAAAATATATTTCGCCCTACCTGCCGCATGTTGTTCAGGCCACCGTAAATCCAGACATTGAGCGGAAGCACGGCACACAATGCAGCGAGAATTTCGTCCGCCTGCCATCCCTTGCGCTGCTGGTTCACAATGTCGCTCTGCAAAAATACACCGCACCCCATAGAGAGTTGCGGCGTGGAACGTGCACGAAAGGCCGACTCCGCAATGTCGTCGAGCGGGATGCCGAAGCGTTCCGCCACACCTTGGAGGAAGGCGCCATTGCCGGACGAGCATTGCGAATTCAGGCGGAAGTCCGTCACCGCCCCTTATTCAAAATCATGATCTTCACATCCACGCCGCCCACGTCGCAGATGCAGTCGGCGTCAGGGAAGAAATGCAACCCGGAGTCGTATGGCCGCCCTCGATCAGCGCCTGCCGCCGCGCGGGAGCATTGACAGTTCCCGCAGTCTCCGTTCCAATAGCTTGTAAGCGTGGTCTGCTCGGTGCAGATCACAAATCAGGAAGATTCGCTTCAGGAGGATTCATGTCAGCACCCAGCCGCCGGCCGGAAATTCGCCGGCGCCGTACCCGCAAGGAAAAAATTGTCCAGTTGCGCAAGCGCCTGGCCGCAGCCAAGACCGACGCCGACAAAACCCGCATCACTGCCAAGCTGCACAAACTCGCCATTCTGTCGCCCGGCCAGCCGCTGATCAAGTAGCCCTGCCCGTGGCCGCGCCCGGCTTCAAGCTTGTCATCCCGAGCGAAGCCAGAGACCTTGCTTCTCGCTTCAATCAGCAGCGGATGGTTGACGGGTGTGCGCGGCCGCCGTGGGCGATCTGGCCATAGGCGTCCAAGATCCGCCGCACCGACGTTTCCCATGAGAACTTTGCCGCCTGCTCGTAGCCGCGTTGCTTCATGCGGTCGCGCAGAGCCTTGTCCATGAGAACGCGGTGCAGAGCGCGCATGATCTCGAATACGTTTTCGGGATTGACCAGCACCGCCGCATGCCCCACCACCTCGGGCAAAGACGATACGTTGGAAGTCACCACCGGAGTCCCGTGCGCCATGGCTTCGAGCGGCGGCAGGCCGAAGCCTTCATACAGCGATGGGAACACAAATATTTTTGCCTCATCATAGAAAATCCGCAGCACTTCGATGGGGACAAATCCCAGGAACCGCACATCGTGCTGCACGCCGCTGCGCACCACGGTTCTCCGCAGGTCAGGATTCCCGGAAAGGTCGTCTCCAATAATGATGAGCTTGAGATCGGGATAAGCCTGATCTCTTTCCAGTTCCGTCTTCAGCGCGGAAAACGCCTCGATCATGCGCACGACATTCTTGTGCGCACTGATTCGCCCGGCATAGAGCAGAAAAGGATACGTCACCTGGTAGCGCTGCGCGATCAGTTCGCGGTCGGCAGCGCTGGCGTGGCCGTGCAGGAAGCGTTCGTCAATGGCGTTGTAAACCACCTCGACGCGGTCGGAGGGAATTTCAAACAGCTTTTCGATTTCGTTGCGCGTGAAATTCGAGACGGCAAAGATTCGCGCCGCTCCGGCCAGCACTCGTTTTGTCATTTGAAAGTGAAAAGACCGCCAGAACCCGCTCTGCTCGCGGGCTCGCGACATGTGTTCCAGCATGTCGTGCACGGTCATGACGTACGGACAAGGCAGCATCCGCGGCACGGAAAAAAGATTGGGGATATGCACCAGGTCACAGCGCAATCCTTTCAGGGCGGTGCGAAACTCGCGGTATCCTGCAACCGAACGGTCAGACGCGAGCAGCGGCACGCCACGAAAGTTAGCCGGCAGAGCCTCGATTTCCTCGACCTTGGCGGGGGGGCCGATCAGCAGAAACTCATTCTCGCAGTCGAGCCGGCCCAGCGTGCGCACCACATTGCGGATGTAGGTGCCCACGCCAAACTCGGTCATCCGCCGAATGTCGATGGCGATCTTCACCGCTGGCATTTAACCACAGAGGGCTCGCAGGAACACAGTGGAATTATGCCCGCACTTCCGCCTGCGCCTTCGCCCGCCGGTCGGCATAGAGTGGGAAGGCCTCGCACAAGTCGAGCACTTGCTTGCGCACTTTGCTCAGCACAGTCGCATCCGTCCGGTGAAGGAGCGCTTCGGCGATCCAACGACCGATCTGAGTCATTTCAACCTCTTTCATACCGCGCGTAGTCAACGCCGGCGTACCGATGCGAACGCCGCTCGGCTTCATCGGAGGGTTGGTATCGAACGGAATCGCATTCTTGTTAACCGTGATGCCGGCCTCGCCCAGCGCCTTCTCGGCCTCGCTGCCCAGCATCCCTTTCGAAAACACGTCAACCAGCATGAGGTGCGTATCGGTTCCACCGGAGATGATTCGGAAGCCCTCGTCGGCCAGCGATTGAGCGAGCACTTTCGCGTTAGCGACCACCTGCCGCGCGTAGTCGCGGAACTCGGGCTGCATCGCTTCCTGAAAACACACCGCCTTTGCCGCCATGATGTGCACCAGCGGCCCGCCTTGCATCCCAGGGAACACAACTTTGTCGATGGCCTGCGCAAATTCGGCCTTCGAAAGAATCATTCCGGAGCGCGGCCCGCGAAGGGTCTTGTGAGTTGTCGAAGTAACAATGTGTGCGTGCGGCACCGGCGAAGGATGCGCACCGCCGGCCACAAGCCCGGCGAAGTGCGCCATGTCGACCAGGAACAGCGCTCCCACCTTATCGGCGATCTGCCGCATCCGGGCAAAATCAATTGTCCGCGGATAGGCGCTGCCGCCGCCGATAATCAGTTTCGGATGTTCGGTCTCAGCGATTTTCTCAAGAGCGTCGTAGTCAATCGTTTCGGTTTCTTTGGTTACGCCGTAAGGAACAATCTTGTACGTCTTGCCGGAAAAATTCAGATGATGGCCGTGCGTAAGATGTCCGCCATGCGCCAGGTTCAGGCCAAGAATCGTGTCGCCCGGTTGCAGCACGGCGGCGTAGGCTTCCATGTTCGCCTGCGATCCGGCGTGGGGTTGCACATTGGCATGCTCCGCTCCGAAGAGTTGCTTGGCCCGGTCCCGCGCCAGGTTCTCGACCACATCTGCAAACTCGCAGCCGCCGTAATAACGCTTCCCGGGATACCCTTCGGCGTATTTGTTCGTGAACACCGAGCCCGCGGCTTCAAGCACAGCTTCGCTGACGAAGTTTTCCGAGGCAATCAGTTCGAGGCCTTCGTGCTGACGGCGCGTTTCGTTGTCAATGGCCGCGGCAATCTGCGGATCGTTTTCGTAAAGCGGGAGGTACATTTTCGAGGAAGTTTTCATGTTGTTTTCCTGATCTCGTTGGCCGAGGCCGCGTAGACCTGCGGATCGTGCCGCTCCATGTAACGCTCCGGGAACTTCACCGGAGTAAAGCCCACCTGCGAATAAAGCCCATGCGCGTCGCGAGTAGTAAGAATCCAGCGCCGCAATCCTTGCAGAGCGGGATGCTGCGTGATCGCCTCCATAAGCCACTTACCCAGCCCTCGGCCGCGGTGCGAGTCGAGCACGAACACATCGCCGACATAGGCGATGCTCGCGAAATCGCTGATCACCCGGGCGAACCCGACCTGCGCCAGTATCCCATCCGTGGGCGCCCCATTGCCTGCCCTGAGCTTGTCGAAGGGTCCCGCGTCCTTTGCGAGACGTGGGCAAGCGCCGTTACCATCATAAACACCAAAGCACAGCGCATGCTCAATCGACCGCGCCACCACTTCTCGCGGAACTCCCTTAGCCCAATAACAATTAGTCAGAAAGCCGTGAATCACATCGAGATCAAGCCGCGCAGGGTCGGTGCTGATCAAAAACTCGCCACGGCGGTGCTCAACGATAGTCTCGGGACCGACAGACTGCTGCATTGTCATATTTTAATCGGCGTCTGCCGGCTGCTGAATGCTCGTTTTAAAACGCCGTACGCAGAAAGCTCGCCAGTTGCCAGCCGTCCATGTATTTGTACGGCGTCTCACCCATCGTGTAATGGCCGCAAGGCAGCACGGCAACTTTGTGGTCGAGCCCGTGCCGTTCAAATTCCTCGACCACCTGCCGCGAGAGTTCCGGCAGAAACGTCAGATCATATTTCGCATAGACGATCAGCGACTTCCGCGGCCAGCGCGCGAATTGCTTGAAGTACGACATGGGGCTGACCGCCAGCCAGGCTTTCCGCAGCCGATCGAGATCAATCTGCTGCTCAATGCCCTGCCGGATATGCCGTGTCGACTGCCCGTGCCAAACCACATCGGCCACATAAGTCGATGCGTGATTGAACGCCGCTACCCGAATGCGCGGGTCGTGTGCCGTCGCAATGAACGCGTAGCACGAACCCAGGCTCGTGCCCACAATGCCGAGTTCGCTGTAGCCCTGCTGCTCAAGCCAGTCAAGGCAAGTACGGATATCGACCACTCCCTGGCGCACCGCGTCGAGCGTGCGGCCAATATTGGCGGAGACCGCGTAGTCGGCTCGGCTAATCTCGGCGGGCATGCGAATGTCGTGATACGGCATAGTCAGCCGCAACACCGCAATGCCCAGCATGTTGAACAGCTTGCACAGAGAAACGTAGGCGACCGCGTCGGCATTCCAGTGCGGCAGCAGAATAACCGCGCGCCGGCCGTGCGCCGGGAACCAGCGCGCATTCACCAGATTGTTTTCCGGATACGGCGTCTTCACCGGCGAAGTGAAACGCAGGAATTCTCCGAACGTTCCTTTTACTTTGGCCTCGAGCTTCAGGTCAGGAACTTCGCGGGTGGAGAACACCTGCACCTCACGGGTCTCCAAACGGAAATCCGTGGGCCGCGTATAGGAATAAAATTCATCGCTCGCCGACAGAATACGCCGGTTGTAATCGAGGATGAACTTCTCAGACTCCGCCGGATTCGTGCCAGGATGATTCGAACCTGGCACGTAGCCGGGACGATAGCCGTTGCGGCAAGGCCAGTCCCGCGTCCACTCTACGCCCCACTCCAGCGGACGCACCACCCGGTTGTTGTCCACCGAAGTGAGCCGGTGTTCCCAGTCATACATCCACTGTGCGTAGCGCGAGGGCATGGCTAAGTTTCTAGGGTAGCGCTCCAATCCAACTTTCCAGTCTAACAAGTAGCCGCGGGCCGCTCAGCCTGCAATCACGGAAGCGCAGCAATCAGTAGTTGGCGCGCAAATTTCGCCTTTGAACGGATGCCCGTTTGAAGAATCATTGGAACGGGGAAAGATGTATGTTTAGAATCCCGTTACTCGCAGCGGCGATTCGCGCCCGCGCGCCGAAACCTTCTCCACCGCCTCAATCTTCCCGTTCCTCACCAGAAGCGCATCATCGAAATTATTCACCGTGGGACAAATGTGCCGTGGCAGAAGAAACAGCACGCTTCCAACCGGCGGAGCGGCTGCCCCCTCTGCCACCGCGATCGGCAAGTGTTCTTCGCTGGGCGAACGCGGCGTGAGTTCCGGATGCCCCACCACCACGCAGGTCGGAACGCCGGCATCGGCCGAGACCGTCTTGTGGCCAGCATCGCAAGTCACGATACCCGCCCGCGGATGGCTCACCACTCGCGTCATGACGAGCACCGCCGGCCGGTACCTATATTCCCGCGGAAGTTCCTGCAGGCTGGTGGCATCGCAATAAACCACGGTTCCGGGCGAGACGCGATGCACAGAATCGCCGCGGCGAAACCCTTCACAGCTAAGCGAGCACGGAAACGTCGGCGTCCCTGACGTGATCACTTCGGGCACATGCATGCCGGCGCGCTCGAGTTCGCTCACAATTCCGAGCAGACGATCATAGCCGCGATGCGCCGCCTGCGTCCGCTCAGGTTCCGTCAACCCACCATATTGGCCGTCATAATAATGCAGCCCGCGGAACTCGATGTCCGCATCCCTAATCGCGCGCGCCAGAGCAAGCACCTTGTCGCCGTCGCTCTGCTCGATGCCGGTACGATTCATCCCGGGATTGATGTCGAGAAAAACCCCGACGTGGCTCTGCCGCCACTGCCGCACCTGCTCTTCATTCTCGGCCAATGCGGAAATGCGGACATCGGGAAACTGATCGGCGACTTCCCGTGCCCGGCGCGCATTCGCGCCCATTGCCGGATACGCGAGCAGTACATCGGCCGCGCCGCTCTGGCAGGCCACCAGCAATTCCAGCGTGGTCGCACACTTGAAATTGCGAACACCGCGTTCCACCAGCAGGCGCAGAGTGTAGCCGAGCTTCGCAGTCTTAATGTGCACGCGCCATCGGCCAGCGTCGCCGCCGAGCAACTCCAGTGTTCGCTCGATGTTGGATGCAATAAGCTCTGGATAAATCACCAGCGCCGGAGTCAGCACGTCCTCGACGCCGGACACACCGTAGCTCTGGTTCCAGGGAAACTCGCTCAGCATGATTCGTGCTTCGCTCAATCAGACCTGAAGACCGTGCAGGTAGGGGACGCTGGCCTTCATCATGTCCAGACTCATTTCGACGAAATAATTTTTGATACCGCCGGTTTTCGCTGCCGTAAAGATTTTCTTCCAGTCCAAAGAATCCTGTCCGACCGCCATAACTTTTTTCGTTTGCGCCGACCAGCCCTGCACATGCATGGAAATAAAGCGCCCAGGATACTTCGTGAAATACTCGGCCGCATCGTACCCCCGGCTGATCGTCGAGACCTGAAACTGGAACTTGACCAACTTTGGATCGAGCAGTCCAAACAACAAGTCGTACGTCCGTTTGCCGTCAACCATGGTGAGTTCAAAATCCTCGTTGTGAAGTCCCTGCTGAATCCCGGCTTTAGCGGCTTGTTCCCCCATCTTGTTGTATTCGTCGGCGGCCCGCTTCACGTCATCCATGGTCGGATTCTTAGGCCCGTCAAGGCTCGGCACCAACATCTGCGTCAGGCCGACATCTTTGGCCCAGTCAAGGGCGCGCTGCTGATTCGATCTAAGTTCGTCGATGCCGAAATGCGAGCTCACGCAACTCACCCCGGCGTCGCCCAAAATATTCCGCAGCTCCGCTCCCTTATATTTGCCGAGGCCCGCGAAGCCCTCATCCGCATAACCCACCGGCGAGCACAATTCAATCGTCTGAAATCCGGCCGCAGCGAGTTGCTTGACGGTGCCAGGAAAGTCCTGGGCAATCATTTTCCTGACCGGCCAAGTCTGGCATCCGATGGGCATGCCCAGCGGATCAGCGCGCAACTCCAGCACCCCGGCGGAAACAAGCCCCGCCGCAGCCGCATAACCTGCCGCTCTCTTCAGAAATTCTCTTCTCGATTTTGCAGACATAGGTTTCCTTTCGCGCTTACTACTACTCTCGATCCACTCGTGGAAGAGCGGCCCTTTCCAGGGCCGCGTCAGAAGCTGCCCTTGACGTGGGCTTTAGCCCCTGCGTTCGCTTTACAGTTCCCACCCGCTGCGCCGTTCCGGCCGCACCCACTTCTGCGCGACATCCGAGTTCACCTTCAGGTTCGAACGATCCCACGTGAGCCTCTGTCCCAGGCGAGACGCCACATTTCCCAGCAGCAGCGTCTCTGTGACCATGCCCTCGAACTCGAAATCTCCGCCGGGCTTCACTTTGCCGCCCTTGCAGGCGTCCAGCCATTCCCGCTCGTTGCCGGGCGAGCGGGGCAATGTCTTCGGCGGTTGCTTGTAACTGTCCATTTTCGATTGCGGAATCAACTTCGGATCGCCGCCATTGAACGTACACAGAATCTTTCCACGATCTCCGATGAAGAGCATCCCCTCATCTTCCTCTTCATGCTCCGACTTCATTGGACGATTTTCTTCCAGCTCGTCGGGCCGTGCCGGTTTCAGTCCACCGTCATACCAGGTGAACTTTACCGGAGGCATATCGCCTCGCGCCCCGAAGCTGTAGCGGATGATCGAGGCCAGCGGATAAGTCTCATCATAGCGATCGCTCGAACTCGATTCCACTGAGCGGCGCATCCAGCTTCAACACGCGAAAGATCGTGTCGAAACTGTAGGACCCCATATCGCCCAGCGCTCCGCAACCGAAGTCAGCCCACCCGCGCCACACAAACGGCAGATACGCATGGTTAAACGGCCGTTGCGGCGCTGGCCCCAGCCACATATCCCAATCCAAACCTTCGGGCGCCGGCTCAGTTTCTTTGGGCCGCTCAACGCCCTGTGGCCAGAACGGACGGCTCGACCAATTCTTGACCTCGCGCACCGGGCCAATCGCGCCATCCCAAATCCATTCGCAGAGCTGGCGAGTCGCTTCCGACGCCTGGTTGCCCACCGCAATCTGCGTGGCTACGCCGGTTTCGCGCGCAATTTCAGCAATGCGCCGCGCCTCATAAATGGTGTGGGTCAGCGGCTTCTGGCAAAAAACATGTTTGCCTTTCCTCATCGCAGCGGCCGACACAGCCGCATGAAGATTGTCGGTAGTACACACGACAACGGCGTCGACATCCTTCTGCTTCTCCAGCAACTCGCGGAAGTCGCTATAAGCCGCGCATCCCTTATATTGTCCCGAGCGCGTCTGCGTGCCGTAATATCCGTCAACAATTTTCTGGCAAGGTTCGCGCCCCGCAACTCCGCTGGTAACGGCGAGAGTGTGCGACAACTGAATCGGCTGGTCGGGGCTGAGCCAATCCCACCCGCTGTCGACGCCCAGCAATTTCCGCACGGAATGGCAGAACTCATGCGTACTCCATTGCGGATAATTCGCGCCGGATTTATTGACGTCACAGACGGCCACGCCCTGCACGTCAGCTTCTTTCAGGAAATGCAGCATCACGCGCAATCCCTGCGCACCCACGCCAATGAATGCAATATTTACTTTGTCGCTGGGCGCAACATAGCCTGCGCCGCCCAAAACCCGGCGCGGCACAATCGAAAAACCGATAGCCGCCGCGGCGCTTTGCCCCAAGAACTCACGCCGCGAAACCCCACTCTCCAATGAACTGCCGGAACGAAGCTGATTCTTCACCTGTCCCCCTCTCCGTGATCGCAGTCTGAAACGGTGTCCGATCTTCATGGACCGTCTACGTTAACCGTCCGCCAACAGCGACGCTCAGCCGCCGGTTCATTCAACCCCGGATACTGTAAACGAACCTGAGGTCCAGATGTGGGAAATTGAGTGTCAGAAATCGGAACGAGAAAAGTTGGGGAATCTCAACACGAACCGGGCGCGCGTTCGCGCGCACTCCTCAACGCAGCAAGAATACAGCGGCAACCGCCGCGGCGACCACCAGAAGCACACCCACCACGTACTTGTTGGCCCCAAGCCACGACTGCGAGGGCTCCAGCCCCGCGCCCAAGACGAACTCTGGGGAGGCAACTGCCGCTGGGACGGAAGACGGAACGGAAGAGGGAAGCGAAGCGGGAACCGATTGAATTGAACCTGCAACAGACGACCGAATCTCCAAATGTGCCGCCGGTCCTGCCTCGGTTTCGGGCTCGATTTTAGTCGTCATCGCCGCATTCATCGGCTGGCCGGCGCCTTCTTTGGCACGTACGCCCTGCTCCGCAGGTAGCGAGGGCGACGCCGCGCCCGAAACCGCAACCGTAGCAGACGCACTGCGCGTCGTTGCCTGGGAAGCACCCACGGCACTCGACTGCGCCGCCGCCGCGAAAGCCCGCGTCTCAGGCTTAGCACCTGGCTTAAGAACTGCCGCACCCGCGCCCGCGCCCGGGATGTTGCCCGGTCGCGCCGCCGGCTTCAGTTGTCCCCGCCATTTTCTCTCCTCGCACTCCACACAGAGCGTGCGTCCCGCCGTCACCGGAAAGCCGCAGGCCGCGCACTTCCGCAGACTCCGCAATACCGGCGGAACATGGCTCTGGTCGGGATCTTCCGCGACGCCTGCCTCGGCAACTGGATTCAGCGCCGCCGACCAGAACAATGCTTTCTTCGGCAGGGTGGTGCTAAGGGACGCCGGAGAACCTTCGGGAGAGGTCATCGTGGAAGTCTGCGGAGAAATCACCGCGGAAGTCTGCCGAGAAATCGCGGCGGCAGTTTCAGGAGAAATCGTCGTGGAAGTTTCCAGAGATATCACTGGAGAAATCTCCGGAGAAGCCTTCGGAGAAGTCACGGAGGAGGCCTCAGGAGAAGTTTTTGGGGGGCGCGGCGCCTCCATCGCTGCGATCGACTCTTCCTTTCGCACCGGAGCTTTAGCCCCTGAGGCCGCTTCCAGGACTTGATCTTCCTGCACCTCAACTTCGATTTCGTCAACCTCAACTTCCTCAACCACCGGCGCGCAGACCGCGCCCATTTTCAGCCGCTCCGGCAGGTTCTGCGCAGCCTGGGCCAGCCGCACCGCCGTCTCTACCATCTCACTGAGCCGCTGCACCGCCGAAACATCGCGCGCCCCAAAGGCATTCGCCTTCCCGGAGAAAAGTTCAAATACCCCCAGCACCTCATCATCATTCACCACCGGCATGACTACCACCGATGCGATTCCCATCTCGCGGCACACCTCACGGTTCACCCGCTTATCGCGCTCGGCATCGTCGCAGCGCAGCGCCTGGCGCGTGCGCACGCTCTCGCCGGAAAGTCCGAACTCTGTCGAAAGCAACGCGCCCAGTTCTGGCGCATTCATCCCCGTACTGGCACGGCACAGCATGTCGTTCCTGCCGTCGCGGCGAATCGCGATCGCCGCACCACTGGCCCCCGTAATATATTGCGCGCGGTCTGCCAGCAACTGCAGCGCCGCATCCAGATCACGTTGCGCCATCTCCGCCAGCGAATGTCCGCCATCCTCTTCCGGAAAGCGCACGCTCTGAGTCAGACCGTCTGAAGCCAGACCGGCTGGATGAAGCCCGGCTGCAGCAACGCCGCCCGCCGCCAGGCGAACGCTTGTTTCCGCCCGCGCTGCCGCCAGGGCCGCGGATACGCCCGCCTGATGGATCGGATTTGAATTGTTCTGGCCTGCCGCTTTTACCGGATGCAACGCCGCGTCCGCGGCCACAGCCGGCTTCGTGCCGGCAGCCGCTGATGTGCGATCGAGAGTCGAGTTCGCTTCCATAGCGTCCGTCATCCTGGTGAGTCGGTCTGAAGCGGGCGCACCGGGCCGCAATCCGTCCGGCACCTAAACCTATAAGGATGCAGTAATTGGAGTCTCGCTCGCAGCGCACGAGGTGTCAAGAATCGCGCCGGGCAAAGGTACTAAGCCAAAAGTTTCCTTCCTAGACGGTTTGCCGGCCCGGTAGCTGTCGTTGCCGCCGAGCGCAGCCGGACGTTGCCGCTGTGCGTTCCCCACGTCGCCGCCGTGAATAGCTGACGTTGTCGCCATGTGCAGCCGATGCGGCCGCCATGCGTTCCATTGCCGACGGCGCCACCGTGGAAGAGCGGCGCTTCAGCGCCGCGAAAAGGTGAGCAATCTGGAAGGGCTTTAGCCCCCGTGGTCCTAAATCCTCGCCGCGAAGGATCCCCGCCGCCGCAGCGCCGCTTGCGCCAGCCCGTTCGCTTCCGCGTTATCCTCGCGCGGCACGTGCGAAATGGAAAACGCCAGCGACCGCGCCAGCTTCCGGCAAGTCCAATGCAAAGAGTAGAGTCGCTGGCTGCGGCACGTATACTCCCCGGTCATCTGTCGCACTACAACTTCCGAATCCGAATACACATGCAGCTTCTGCGCCTTGCGCGCTACCGCGTACTGCAGCGCTTCCATCAGCGCCGCGTACTCCGCGACGTTGTTATCCTGATGCCCAATCCATTTCGCGATGCGCACCGGTCCGCTGGCGCAACCGCTGATCACCACTCCAATCCCCGACGGCCCCGGATTCCCCAGGCACCCGCCGTCCACATAAGCCACCAACTCCGCCATCACAGCTCCAAACGTGCCAAAGATGCCAAGGGCGAAAGACTGAAATGTGAAGAAGGAAAAGAAAGAGGGTGCCCCAGGTCTCGCGTCTTTTGCGAGATCTGGGAATTTCCTGATCCCCATCGCCAGACCCACCTTAAAATTCCTTCCACTCTGCACGATGCGCCCATATCAATCCACCGTCAAGACGATTATTTGGTTCCCTTTCATCATTTTGCCACCTGCCCCAGCGCTGTGCAGCCTCTGTGAAAAAAAAGGGTTAATACAAATCACCTGTGGATAAGTTCCTGCCCAGCAACCATTTGCATTCCCCGTTATGCACAGCTCTAGTCCGGGCTACTGCACCAATAGTTTGCGTTGACGTTTTCTGTTTCTCTGTTAAGGTGATCTCCGTCGACGGTTGAAAGGGACAGCGAAATAAAATTTGCGGTCCCGAAGTAGACTGGGTGATCAGCCGGGCGGGGCAACCTGCAAGGCGGCCAGACCTGAAAAAACCGACGGCTCTGCGAGGGGCAGTTGGGGTTTGGGACTGCGAAAGCAGTGATCGCATCAAGGGGCTGTGACGGTACATGCATCCACGCTGTTGGCTCCCTCGCAGGAGGCGGCGGCTAGAGCATAACCAAAGTCACGGCCCTTTCAATTTTTTCCCCGCCTGTTTTTCTCCCATCAATCCACGCGCTAACTACCTGTCGATGAGCGATATCGGGATTTTGAGCCAACCGACACTCCACAAACGACAGTGAGGCCACTGTAGCGACACACTCCCAAGTGAAAATGCTTTATCCGATTGATCGGTGCCGGAACGATGGTATGCTTTTGGCGGCTTGTTGCTCGACCTGACCGCGAACCATCCCGCACGTGAGGCTCTTTTTATGATTCGCCATCGCCACAAAACTCCCATGACCCTCATGGCGCTCATGGCGCTGCTTTCGGCATCGCTCTTTATCATCACTCCCGTCCGGGCACAAGGCCCGGCTGCCGACAACGGAGTCGCTGCCAGTGATCCGGTGAGCAGTGCCTCTACCGTGACTTTCACAACGCTGGCCGACTTTGGGATCGGTGACGGGGAATACCCAAACGCACCTCTCGCCCAAGGCACCGACGGCAATCTCTACGGCACGACTCAATTTGGCCATGCTCCATCCAATGGCTTCGCGTTCAAAATGGCAACCACTGGCGGGTTGGCGACTCTCCCGGGTTATTCCTGCACGGAGACAGGCTGTACTGGGGATAAGTCCTATGCAGGCCTTGTATTAGCCGGCGACGGTAATTTCTATGGAACCACCTCTGAGGGAGGGAATGGCGCTTACAGAAAACCGGGCACTGGCGGCACCGTTTTCCAGGCCAATGCGCAAAGCGGAATTACTACGCTCTACAGCTTTTGCTCGGAACTAGAGTGCGAAGACGGCCTAAATCCCAGTGCGCCTATTACCGTCGGCAGCGACGGAAACTTTTACGGAACCACTCAGGGCGGAACCCTTCACGATTCGGGCACCGCCTATGTCGTAACCCTCGCCGGACAGCACACGGTCTTGCATTATTTTTGCTCGTTGGCGAATTGCGCAGACGGCGCTGGTCCCTCCAGCCTTATCCAAGCCACGGACGGAAACCTTTACGGCGTGGCAGGGAGCGGCGGAACGGGCGTGGATTGCTTTACACCAGGAACCTGCGGACTGGTCTTTCGGATGACTCCGCAAGGCGTGACGACAACCGTGTACAACTTCTGTTCAGAACTCAACTGTGCCGACGGTTTTGCACCACGGGACATAATGCAGGCTGCCGACGGCAACCTCTACGGAATTACCGGCGCTGGGGGAGCTTACAACACTAGCAATTACGACGGCGGTGGCACCATTTTCAAACTCACTCTTCAAGGAGCGCTCACCACTCTATACAGCTTCTGCAATGTTTATGGTTGCCAATATGGCGTTAATGCGGGCAGCCTCCTGCAAGCCACCGACGGCAACCTTTACGGCGTAGTTGGGGTGGGCGAGGGTGCTACTTGTTATTTCGCCTACGGCTGCGGCACGATTTTCAAGCTCACTTCCTCGGGCGTGTTTACTACGCTCTACACTTTCTGCGAACAGGGCAGTGAGACCTGTCCCGACGGTATGTTCCCTGAGGGAATCGTCCAGGCCACCGACGGAAATTTCTATGGCACTACTTTTCGCGGTGGCATTCGTGACTATGGGACCGCCTTCAAACTTTCCGTGGGACTCAAGCCGTTCGTCGAAACCGTCACCAATTCTGGCTCCGTAGGATCATCCGTGATCATCTTGGGAAATAATCTCACCGACGCGACCAGCGTCACTTTCAATGGCATTCCGGCAACTTTCACGGTTGTATCCAGCACGGAGATAACGGCCGCAGTCCCGGTTGGCGCAACCACAGGCCCAGTGGTTGTCACGATCCCAGGTGACACCTTGAAATGTAATAGGAAGTTCTTTCAGGTTACGCCATAGCCATTGCTGTCGCGGTGCTGCGCCAGTCATCACAGAATATCTCTGTAGCATTCCAACGCTACCCGAACCAGCTGACTGCGAGTACGCACTTCAGTCTTTGCAAATAATTGCTGGAGTGTGTTCTTAACCGCGCTCTCCGAGACATTCAAACGTGACGCGATTTCCTTGTTGGCCAACCCCTGAACCACCAGCCGGAGCACCTCCGACTCACGACTGTTCAGAGCGGTTCTCTCTTGATGCTCTGACCCAACTGCCGAATTGGACTCTGCCGCCCCGGCCCGCTCTTCGGTGACATCGGCGATGATGGCGGCCAGCTTCGGCACCGGCCCGTCTTTATAACTCGAAAACCACACGTCCGCCAGGAACGATTCTCCATTCCCGCGATGCCCCCGGCATTGCATCGACGACCTGAACTGCGGTCCTTCTTCCCAGCGTAATGCGTGATGTAGCTCTGGCAGAAATGCCGCGATGGGCTGTCCGATCAGTTGTCCGTCCCGCGGCGCCATCAACTCCGTGGCCGCCTGGTTGGCCAGTTCAATGAAGCCATGCTCGTCGACGGTGACGATGGCCGCTGGACTCGTCTCCACCAAAACCCGCAGTCGCTCCTGGGACGCCAGTCTCAACCGCCGGTTGCGCAGGACCTCGGATATGAAGAGCCCGGAGCCGACTAGCGCCAACGCTTCAAAACTCGTACGGATGGGAGCATCCGCCGGGTCCAGGTTGCTGAAGCGCTCGCTCAGCAACGCGCATGCAATGCCCATGAGAGTGATGGCCCATCGCGGCAAAAACCCAGCCGCCAGCATGATCGGAAATAAATAGAGGAAGCCCAGGGAAACATAAGGCTTCGTCCACCAGTCGATGGCTGCAATCGCCAAGACGATGGCGGCACTGGTCAGCAGCACCGCCGTCCGGTTCCGGGCCTCCCAGATCGATTCCAAGTTCAACATGGCTTTCAAGTTGAGCTAGCGATTATCCCATCATTTTCGAGGTTCCAGAACCCAATCAAAAGATTGTCGGCTCGATTGCCAGATTCGCAATCAGAGGATTGGCCGCTTCTTGCTCGAACCGGCTTGTCCGATTGTCCTCCCGATCATCCTCCAATCAACGGATTGCGAAACGTTCCGCCCCGCAGATCGAAATACTGCCAGCCAAGCCATTCGAGTGTCTCCCGAAGGCCGGGATTTCCAGATACACAAGGGTCAGACCCCTGCCGGTAGGGGCCTGGGGATGCGTGTCGCTAGATCCCAGCGGAGCCATAGATGATTCGTCGAATTGTTGATTTTGCTCTGAACAACCGCCTGCTCGTGCTGGCTTTCGCGGTGATGCTTTTCGCCGGGGGCATCGTGGCATTCCGGGACCTGCCCATCGAGGCCTATCCCGATGTGGCCGACAACTACGTCGAGGTCATCACGCAATGGCCGGGAATTTCGGCGGAGCAAATCGAACAACAAGTTACAGTCCCACTGGAAGTTGTGATGAACGGCATCCCGCATGTCGTCCATCTGCGTTCGTTCTCGCTGTTCGGACTTTCCGACCTGAAACTGATCTTCGACGACGAATCCGACAACGACTGGAACCGGGAGCGCGTCCTGGAGCGCCTGAGCCAGGTCACCTTGCCGCCCAATGTCGTGCCGCAAATGGGTACGGACTGGAGTCCAGTCGGCCAGATTTATTTCTTCACGCTGCGCAGCACCAATCCGGCCTATGACCCCATGGAACTGAAGTCCATCGAAGACTGGGTCATCGAGAAGAATTTCAAAGCGGTGCCTGACGTGGTCGACGTGGCCAGCTTCGGCGGCCCCACACGCGAGTACCAGGTCCGCGTGGACCCCAATAAACTCGTTTCCTACGGTCTGAGCCTGGCACAAGTCGAGCAACAGCTCACCAACAACAACGTAAACGCAGGCGGAAGCTTCATCCAGGAGGGTTTGCAGCAGATCAACGTGCGCTCCGTCGGGCTGGTCGATCACGTTCACGACATCGAACAAACGGTCATTCTCACGAAGAACGGCACGCCGCTTCGGGTCAGAGACATCGCCGAGGTTTCCCAAGGGCCAAAGATTCGCCTGGGACAATTCGCCAAAGCCATCCATCGTGAAGACGGAAAGATCATCGACAACGACGATGTGGTGTCCGGCATTGTGCTGTTACGGAAAGACGCCGCCGCGGACACGGCCCTGCAAGGCATCCACAAAAAGGTTGAGGAACTCAATAACCATATTTTGCCTCCGGGCGTAAAGGTCGTTCCGTTCATTGACCGCAGCGATCTGGTCCACTTCACCAGTCACACCGTGCTGCACAACTTGCTGGAAGGAATGATCCTGGTGTCGATCATTCTTCTCATATTCCTCGGCAACGTCCGGGGCGCTCTGATCGTGGCAGCCACGATTCCATTCTCGCTGTTGTTCGCGTCGATTTGCCTGGACTTGCGGCACATCCCAGCGAACCTTCTGTCTCTCGGCGCGCTCGATTTCGGCATGGTGGTCGACGGCTCCGTGGTGATGATCGAAAACATCGTGCGCCATTTAGGCCAAAAGAATGGGGTAAAGACGCCAAACGAACGAATCAGTGAGGCCTCCCACGAAGTCCAGCGCCCGGTGTTTTACGCAATCGCCATCATCATCACTGCTTATTTGCCGATCTTCACCCTCCAGCGCGTCGAGGGCCGGCTGTTTCATCCCATGGCCTGGACCGTCGCCTTCGCACTGCTCGGAGCGTTGCTGTTCGCGATCGTGATTGCGCCCGTACTCGCGAGTTTCGCGTTCGCCAAAGGAGCGAAGGAATGGCATAACCCGGTCATGCACTTCCTGACTGAACGCTATCGCATCGCAGTTCGCTGGGCCATTCATCATCGCGCCCTCACGGTTGGAACGGGGTTGCTCGGGCTTTTTATCGCGCTTTACCTCGCCCTAAGCGGCGTCATCGGTTCCGAATTTCTTCCCCACCTGGATGAAGGCGCCCTCTGGGTGCGTGGCACGCTGGCGCCCAGCACTGGACCGGACGAAGGAATCCGGGTGTCGAATCAAGCGCGCATCACACTTTGTTCCTTCCCCGAGGTTCCACAATGCACCAGTCAAACCGGGCGTCCCGATGACGGCACGGACACAACCAGCTTTTTCAACACCGAATACTTCGTCGACCTCAAACCGAAGGAAGAATGGCGACCGGTCTTTCACGAAAATAAAGACGAACTCATCGCCGCCATGAATCGCGAGCTCAACAAAATTCCGGGAGCCGTCTGGGGTTTTTCTCAGCCCATCGAAGACAACATGGAAGAGGCAGTCAGCGGCGTGAAGGGCGAACTCGCCACCAAGGTCTACGGCGATGACCTGAAAACCCTGGAAGAAAAAAGTGACCAGATCGCCAGGATCATGGCCAGCGTCAGGGGAATTGAAGACCTCGGAGTTTTTCACGTCCTGGGCCAGCCCAACCTGAACGTTACAGTGAATCGCGACGCCGCAGCTCGTTACCAGATCAACGTTGCGGACATACAGGACGCCATTCAGACCGCCGTCGGCGGTAATGCGCTCACTCAAGTTTTAAAAGATGAGGCGCGCTACGACCTCGTCTTGCGCTATCTCCCGAAATACCGCGATACGCGGGAAGCGATCGAAAACATTCGCCTGCTCGCGCCTTCCGGAGAACGCGTATCGCTGGCACAGCTCTGCACCATCGAAGAGAAAGATGGCGGCTCCGAAATCTATCGCGAAGGCAATCAACGTTACGTCGCCATCAAGTACAGCGTCCGGGGCCGCGATTTGGGCGGCGCCGTAGAGGAGGCGATGAAGAAGGTCAACGAACAGGTCAACCTGCCCTCTGGATATCACATCGACTGGGAAGGAGAATACGAAAGTCAGAAAAGAGCCGACGAGCGTTTGCTGATCGTTCTGCCCATCACTATCCTGCTTATCTTCATCATCCTGTACACGATGTTCAAGTCCTTCAAATGGGCATTGCTGATTCTGGCGAACGTGGCCATGGCTCGAATCGGCGGTCTGCTCGCGCTTCTGATTACCGGCACCAATTTCAGTGTTTCCTCCGGCGTCGGCTTTCTGGCGCTGTTCGGCGTGTCGGTGCAGACCGGCGTCATCATGCTGGAATACATCAACCAGCTTCGGGCACGCCGATATTCAATCGAGGATGCCGCAGTTGAGGGCGCCGTGTTGCGGCTCCGCCCCATCATGATGACCATGCTGGTGGCAACGCTGGGTCTGCTCCCAGCCGCTCTCTCGCACGCAATCGGCTCCGACTCGCAGCGCCCCTTTGCCATCGTCATCGTAGGCGGCTTGATCGCCGACCTGGTGATGAGCATCTTTCTCCTGCCAACTCTATATGTCTGGGTCGCCGCAGAGCGGGACGTCCTCCCGTCAGGGGACGGTCAATTCGAAGAGGGCGAGCACGTCGATTAATTTTGCACCTGGGTGATCAGCTGGGGTGTGACGGTACATGCATCCACGCTGTTGGCTCCGGCGCAGGAGGCGGCGGCTAGAGCATAACCAAAGTCACGGCCCTTTCAATTTCCCCGCCTGTTTTTCCCCAAAGCCGCGCTGACTACTTGTCGCTCCAAGTATTGCCCCGCTGCTGGGCTCCAGGATCCTAAATCAAAAAGACTCCAAATCAGCGACCGCCCAGACAGCCCCTGTAACCAGGAAAGTCAGAGCGCATTCGGACCAGTTGAAATGCGCCTCTGGGTGAGCGATCAGGCGCGGAACCCAAACCATTACACCAAACAGTGCCAGCATGAGCGCCATCAGACGCATCGCAAGCCGCGCCTGGCGATTCACGAGAATGGCAATGGCTGCGAGTGCAAACGCGACCGTCGTAACGATCGCCCAAAACATCTGGCTGGGCGGAATCCATTTCGGAACCAGGCTGGCTGTGTCACGAAGCAAGAGTGCCTGACCCAGGGTAAAGGAAATCGCACAGACGCCGAGTCCAAGCCGTGCCAGTCGGCCGAGCACTGTCACCCGCGCTGCATTTGCCTCAGTCGCAGCGTACAGCGCAAGCGCGCCGCAGAGTAAAGAAAAGAACAGGAAGAAGCTCCCTCCGAATCGATCGTAGATGTTCGCTGCGGCAATGATGTCAGGGACACAAGCCAGCGAGAAACTCAAATAGACAACGCCAAGTACGACCGAAGCCACGCGCGCGGTGCGCGGGTACAGTATCCCAATCCCGCCGGCAATTAGAGCGGCCATGAGACACCCGCCAACGATGGCGCCGAAAGGCAGGCTCCAGATATGTTGCAAGTTTTGCCAGGTATCAGCGTCGTGCCACATCAGCGCAATGACGCCGAACCACACCGCCGCTGCGCCCAAAACGATCCGTCCATACAACGCCGTCTTCATACACAAAAGGTAACAGACATCCCAGAAAGCGAGGGGATGAACCTAATCCCGACACGTACTCGCGATGCAAGGGTTAAGCGGCCTCGAGCAATACTCTGTGACGCTGTACAGATGCGCCAGGGGTCAATGAGCGTAACGGCGATCTTTCGCCAGTTAGAAACCTGCGTTCAGCAACCCTCGAAGGTCCCCATCATGCTGAGCAGGAGCAAAACAGCTGGAAGTAGCCCAAATGCCCACCACCATTTGCCCTTAACCGCTGCCCAGAGAACCGCGACCGGCGATGCAAGACTAATCAGAAGAATGAGCCACGAAAACAATCTTACGGAAGGGGCACAAACAGAAGTAAACGTTTGAACGTAGAGAAGGATGACCCAACCCGCGATCACACCGGCGACGCCAGCAATGCCGATCCTTCGCTCAACGAGCCTCGGGTTATCATGTGCATTCATTCTGCATTCTCGGTGTATTGCTACTCAAGGCGGCGTCAACGAGTCTAATCGCGATTTTTCGTTTGCTAGGCTCTGATGCCTTTGGCCTCCCGCCTGCCGAGCAACACGATCAGCAAAAACGCGATGAGGATCGGAAGCGCGAGGAGCCACTTGAACTCTACCCAGAGAACGGCTACACCCAAGAGTATTCTTCCGTAGAGCGGTACCACCACGCCCTGCTCCATCCATCGATTAGTAGCGGCCCTCATTGCGACCTCTAGGACCTGCAATCCGAGAATCCCGGAGAGCAGCAAACCGGCCAACACAACAGCGGTTCTACGGCGCATAAGCCTCCCTTGGCAGCGGTAACTTCGGGACTGGCGTCGCACTGCACTCTCAACTCTTGGTCAGAGACCATCACTCCGGAAACATAACGAACGTAACCAGACCTTTGCACTCATGGAGGATTGGCGGGCTGGCCGACCGGGGTCAATTAGTGTAATCGGGATTCTGCATCGATTATCGTGTGCCAGGCGTGACTCGTGGCCTCAACAGGGTCAGACTCAAGACTATGTGCGCCAGCAATCCGTAGAAAATCACGTTCACTCCAAGCAAGGTTGCAGCGTAATAGTATTCGCTGCAATGCGTGACGAAACCGACTACCACAGCAACGATTGCTCCTGGCGCGAGCACGTAGTTTAATTCCCACGGCGCTCGGTTACTCATCCTGAGCCAGAACGCTGCTGACGTAATTATCACTCCGGTCAAACTCGCTAGGCTTAGCCGTGCTATCCACGACCGGCGACGAACGTCCAGAGTTTTTGTGATGTTGTTTGCGAGCAGTTCTGTCCCCATAGTCAAAAGTGTATGAGGGCCAGGAATGCACCGCCACATTACCTTCGGTACTACAGGCGGGGGCCACGTCAGGTGTCGTCAACAGGCGCGAGCGCTCATTGATAATTGGGCCGCCTGGTGCGTGGTCAATGGCTGTAATCGCGATATTTCGCCAACTATCCCTCGGTCTCTGCAAACCTCAGCGCTTTCATTGACCCAAGTACGCGAAGGTCTCCAAAGATCACTGCGTCGCTGGGCTCGCGTCGGCGGCCGAGGTCGGTCGCAGCGCACGCCCAAACAGAATGCCGGTTTCCACCTCCACTGGGTGACCGTCCTGCCGATACGGCTTGAACCTCCATTGTCCCAGAGCATCGCTGATGACTCTTGCCTGATCAGGAAACGCGCTGAGGAAGTGAATGTGTTTCACCTTGCCCTCCCGGTCGATGATGATGCGGACGGGAACAGGATTGAATCTGTGCTGGGTCTGGGTGAAGATCGGATCAACCCGCGCAATCACATTTTCGTCGCGTGCGTAATCCTTGATGCAGACCGGGGCCGCGCCTCCGCCTGTCCCTGCCGCAGGGTCGGTCTCGGCGGGTAACTTCATCCGGTCCAGGTCGAGGATCAAGCTCTTCAACAGTTTGGTGTCACGACTCGAGATCACCATTTCGACGGCGTGGCAGCGAATTTGCGTGGCCACGACATACCAATGCAGCTCTGCCACCGGAGACCAATACGCAAAGAAGATAAAGGGGCGCCCCGCGATTTTGGTCGGCGTAGGCGGCATTTCGACTTTATAGTCGGCCTGCAGATTGTCCTTCGAGTAGTTGACCAACTCCAGCGCATTGGAAACAGGCAGCGGCGTAAAAAACATGTCCTGGGCGGTAATCAAGATGTTGCCGCGAGCCGGGCCCTTAAATGTGCCGGCAGGACTAATCTGCGCTAGTACGTAACGCCCGCTGTCGGAGGGCGGCGGGCCTTCGTATTTCTCTTCCCAGTCCGGAGGCAGGGCGTAGCTCATGTCGAAGTACCGGTTGGTGAAGATGTTGTTCGCAACACTCCCACCCTCCGGTAGAGGAGTTAGGGAATCACTCGCGCTCGGCCACGCTCCCTTTACCAGGATGCCGGGCGGCACCTTCGACCCGGGCGGAGCGTAGTTGGCAAAGTCTCCGCCGTTGTTGGGGAGGCTTGGTTTGCCACTTTGCCCCCAGACCGGAAATGATGTGGACAGCGCGAGAAGCAACGAGATAACTAACAATCGAGAGCGCATATTTGTCCGTGGGACTCAGTAGAAATTCTTCCAGCTTTGAAAGAACTGGCGAGACGCCCCAGCGTGTCTCGCCAGCAGCATGTGCAAAGCAATTACAGCGAGCGCAGGAAGTCCAAAATGTCCTGCTGTTGGGTGGAGTTCAGTTCGAAGAACTGTTGCTCCACGGTACTGGCTTCGCTGCCATGACTCGCGTGGTCCTGGATAGCCGTGAGCAGGTTGGAAGTGCGGCCGTCGTGCAGCAGGAATATCCTCTGCCCCAGGCCCCACAACGGAGCGGTGCGGAATTGGTCGCCGCCGGCGTTCCCCTGCGAAACGTTATCGGCGAGTCCTGAGCCCATGTTATGGATCTCAAGATCTGAGTAAGCATTCACTGGAGCAACGCTCAACGATCCGGTAAAGCTCGACTTTTGCGTCGTGCCTACCGTCGGATTGTGGCAGATGGCGCAGCCCGTAGAGACGAACAACGAGCTGCCAGTGGCGATTGTGGTTGAACTGACACTCGAACCATTCAGCACAACCCCACCGGGTGGCGGCGGAGCCAGGAACCGCATGAAGTTGGCGAACGCGGAAACGTCATCCAATACGGCCGAGTCCGACGTGGCGGCTGGGTTGGAGGTATCCTCTGGATAGCCGCTCCCGCTGAGGTCCAGACAGGTCGAGGGCAGCCCAGTGCCCACCTGGTCCTCCCCCGGCAGCGGACGGTCTTGAGTGAAGAGCTCGTTGCTGATGCCCATCTCCACGTTGTAAGCCTCCCCCGCAAAGACGTGGAGCGACTTGTTCTGTGCCTTCCAGCCAAAGCGGGTGATGGTGCCATCGTTGCCGTTGCGATTGAAAGTGCCGGAGACGCCAACATTATTTCGGAGATTGACCAGCTGATTGTTCAGCAAGGTTGAATCGTCCAGATTCTCAATCAACCCCGCGCCAAAGACCGGCGTGGGAATGCGGTAGATAACGTTGTTCTCCGCCACGGCGGTGGCGAAACTGGGCTGCGGCAGTATGGTGCTGCTATTGCAGCTGCCCGCATCGGAGCGGCCGGTGACGGTAAAGAGGTCTTCGACTCCGCCGTTCGGAGCGTTGTAGTCGACCGAACCGTTGGAGTTGAAGAAATACGGGAACCGGGCTTCACGAGTTGGCCCAGTGGCGGTGATGAAAGATGGGAGGATGTTTCCCGGCGCGACCCCGTTGGTGGGGAAACTGAACTGGGGATTCACGGCGGCGCCTGTCCCGCCGACCGCGGGCTGCGCGTGACATGAACTGCACTGATTTGAGTTGAACCGCGGTCCCAGACCGTTGTTGCCGGCCGGGCTGTTGGAAACGGACTCCACTTCCTGGAAACGCGCAAGACCATCGTTGAAAAAGTTGAGGATCCCCGGGTTGTCGTTGGCCAACACCGAAGAGAGTGCCGCGCCAGTGCCACGGCTGGCACTCTGAACCCCTGGATCGGTTTGAGCCAGTACCGCTGTCGCGAGGAACAGCGCCACTAAAGCCGCAACTGATGCGCACTTACCAGTGTTGACCATGCCAGTCCTGACCACGTTTGTCTTGATCACAATTCCTCCTTGGAACGCGTTCGTCTGTTTAATTGCTGCGGGACCGAAGCCCCGAGGGAATGCAGCGCAGGACGGCCCTACCCCAAGGCACACGGATACCAGGGGGCAGAACTTCGCCCTGAATCTTCAAACGATGGTGGCTTCAGACGATGATGGCTAGGTTAGCTTCCCCCGAGGTCAGATGAGGAAAAAGGAAGCATCCGGCGCGTCGTTCCGCTCATTCGTCGGATACACGCGTCTCACATTTGAGTTGAGCCCCTGCATTGCCGGGCGTCTAAACGGTTGAACGCTCAGCTGCGAGTTGGGCTTCTGCTGAAGAGCAAGGGACTGTGCGTTGATGCCGGTATCTGGGAGCGGGATCAAAGCACGGGAAATCGTTGCACCAGAAATTACCAGATTCTTACTGAGTGTCAAGTCAAAATGATGATTTCGTTACAGAAACCGAAAATAGTTTGTGCAGTGCTCATCGCAGGATAGTACGTGAATCGTTTCAGAACAATCTTGCGTAACTGTCGAAACCAAGCCCTTACACTCAAAACCCTGATCCGCAAGGTCAATGAGTGCTATGGCGATGTTACGCCAATCACAAATCACGCCTATCAGTGGACCACAATGAGAAAAGATATTCCGACCTTCACGCGCCGCTGGCAACAGCGACGGGTCGGACTTTACTAGTGAGCGCCCCCAGGAATTGTTCGGGGGCGGTCATGAAGGCGAAGTGGCCAGCATTGGGGATCAGGATTAATTCTTTCCTGGGTGCCCTGATGCACTTGAAGTAATCAATCGCGGCCTGGGTGGGGGTGATCACGTCGTCCTGCCCTTGGATCACGAAGTAAGCGGAGTGGATGTCGCAGGAGGTCTTCGGCAGGTCAGTGGCGATCTGGTCGGGGACGACGTGCTCGCCCGTGAACTGCATTCCGTCTTCAAGATTCTTAAATTGTTCAGGCTCTCTAGCCTTTAATTCTGCCGCTTGGCTGCGCAGGTGTTTCAACCACTCCTGATCGGAGGGAGCCCACAGTGACCCGAAATTGTATTTGCCGAGAAAACCCCAGTGATCGCCATTGGTCGGGCCGGGGCGGCCGATCGCTTCGAGCTCTTTGACCGTGGCCTGGTTTCCGTCCTTGCGCGCTTTAGCCAAGAGCAGATCGTATTGGATGTTGACAATCGCCATCCAGCTTGCGACCTGCCCTGTCCCAACGTAGGCGGCGAAGAGATCGGGGCGCATCTGTACCATGCGAGTGGCAACGAGCGACCCCCATGAGTGGCCGAGGACGATTATCTTTTTTTTGCCGAGTTCGCGGCAAAGATACTCCGCGAGTTCGACGCCGTCCTTCGAGATGCGGTCGAGAGTCACGTCGGGCGTGTTTGTGCCGTAGCGGCCGAAGGTGTGACCGGCTCCGCGCTGGTCCCATTGCACCACGGTGAAGGACTTTTCCCATGGCCTGTAGACTTCGGCTTGCGGCCATTGCGCTTCCCCCGGGCCGCCATGAACAACCAGGAGCACTGGATTCGCGCCGTTTTCCCCGCGAATGCTGATCCACTGATCGATACCGCCAAGCGGGACAAACATCGCTCGACGGACTTGCGCCGCGGCCTCCTGCGCGTTCGCGACGATCGCGTTCGCTGATAGCAGGATTACTGCCACACGGAACGAACTCGCAAGGGAGCGAACTATCACCTGGTTCACCATTCCTCGTATATGCGAATTCGAACGCCTTGGGTTCGAGTACCGTGGCACCCGTGATGATGACGGCCTAGTTTAGACGCGACCTGCAACTCGGCGTTAGCGGCCCGGGGCGGAAAATGTGTCCACATAGCTTCTGATTCAAACGGCGGATGATCGTTCGCGGCGGGGAAACCGGAAGTCAATTGGCGAAAACAGGCCATAGCGCTCAGAACCCTTGGCTCCGTGCATTTTGAGTGCTATTGCGATTAGTCGACAGGTGCGGTGGAACCGGGGTTTACACTTATGTTGAGTGTCTGCAAAGAAATGTGGCGAAAGAACCTTCCCGCGCTCACCGTTCTTCTGGTATCTGTCGCGGTCTCGGCTCAGCAAGCGTCTGAAACCGTTGGCACCACTTTGAAGACTACGGCGCGCTTGGCCGTTGTCGATGTCGTGGTGACGGACCAAAACGATCAGCCGGTTCCAGGCCTCCGCAAGGAAGACTTCAGTGTCTTTGAAGACGGCAAGCCACAAGCGATCTCGATCTTTGAGGAACATACCGGCAACGCCCCCGCGGCGATAAAGCCGCGAACGCTGCCGCCGAATACCTTCGATAACTCTCCCCGCGCAGACGCACCCGATTCGCTGAACGTGGTTCTGCTGGACGCGCTGAACACGCCACTCGGGGACCAGTCGGAGGTACACCAGCAGGTTCTCAAGTACCTGGTTGGTATGCATACGAGTGCACCGATGGCGATTTTCATCCTATCGACGCGGTTGCGCCTGGTGCACGGGTTTACCAGCGATCTGTCGGCGCTGATGGCCGTTCTCAATGACAAGAAATCGGGGACCAGTCCACAGGCATCCCCGTTGCTGCTTTCTGGTGGCGAGATTCAGGCCCAGGAGCAGGCCACTGCTCAAATGCAATCGCTGGCCGTCCTCGATCCGAACATACAGGCTGCGATGGATGCACTACGGCAGTTTCAAGCCGAGCAGCAGTCGAGCAAGACATTGAACCGAGTAAACATCACGTTATTGGAAATGCAGCAACTGGCGCAATATCTCGCAGGTTTTCCAGGGCGCAAAAATGTGATTTGGTTTTCCGGAGCATTTCCAATAAACCTTTTCAAGAACTTCACTTCCATGGGGGAGGGCGGGGACTACGAACAGTTGCGCAAGACTGGTGACGCGCTTACCGCGGCGCGAGTAGCTGTTTATCCGGTAGAGGCTAGTGGCTTGGCTCCGGATTCACTGTATGATGCCGGCGCCCTTCCACTAAAAGTCACCAATGCGGCAGGCGCCACCCAGTCTCAAGTCACGCAGTTGCAAAACGGCAGCATCCAGCGCAATGCGAACCAAGCGACCATGGGAGAGTTGGCTCACGAGACAGGCGGGAAGGCTATTTATAACGCCAATGGGCTGGACGAGGCCTTGGCGCAGGCGATCAGCGATGGATCTCGCTACTACACGCTGGACTATATTCCGACCAATAAGGAGATGAACGGGAAATACCGGCACATCCATGTGAAACTGACGCACGGCCACTACAAACTTGCTTACCGCCTCGGCTACAACGCAGAGGATGAACGTACCGCAGGCGCAGTCGCGGAGAAACTTGCCACGGGCGACCCCCTGGTGCCGCTGATGGCTTGGGGCCTTCCGGACTTCGCCCAGATTCAATACCTGATGAGTGCGAAGCCTTCGACACCCCAGCCCGAGCCGACGGCTCCGCGCGCCGGGGACAATTTGCAAGTGCAGGGTGCCTTCACGCGCATGGACGTGGACCTGGCGATCACTGAGAAAACGCTTCGACTGGAAGCGGCGCCAGATGGACGCCGCCATGGAACCCTTGAGGTCACGCTCATTGCCTACGATCGCTACGGGAATCCGATGAACTGGCTGGTGCGAAGAATGGAACTTTCCTTGAGCCCGGAGCAGTACAAAACGTATTGGGACATCGGACTCCAGTTCCATCTGGAGTTTGACGTGCCTCGGGGGGCTTCGTATCTGCGGTCCGGCGTTTGCGATCTGGAATCGGGAAAAGCAGGCACGATCGAGGTTCTTCTGAATGTGCCGGCCGCCTCGCCACAAGAGGCAAGCTCGAACTGACCGAAGCGAAATCGATCCCCCGAGACGTTTTCCGCAGGCCTTGCTCGAACCGCTACCTCCCCACCCCTCTAGAAAATCGTTTTACTAACTCACCCCCACCTGTGGCATAATTCCTCCCCGGAAGCTTTGACGTCCCAAAGCTGAAGTCCAGGCTTTGAAAATCCAAAAGCTCTGAAATCTCAACGCCGGAGAACCTCATGTCCAAGTACCCCCTGTCCCGTCGTCAATTCATGCATCTCGGCAGCGGCGCCATCGCCGCCACCACGGTCGCGAAAACCATCCTGCAGCCTCGCATACTTTCCGCCGCGACGCGTCCCGTCGCTCCCAGCGACACCATTCGTTTCGCTTCCATCGGCACCGGCATTCGCGGATGCGAACACCTCGAAGCTTCCCTCAGCGTCCCCGGCATAAAGTGCGTCGGGGTCTGTGACCTATATGACAGCCGCCACACTGCCGCCCAGGAAGCCGTCAGAAATCCCAGCGTTACCGCGACGCGCGACTATCGCACCATTCTCGACCGCAAAGACGTCGACACCGTCCTCATCGCCACCATGGACCACCAGCATCGCCACATTTTTGAGGACGCCTGCGCCGCCGGCAAAGACGTCTACTGCGAAAAGCCCATGTCGCACACCGTCGAAGACGGATTCTCCATGGTCGAGGCCGCTCGCAAAAACAATCGCATGGTCGCGATCGGCAGCCAGCGCGTCAGTTCCGTGCTCTACGCCAAAGCCAAAGAGATTTACGATTCCGGCAAACTCGGCGAAGTCTTCTCCATCAACGCTTACTGGGACCGCAATTCGCCCAGCGGCGCCTGGGTCTATCCCATTCCGTCCGACGCCAGCGAATCCACCATCGACTGGACTACTTTCCTCAACGGCGCTCCCAAGCGCGCCTTCGATCCCGTCCGCTTCTTCCGCTGGCGCTGCTTCACCGACTACGGCGAAGGCCTCGGCGGAGATCTCTTCGTTCACCTTATTTCCGGCATCCACTTCATCACCGGCACCAAAGAGCCCGCGCAGCGCGCCCAGTCGAGCGGTGGCCTCTACCACTTCAAAGACGGCCGCGAGTTTCCCGACCTCATCGAAACTCTCTACGACTATCCAAATTTCAAAGTCACCCTGCGCTGCAACCTGAACAACGACGGTGGAGAATTCATCGGCTTCTACGGCACCAAAGGCACCATGATCATCAAAGACGCGACCCTCACCTACAAACCGCAGGACACGCGCCCCGAGCCCGAAGGCTATTCCATCTACGGATGGCCGGCGAAGCTCAGGAACGAATATCTGCAACAATGGCACGCCGACCATCCCGAACCCGCAGCCCTCAAGTCAGCGGTCGACGCCGAAGGCGAGTCCTACGCCAACCCGCCCGGCTACAGCGACACGGTCGACCACCAGGCTAACTTCTACAACGCCGTCCGCACGCGCAAGCCAGTCGCCGAAAACGAAGTCTTCGGCAATAACGCCGCGATCGGCTGCCACCTTGCCAACTTCTCCTACTTCAACAACGACGTAGCAGTCTGGGACGCAGCGTCAAAAAAGATCGTGAAAGGCTAGAGAGGCAAGTAGTAAGAGAAGCGGGTGGCCCATTCTAACGTCGCGCTCTCTGCGACGTTAGAGTGGGTATTCTTATGTTGGAAGTAGCCGTGGAAGAGCGGCGCTTCAGCGCCGCGTTAAGCAACAAGTCATCGACGGGGCTTTTGCCCTGAGGGCCCGCCTTGACACGCACTCATCTTCGTTATCCACTAACAAGGAGCGAATCTCGACAGCAGGTGCCAGATGTCTGTTTCTCTCCGCGGTCTAACGTTCCTGCTCCTATGCAGTTGGAATCCCCTGCTCGCCCAGTCCGAACCGCAGCAACCGTCCGACACTCTCACCTTCCGCACCACCGTCCGCCGCGTGATCGTAGACGTCGTCGTCCGCGACTCCAACAACCAGCCCGTGCGCGGCCTCACCGCCAAAGACTTCATCGTCGCCGAAGACGGTCACCCGCAAAACATTCTTTCCTTCGACGTCTACAATCTCGACGCTCCGTCGATTTCTCTTCCGCCCAACGCCCCGCATCCGCCCGTCAACCATTTCGTAAACATTCCACAGATTCCCGAGCGCGGCCCGCTCTACGTAATCCTCTACGACCTGGCCGACACGGACATGGCCGATCAAATCGACGCCCGCCGTCAGGTCATGAAGTTCATCAAGAGCAAGCCCGACGGCACCCGCTTCGCCGTTTTCATTCGTTCCGACGGACTCTATCTGGTGCAAGGCTTCACCGCCGACAAAGCGCTCTTATACGCGACGCTGGACCCGCAAACCCCCAGGCCCCACGTCCCCCGCGTATTCATGATGGGGAAAAATCTGGGATACGGCGACCCCGCCTCCATGATGAACGTCCTGACTCAGGTCACGGAATTTCTCGATGGCATTCCCGGCCACAAGAACCTGATCTGGCTGGCCGGAACCTTCCCTCTCGCGCTGGTCCCGCGCAAGGAAGATCCCCGCGAATACGAAGACCAGATTATCAACGAGATTAATGTTCTGACGCGGGCGCAAGTTGCCGTCTACCCCATCAATGTTGGCGGCGTGGCAGTAAATCCCGCCGGCGCCCTGACCGGAGCACGCCCGCATGGCGGCAACAACAATGTGAGCGCGACCGCCGGTCCAACCACAGGTTCTGGCGCCGGCGCCGCCACGGTCAATGATTTGAGCACTCCCGATGCTACCGGTTTGCTGACGTCCATACAGGCGGAGAGCTCCGGCGATTCCGTACTCACCGACTACGACGTTCAGAAGAGCCTCGCCGAAGCGACCGGCGGCCACGCCTTCTACAGCACCAACGATGTCACCGCCGCCCTCGATGAAGCCACCGACATCGGCGGCAACTACTATTCGCTCAGCTACTCACCCACGAATCAGAAAGATGACGGAGGCCGTCGCGGCATCGCGGTCAGAGTGACTCAGAAAGGCTATAAGCTTTCCTATCGTCACTACTACTTCACCAGCGCACTCAGGCCTGCCACGCCGCACGCAAACACGCAGACCACTGAAACTCCAGGCTCATCCCCTGCCGTCGCGGAAAACGACGCGCTCCAACCCAACATGAAGCACGGCGCGCCCATGGTCCACGACCTTCTCTTCTCCGCCCACATCCACGCCGACGGCGTCCCCGCCAACGCCACTCCCGAGCAGATGGCCCAGTTGGCCGACCAACCCGCCTACGTCACCACCCGTCACAAAGACAAGCGGCTAGCTCCCGTCGATCTTCAGAAATATGTAATCGACTACCGCGTAACCGCTTCCGCACTCAAGTTGGAGCCCCAGCCCGGAAAGCCTCCATCCTACGAATTCGCCGCTGCAGCCTTCGATTCCGAAAGCCAGATGCTCACCAACGTCGTAAATAACGCAGCCGGGAACGAAAGCGCAGCCGAGGCCTCCGCCAGTCCCGATCCCAACAAGCCCGGAGTCTTCCGTGTCCGTCAGCAACTCGAAGTCCCCGTAAACGCCGCCTGGATCCGCATCGGCGTCCGCGACAAACTCTCCAACCGCATCGGCACCCTCGAAGTCCCACTCCCATTAGCCCCCGAAGCGCCCGCCCCGTCGGTGACTTCGGCCCGCTAAGACCCACTCCAAAGATTGTCATTCCGACCGGAGTATGCCATTCCCGAAGGGACGGGCGTGCGAAGTGGAGGAACCTGCTGTCTCATGCGGCGCCCAACCCGAGCTTACTTCTTCCTCGGCAAATACCTCTTCTCCACCGATGCCACCACCACATAATTCGGATCCACCATCTCATTCAAATGAATCTTCCCAACCTTCGACAACAACTCATAAGCATCCAGCTCCGACAACCCATAATCGCGATGAATCCAGTGCACGAGCTCCGTGAACGCAATCCGCACCGCATCGTCCACCGGACGATACGCCCCCACCGTCATAATCGCATCGTCATTCTCAAACTGCGGCCAGCTGATCGTGCGTCCCTTGATCACGCTAAGCTGCACCCGCGCCTTCAGCGGAACCTCAATCGCCGTCCCCGCAATCTCGCCGTCTCCCATGGCGGCATGCCCATCGCCAATATAAAAAAGCCCACCCTTCACATTCACCGGAAAATAAACCGTATTCCCCACGCTGGCCTCGGGAGAATCCATGTTCCCGCCAAACTCCGCCGGAACCACCGAACTGCGCGCCTCGCCGTTCGCCGGAGCCACGCCAATGCACCCAAAGAACGGATGCATCGGAATCTTCACCGAGAAATCCGAATCCAGCGCCTTGAACGTAGCCGTGTTCGCCGCGTGATCAATGTGATAAAACCACACTCGCTCGGGCAGCGGCGCATGCAGCATGGGCGTGTAATTGGTCTCGTTGATCGCGCCAAATCCCGGCGCAAACGCGCCCACGCCCGTATCTCCATCGACTTGCAAGTCGAGAATCTTCACCGCCAGCGTGTCCCCCGGCTCCGCCCCTTCCACATAAAACGGTCCCGCCAGCGGATTGTCCCCCGTCGCCATGCTCAGCGTGTCTCCCGGCTTCTTCAGCCCGTTGCCGAAACAGTCAAGCGTGTTGGTGTCAAGAATGTCGCCGGATTTCAACCGCAACACCGGCTCCGCGGTGGCGAATAGATATTTCACATTGGCAGTGGTGGTCGTGTAGTGAACAACATCCTGCGCCAGAGCAGAACCCATCAGCAGCAGAGCAATAACAATGCGAGCAATCACGACAGCCTCCTATGAATTTCACCGATCAGATGTCCCAGACATGGCCGTGATTGTAATGGAACGGCGGATGAGTTCCGGTCTGAGTGTTCACGTACAATCTCTCCCATGCGGAGAAAGATATTCTGGACGGTCTTCATGCTGCTCGGTCTGCTGGCCGACGTCCTGCTGCCTTTCTGGTGGGCCTGCGCCGCGACCATCCCCATCCTCTACGCCGCCTGGTGGATCGCCTACCGCAGCGACTGGTTCTAGGCCTGAGGGCTCAATGAGTTTAAACGCCAGTTAACGTCAAGTGCGAGCCTGTCTGTTGGCCGACGTACAATTAATCCTGATGCTTGCGCATCAAGATGAGTCTGGGGGTGTAGGCATGGATTATCCTCGCTCAATCATCTCGGCGTTGATTCTTTCTGTTGCTGTTCTTTCCCGACCTGCCGTCGGCCAGGATATTCCAGCAAGGCAGCAAGCACCCCAGCGTTCACAAGAAAGCTCGGGTCTTACGCGCACTGCCAGCCCTGAAGTTCAATCGCTCTTGAATGACTCCGAAGGTTTGCCGCCCGAATTTTCTTCGGATGTAACCCTTGCCCTGGTGGAGAACGGCTTTATTCGAAACGATGCTCTCAAAGCAAAGCTTCTCACTCGTGCATTTGAAGAAGCTTCAGCGGCGCAGGATGATGTTCTCCGAGGTCCCTTCGGAGTAAGTGTCGAGGAAACGTCAGAGGGGCTGCACGCAATAGCTTCTTTGGTTACGCGTCTAAACCGCATTTCGCTGCAGGCGAGAGTTATTCATGAGCTCGTTGCAACCGACCCTCGAAGGGCAAGGCGAGTTTTCGAATCAATGCAGCCCCCACAGCTGACGCCAGTTTTGTGCAACGAAAACTGGTACTTTGTTCCGGACTCCTACTACGATGCCCTTGCGCCGGTTCTACAACGCGGTTTCTCAGACCGCGAAATAGCGGGCGGCAATAGGGCAGCATATCTAAGCTCAATCATTAGGAGTACTCGGTATCATGTACAGCTAGTGCCCTTGTCCCGACTACTGAGTACCGGTGACTTCACGGAGCAGGAACTCAGGACGGTCGTTCCCGTCTACGCCGCGATGGTAGCTCAGGTAGATGGCGACCCCCTGGCATTCAGCATTCTATTGTCGGAATCTGACGGTTTCTTCGAAGCTATCTCTGCTCTTCTTGCGTCCCTTGACAAGCGTAACGTGGACTCACGCGCACTGCTTCAGGCTTTTCGCGATTATATGGTTCTGAACGTCAAGGGGCCGAACTGCGGCGCAACGGAGTTGTCGAAGAGCTCTAAGTCGGTCCTGCCGCCCGCGATTGTGTCATTCAATGAGACATTTCGGTCGAGACTGCAAAAAGCAAAGCTCGACGCTATTGGCGAGAATGAAATAAGGGGCGACACAAATAGCAACGTCAAGGATCAACCACTTCCCTCGCGGTGGAAATCCCCAGCATACTTTCAATTGTTGGAAGCAGTTCAAGGGGTGAATCTCCCTTTGACCGGCTCAGCAACAAGCAGTGAGAATGATTCGCCGCGCTTGAGCCAAGCGCAGGATGTTCTCAGCCGGCTAAACGCGTGGACGAACGAAGATCAACCAGAAGTTGAGTTTTTCCACCAAAAGGCGATTCTCCTGGAAGGTTTGGCCCGGAGAACGATCGGGACTTCGCTGCATGCAGAAGTTCTCGACAGTCTTGTTCACTTCCTAGAGCAGAATTCTTATCAAGAGGTGACTCCGATCGATTGGTTCTTCTGCGCGAAACGCCTGCTTTCGACGAGTGCAGGTCCAAATAAAGCATCCGCTGATCTTAGACGTTTGGTTGATTCTCGTGAGCCGGTCCTCAGCATCTATGCAAGGCTGCAGTCCTTGCTGCAATCCTCGAAAGAGGCGCCCACCGGTAAATATGCAACTGGAGCCGCAACTATCGAAGCTCGGGAATGATAGGTACGTCAACTGTCGTAACATCGCCATAGCACTAGGTGACCGGAGTGGCAGACGTTCGCGACATCAGTTCGATAGGCTTAGGAGCCTGCCTTTTTCTTCCGCGCATAAAACCGTTTTCCTTTGGCGCGGTTGCCGCAGCGCGTCATGTCGCACCAGCGGCGGTGATGGTTCTTGCTGGTATCCAGAAAAAACCACTCGCAGGTTTTTGAGACGCATGCGCGCACATAGGGCAGCTGGTACGACGTCAGCAGATCGGCTGCCGCGCGCGCAATCGGCCACAGCACGCGGTCGAAGGCGCGCAGGTCGTCGTACTTCCACTCGAATCCACCGCCGGTCTTCGCCGAACCACGAGCAGTTGGAACCAGGCTCATGTGCTGGGCCGCGCCCTGCGCGTCGGCATTGAGCCGCGCCAGCGCAAGGGGCGGCACGGGCCGCTTGTTCATGATTGCCCAAAAAACATCGTGGATCGCTTCGCGCAACTCTCTGCTCCAGAGCAGCACTTCCTGCGCGCGGTCGGGTTCCATGTAACTGCGCTTGTAAAGTTGGTCGGCCTGGGTTGAATCGAGCAGCCCGGCATCTTCTCCGAAGCGCGCGAGATCGAGATAGGTCTGCAGCAATTCCTTGGGCTGCGTGGGTCGATCATCGAGTGTGTTGACGAAGTCGAGACAGACATTGCCTGCGATCAGTTCGAAGCGCGACGGCAGGCGGCGCGCAGTTTTCCCGGCTTCAGGGGTCTCGGTCAGAGGCTTCTCCTTTAATTCCAATCGATTCCGGCCTTATTCAACATTAAAGCGACGGCCCGCCCCATTCTAACCGTTAAAAGCAGCTTGACAAGTTAGAAGAGATAGCCGTACGATCCACCTAACCAGTAAAACCTGTTTAAAAGGTTAGATTATGACTAACCATCGCCCGACGCAGATTTTGGCCCTGAATCGCGGCCGCAGGTCGCCCATCGAGAAGTTGCGGAGCGAAAAGATGGTAAACATAGGAGGCAGACCCGTGCTCACGTCTAATCCATACCGCCCGGAGAGCGGCCGCAACCGTGCCGACTCCATCAAGCTGGCGCTGGCGTTTGCGGCGATCTATCTGGTATGGGGATCGACGTACCTCGCGATCCGCTACGCGGTCGAAACCATTCCGCCGCTGGTCACCGCCGGCATTCGGCACTCGATTGCTGGGGCCATTCTCTTTGCATGGGCGTGGGCGCGCGGCTATCGTCCTACGCGTGCGCATTGGATCTCGGGCTGCGCGTTGGGCGCGTTGTTCTTTCTGGTCGGTCACGGCTCGCTGCACTGGGCGGAACAGTATGTCGGTTCAGGCCTGGCGGCTTTGCTCATCGCGACCGAGCCAATGTTCATCCTGGTGCTGGCCTGGTCGATGGGGCAGCAGAAGATCAGCCGGTTGAGCGCGTTGGGCTTGGGGTTGGGCGTGGTCGGCGTGGCCATGCTGACCGGCGCTGAGTTGACCGTGAAAAGCTCGAGCTTGCTGGGACTGCTGGCGGTGCTCATCGGATCGTTGTCATGGTCGGTGGGTGTGGTGATCACTCCGAAGCTGAAGCTGCCTGATGATGCGTTGGGACGCACGGCGATTCCAACCCTCTGCGGCGCGGCGATGCTGCTTGCTGCCGCCGGACTGACGGGCGAGTTTCACGCCACGCATTGGGCGAGTATTTCGCTCAAGTCAGTTCTGGGATTGGGATATCTGATCGTGTTTGGGTCGGTGGTTGCGTTCACTTCTTATACGTGGCTGTTGCAGCGGTGTCCGCCGGCGCTGGTGGCTACGCACACCTACGCAAATCCAGTGGTCGCGGTATTTCTGGGATGGCTGCTGGCTTCGGAAGCGCTGAGCCTGCGCGTGGTGCTGGCGTCGGTCGCAATCCTGGGAGCGATCGTGCTCATCCGTAAAGGCGAGCAAGCGAGCAAAACTCCAAAGCCGGTTTCACTGGCTGCGGAACTGCAGGATCAGGATAAAGAGTGCGCCTAGGAGGATGTCGGGGCTCGTATTCAGGTGATGGTCAGGGTCAGAGCGTGGCTGGTTCCACCGCTGGTGCAGCCCAAATCGGAGGAATCTCCGCCCGGAGTTTTGATGGTCACGATGGCGGCTCCGGGGCCGGAGATCACAGTGTCGGTGAGGGTGACCTGCAACTCGGTGCTACTCACGACCTGCGTGGTGAGCGTGGTTCCGTTGATGAGGACGACCGAGGACGCAACTATGTGACTGCCATTCACGGTGAGGACGAAGCCTTGCTGGACTTGAGCGAACGTGATGCTGCCGGCCGAGAGAGACGCGATGTCCGGGGAGGGCCGGGCGCTGCCGCACAGGGGATTCAGGGCGTTGCAGCCTTGCAGGATCAGCATGGCGCACAAAAGCAAGCTCAGAGGCGGCAGGAAAGTACGGATGTGCTTCACGCTGAATCGCATCATAGAACATCGTACGCCCTGTGGCTGACCCTCTGTTGCGAAATCGACCGGCCTGTGCCGATTTGGTAAGAGGAGGCGGCGCTGCGACGTCGAGAGCCATTCCTCCTGGTCAAACTTCTGACCAGAAATGGTTGTGTTGTTGTCACTACCGACGTTTTCTGCAATCAGCAGCTAGTCGTCTGATCATCAAGAGATTCGCGTTATTAATTAATTTTCGAGGTGCGACGTGCAATTGAAGCCTTTCCTGCTGGATATGTGGCTCGACAGCTACGAGCATGGTATTGAATTCAACCTCGCAGCTAGCACGGGGCCGAGTTGGACGGTGAATGAGATATTGAACCTTGCGGGCGAGCACGAGCGGGAGCGGTTCCTCGGCCATAAGCTAGAGTATGGGCGTCCGGCGGGGGCCGACGGTCTGCGGGAATCGATTGCGGAGATGCACGGGGTGAGTGCGGAGTGTGTGCAGGTCATGACTGGGGCCTCAGAGGCTCTGGTCGTGCTGATGTGGCTGGCGGCTGAGCCGGGAGCCAACGTAATACTGCCTCGGCCGGGATACGAGCCCTTTTCTGCGCTGCCTGAGTCGCTGGGGATTGAGACCCGCTTTTACGGGATACGCAATGAGAACAACTTCGCCATCGACGTGGAAGAGATCATGCGGCTCGCGGATGCTCGGACGAAGCTCATCCTCGTGAATAGCCCGCACAATCCGACAGGCGCTACCATCAGCGACGCGGAGATGGAGCGGCTGCACGAGTTCACCTCGGCGCATGGGATTCAACTTGTGAGTGACGAGGTGTATCACCCGATTTACCACCGACGAGAGACACAGTCGGCGTCGCGACTACCGCAGGCAACTGTGATTCACGATTTCTCGAAGGCATTCTCTCTGGCTGGCGTTCGTATCGGATGGATAATTGAGCATGATCGAAATCGCCGTCAGCGCTATTGGAATGCCCGCACACATTTTTCGATCTCGAACAATTCACCAGGAGAGATGCTGGCCGAAATCGCGATGCGCAGGCGCGACGTGGTTCTCGCGAAAACGCAGGAAACCGCTACGCGGAACCTGGAGCACCTCGATCGCTTTATGGCTGGGCAGCGCGACATTCTTGGCTGGATTCGTCCGCAGGGAGGAATGACGGCTTTCCCCTGGCTGGTCAGCGGAACGGACGCCAGGCCATTTTGCCTGGCTGCGGCTGAACAAGGAATTTTGCTCGCGCCGGGGGATTGCTTCGGGTTTCCGTCGCATTTTCGGCTTGGCTTTGCTGCCGCTGGAGGCAAGTTCCCGCTGGCTTTAGAGCGCTTGGGCGAATTCGTGAAGAGTTGGGCGGCGAAGGCGGGGGACAGGCTGGCAGTATGAGCCTCCTTGTTTTCAGCCCGATCTCATTCTGAGCTCGGCGACAGCCGGGCGAGGGACCTTACGCCGGCCGACGCCGTTGATGCTGTAGATGGGAGCGCCTGCACTTCATGTAGTGCGAGCGCTCCTGCGGGATGACATCGGCTGGTGAATCCGTAAGTTCTCATCTTCAAATCGAGCCGCTCCCGCGACTCCGCTTCATTGACTTGGTAGATTTCGCCACGTAAGATTTGCCACCAATGATCGGGCGCACCATTTCGCATTATCGGATTGTTGAAAAGCTAGGCGGCGGCGGCGGCATGGGGGTGGTTTATAAGGCCGAGGACACGCGGCTGCGGCGCTTTGTGGCGCTGAAATTCCTTCCTGATGATGTGGCGCGGGACCCGCAGGCGCTCAGCCGGTTTCAGCGGGAGGCGCAAGCGGCGTCGGCGCTGAACCATCCCAACATCTGCACGATTCATGACATTGGCGAAGAGGACGGGCAGGCGTTTATTGCCATGGAGTTTCTGGATGGCGTGACGCTGAAGCATCGGATTGCGGGGCGTCCGATGGAAACCGGGCAGATTTTGCTGCTGGCCATTGAGATTGCCGATGCGCTGGATGCGGCGCACGCCAAGGGGATTGTTCATCGCGACATTAAGCCGGCAAATATTTTCGTGACCGAGACCGATTTCAGTTCGACCCAGTCAACAAAATCCTGCTGCTCCGGATCGAGGGGCCGCTCACGGATGAAGTGCTTACCAAGGCTTATGCGGCTGTTCGGAAACACTCCATTGCGACCGATGCCCGGGCGATTATTTTGGACCTTTCCGGAGTGACAGAGTTTCCCGTATCGTCGCTGCGTATCCGCGAGCTGGCGAGTTACGAACCAGCCATGCCGGATGCGAGCCGGCGGCCCCGCGTTATTGTCGCCCCGAGCACAGCGGGATACGGGCTGGCCCGCATGTTTCAACTTGCGGGTGCGAAGGATCGTCCCTTGCTGCAGGTGGTGCGTACGATGGAGGAGGCGTTGGCGGCGCTGGGGGTGGAGGCGGCGCGGTTTGAGGCGCTGGAGTGACCGCCTCCGGTTGCGTGACTACCCTACGCCGCCGACTTCTTCAACCCGCACAAATTGAAGAATGCTGATGCGATGGAAGACGATTCATCTAGAAAGGAATGCAGTTCGTCGGCGCGAACGGTCGCGCGGGTGCGATAGATGACGAGCGTGGGACCAGCTCCCTCGATGTTCCATTTACTCTTAGGGGGCAACTCCGCCAGGAAGGTGAGCAGAGCGGTTGAGAATAGCTCCTGTATCTTGAGGTGATTGTCTTGCTGTTGTACAGAGCCCACCGGGAGTCCCCGCACTGCATACTGGCGCCAAAAATTGGGGTGGGAGTCAAAGTTGATGTTTTGGTGGAACAAGGCATCTGCCGCTCGCCAGACGAAACCCCCGGGTTGCATTTCGAAAAAAGGGAGACTGAGCTTTTGGGTGTACGCCGCTACCGTCTGGGTACTGGCGCTCTTTCCGGACGTGGAATAATCGAAGAGGCTGACCTGCAAGGCGGCGGCGGTGCCGGTCATGATGTTGTTGAATCGCCGATTCATACCGGTCAAGAATAGGGCCGTACTCATTTGATTCGCGACCGGCGGTTGGTTCCAGGCGCCGACTTTGAGCCAATTGTCCTCTCTGAGCTCGAAGCCGATTTCCCGAGCCACGGCCGCCAGAGCCTTCGTGCGCCTCCGTTTCAGGACGCTGCGGGATGCGTTTGTGGCGACGACAATTACGAAAATAATTCCGATAAACCAATACGCGATAAAGCGAACGTCGAGGCCGTGCATAGGCAGGGAGAATCGAAAAGCGCTCGAATGTTAGCCCGGAACTGGTAGCGAGTCAATCGCGAATTCCGGCGGCAGCTTACCGAGAAAAATGAGGAGGCGGCGGGCAGAGCCTACCGCTCCAAAACGAAACAATCAGCTTTTGTGGTCGCGGCGGCGGAGGTAGTCGATGAACATTTGTTCGACGGGCTTGTCGTAGGCGATGAGGACGTGGCGGACGGTGTGGCCGCTGACGAAGTGGCAGACTTCTTCGGCGAGATTTTTGGCGTGATCGCCGGCGCGTTCGAGGGACTGGGTCATGAAGATGACTTGCAGGCTGGCCTGGCGGTGCACGTTTTCCGGATTCTCGATGTGGCGCAGGAAGATCAGGTTGCGCAGGCGGTCCATTTCGGCGTCGGCGCGGAGGACGTCGATGGCTTTGGCGATTTCGCGGGCGGAAAATGCCTCGCCGCAGTCGGTCAGCATTTTTTCGAGGATCGTGGCCATCTGGGTTAGGTCGCGGGTGTCTTCGGAGTCGATGCGTCCGCTGACCGAGAGCGCGCTGTTGGCGAAGCTGAGCAGGAGGTCGCCAATGCGCTCTAGGCCGATCATGAACTTCATGCAGGCGAGAAGTTCGCGGGCTTCGGCGGGGCCGACTTCGGTGATGGCAGTGGTGACGCCGCTGTCGATTTCCATGTCGAGCGTGTCGAGTTCGCGTTCGCGCTGGCGCAGGGAATTGAGCAGGGTGCTGGAACCGGTGGCGATGCCTTCGGCGGCGGCCCCGGCGGCCTCTTTCGCCATGTTGCAGGCTTCGACGGTGCGGCGCACGAGGTAGTGATGAGCCGGTTCGGGGTCGGGAGACTTGATGGCACTGCTCATGATGACTTCCGCCGGACGAGAACGCGGTCGGCGAATGGGTCTGGGGGAACCGTCGCCGCGATTCTGCCGTTCATTACTTCGACCTTCATGGGATGGGATGGCCAACGGCTAAGGATAGGTTTTTCTGTGGAAGGCATGGTTAATAAGCTGTGAATTTTCCGTCATTTTTCGTAGCGCGTGGACGATGTTTGACGGCGCTTAGCTTCATTGTCGGACAAGACAGAACAAATGCAAGCGGAAATTAAAGAGTCGAAGTCCAAGTCAAGATCGCCAAACTCAAAATCCCCAAAGTCAAAATCCCCACACTAGCCGCAAAGAACGCGGCTAGTATGGGCCAC
>Ga0209274_10000190_pt1 | contig 49189 bp, 41 predicted proteins | sample HubBroMetageREF1_FD_188343 | JGI IMG/M metagenome (GOLD analysis project Ga0209274, IMG submission 188343) | Reference soil microbial communities from the Hubbard Brook experimental Forest, New Hampshire, USA - Hubbard Brook CCASE Soil... | ecosystem: Environmental > Terrestrial > Soil >...
CGTCGTACTAGCTCTTTGCGCTGGAGCTTTCGCCCAGGTTTCCAAGGGCTCCATATCCGGAACCGTGATAGATGCCACGGGCGCTGCCGTCGTGGGCGCGGAGGTGAGGGCTACCAACCCAGCAACCAACGAGTCAACTACGACGACCAGCGACAATTCTGGCCTGTTTAAGCTGCCTTTGTTGTCGGTTGGCTCCTATCGGGTGGAAATCTCGAAGGCGGGTTTCCGCAAATCTTCGCTGAGCGGGATTGGTGTGACTCCTGGCGTCGATGACGGACTGGGAAACATTAGGCTGGAGATTGGATCGGTCGCCGAAACCGTCGAGGTCACGGCTTCTACGCCGCTGATAGAGACGACCCAAGCCCAGGTCACCGACACCTTCGACCAGACTACTTTGAACAGTCTCCCTGGCATTGGTGGGAACGAAGGTTTGGATAATCTGGCCATCCTGTTGCCGGGTGTGAGTATGGCGCGCGACTTGGGTTTTTCCAATAGCAACGGCGTAGATTTTTCCGTCAACGGTCTGCGGGCACGCGATAACGACCAGCAAATTGATGGACAGTTCAACAACGACAATTCGGTAGCTGGCCCCTCGATATTCATAGGGGACAGTAATTTTGTAGACGAGTACCAGGTTGTCAGCAACAACTTCGGCGCGGAATATGGGCGCAACGCTGGTTCCGTGATCAACATCACGACCAAACAGGGCTCGAATGTGTGGCACGGAGCGATTTACGGTTCAGAGAGCAACTCCGCGCTGACATCGCTGACCAACCAGCAGAAAGACACGACTTGGGGGGACTCGCTTACGAAGCCTCCGCGATTTAACGACGAATTTACCGGCGCAACCATCGGCGGTCCGTGGAAGAAGGACAAGATCTTCTTTTTCGGCGGCTTCGACGAGGAAATCGTTTCCCAAACGGGCCTGTTGGAGGACGGCGGTGTGACGCCCACACCACTTGGGATCACCCAAGAGGCCGGGTGCTTCCCAGGAAGCACGAGTGTGGCTGCCTTGCAGGCCTATGGGCCTTTCGCGGTAGGCGGAGGTCACCCGGTAGTTTCCGGGACGCCGTCGGTAATTGACTATGGCACGTCTAACCCACCTCCGGGCGTTACAGGAGTCGATGGGCCCCTTAGCCAGACCCCCCTGACTGTTCCCAACCCAAACGACGGCGGGACTGGCTGCGAGATACAGCTCGGCAACGTGTCGCGCACACTGGGTGACGGTTCCCATCAATGGAACTGGGTGAGTCGTCTCGACATCTCTGGCAACGGCGGAAAAGACAATGTCTACGTCCGCTACATATTTCAGAAACTGAACTTTTTCAATGTGGACGAAGGGAATGGCGGCGCCGGATATCCCGTCAATGTTCCGTCACTGGGCCAGGACCTTGGCGTGAGCTGGACCCACAAAATCTCGAACAACATGTTGAACGAATTCCGGGCCAGCATAGGGCGCGAAAATGTTCAGTTCGGCGGCAACAGCATCGGAAACACGGTTCCGAACGACGCTGGTCTTTTGGGCGGTTTGGCTAACATTTCCTTTGCAAACTCCAATGCCAACTTAGGTTTCGGCCCGCTTGACAATCTTCCGCAGGGCCGCATCGTCAATACCGAGCAGGCCCAGGACAACTGGAGCTATGTGCGCGGCAAACATCAGTTCAAGGCAGGATTTAACTATACGTTTCAGAAGTCGCCCAACGTGTTCCTCCCGTATACCAACGGAGGATTTGAGTTTCTGGATTGGGGATTCTTTGGGGCGAACCTTCCCAACCAAACGAACATCGATTTGGGCACTCCCAAACTGGACTTTCTTGAGCACGACAGCTTCTTCTACTTTGCAGACGACTGGAAGATTACACCGCATTTGACGCTGAATCTGGGAATCACCTACTCCTACTATGGTCAGCCTGCCGACCTTTTCAATAGGAACGACGTCGCGCAGCAGACCAGCAGCCAGCCTTTCTGGAATCCAGCGTTGCCAAATTCTGTGACCGAGTTCCCCGACCTTCCCGCTCCCAAGAACAGTTGGGGGCCAAGCATCGGATTTGCCTATGCGGTAGGAAATGGCGGATGGCTGTTGGGTGATAACAAGACCGTCTTGCGCGGCGGATATCGCCTGAGTTACGATCCACCGTTCTACAATATCTACCTCAATATTGCCAGCTCATCGCCGCAGGTTCTGGCGCAGACGCTCTGTGCTACCTGTGCCAATCCCGCCCAGCCGCTTCCGGCAGTGCCGACCGGACCGAATGTACGATCCGAATTGTCGCCCTTCCTGACGCTTGGCGTTTCGGATCCGCGCAGCTTCAATGAAACATCGGTCGTTCCCAATTTCAGACCCGACCACGTGCATTCGTGGTCGTTTGGAATCCAACGAGAGCTGGGTGCGCACGCGGCATTCGAAGCCCGATACGTTGGCAACAAGGGACAGAACCTATTTCAGTCGCTTAACGGCAACCCGTATGTTGGTTGTCCTAGCGGCGTTGACACTGCGAATAACGCGTGCTTCAACGCGGGTGGCACTGGTGACATACCCGGTTTGCTTCCGGGATTGGCCGATGGTATTGCCGCCGGGGTTTTCAGCCCCAGTCTATTGCCAGCGGGCATCACTCCTTGTTCCCAGGCCAATGCCGCTGTTTCAACTGCAGTTGGACGCGAAAATTGCAACGCGGGCGTGGAGCGTGTCCGCACCAACACAGCCTATTCGGCGTACAACGGGTTGCAACTGGAATTCCGCACGAATGCTCTTTTTAAGCAATTGACCATGAGAGCGAATTACACCTGGAGCAAGGATACCGACAATGCCAGCGAGATATTCGGCACCTTTGGCGCTGGTGGTACCGTCGCTTTCTCGCAGAACCCATTCAGCTTCACCGGCGCGGAACACGGGCTTTCGGGCCTGGATTTCCCGCAGACCGGACAGATTTCGTTCACCGAGGCCATCCCGGTCTATAGGTCGCAGCGAGGCATCGTGGGACATGCGTTTGGTGGATGGCAGGTGTCGGGTACTTATCTCTTGCAATCCGGGCAAACCTACACGCCGACGGAACTCATTTATGATTTCTCGGCTTTCGGGCTTAACCCGTACAACGTGAGTGACCAGGCCTTTTTGGGTGGGTTCAACTCAGGTTATGATACGACGCGGCCGTTCGTGAGTAATCGTAATGCCCCAGGCCTTACGGTTGGGATCTACGCAGGCGACGCGTGCAACTTATTCGGAGGACCTGCTTGTAGTGCTCCTGCGACGTCTCTGTATGACTTTCTAGCCATGAACGGGAGTGGAGGCGCCATCCAGAATCCCGTCACTCCCGGCCAGGTGCACTTTATCCTGAACGGAATTGAGGCGCAGACCGTCAACCAGACACCGTATGGCAACGCAGCCCGCAACAGCCTGCGCGATTACCACGCCAATGTTATGAACTTCGATCTTGGCAAGACTTCCAACATTGGCGAGCGCGTTCGCCTGAACTGGGATATGCAAATGCAAAACGTATTTAACCACGCACAATATGCCAGCATCGACCCATTCCTGGAGGATGGTGGCGCCCTTGGCTTCGACACAGGTTTTGGAAACCCGTACGTGCAAAACAGTGCCTATCAGAATGGCGTTTCCAACCGCCTGATCAAGTTCAGGATTAGGATAACGTTCTAGGACGGAAGGGAAATCTTGTAGAACTTGGCCGGCTCGGATCAACTCCGAGCCGGCCTTATTCTTGCTAGGCGAATCTAGCGTCAAACCGTAGGGACCCGCCTATTGGCCCTTGGAGCGTTCCCGTTTCGCGTCGTCGGTTCGGCCCAGGTGTTCGTAAGCTTCGGCGAGGGCGAGGTGTGCGGGGGCGAAGGCAGGCAGGCGTCCGGTGGCGATTTCGAGGTGAATGATGGCGGTTTTGATGTCACCGGTCTTCAGCAGGGTGGCGCCGATTTCGTAGTGCGCCCAGGCGGAATCGGGCTGGAGTTCGATGGCTTGGTGCAGATGCTTTACGGCCTCCGCGTATTGTGCCTTCCGGGCCAGCGCCACTCCGAGCGCGTATTGCGCCAGGTAGAGGTTGGGATCGGCGGAGACGATCGGACCGAGCGCGGCAATGGCGAGGTCGGGTTTCGACTGGTCGCGGGTCGAGGCTGCTTCGATCACTTTGTTGGCGGTCGCGATTTTGTCTTTGGGATCGGTTCCCGTAACTACCGTGGCAGGGCCTGACGATTTGTCTCCACCGGCTGTGTATCCAAGTGACTCCAGCTTTTGTTTCTCCGATAAGCTCAATCCTGAAGATGACTTGGCGCTTTCTCCGTTGAAACTGCGGTCGAAGCTATCCAGCTGCGACGCCATTTGATCGAGTATGGCTTTCGAACTCTGGGCTAGATTGTGGGTCGCGCCTGGGTCAGCGGGCAGGTCGTAGAGTTCGGGCTTGGGAGCGCGAATGTAGAGATACTTTCTCGCGCGCCAGGATTCGAGCGGGCTCCAGCCGAATCCGCGCTGCGGGAGGTCGGCGCGGGAATACACGGGCTGGTCGCTACCTCCGCCGCCAGCCGTTGATTTTGCGATGCGCAGCAGAGACTGACCCGGCATTTGCGATGGAACCGGGATCGCGGCGATTTCGAGGACGGTGGGAGCGATGTCCACGAGCCTTACTTTGCCGGCGACTCGCGTGGCCGCTGGCTGGCTTTGGGGAAGCTGGTTCTGCGGCAGCTTGATCAGCAACGGAACATGAATGGTCTCGTCATAGAGAAAAATACCGTTTGCGTCCTCACCGTGGGCGCCGAGGCTATCGCCATGGTCGGCGACGACGATCACGGCAGTATCTCCGTAGACCTTGCGCTGCTGCAAGGCGGTGATTAGTTTTCCGATGGCGGCATCGGCGGCGGCGATGGCGGAATTGTAGGAAGCGCCGGGGGCGCGCGCGTCGCTGATGCGAACATCACTGATTCGAACGTCGCTGATATGAACCCATAGAAAAAACTGACCCTGTGCTTGTGCTTGCGCGTTGTGGTCCAGCCAGGCGATGGCACGGGCCACAACCTGGTCTCCGCGGCGCGTGGTTACAGGAGGACGCGCGTCGCCGGGGATGGCGGGCCGAAAGCCGGCGTCGTACGTCTGGAAGCCGCGATCGAAGCCCTGCGCCAGCCCGTTCCACGGGTCCAGATCAATGGAGCCGACAAACGCGGCGGTGCGATAGGCCTGCGACTTCAACAGATCCGGCAGGTAAGGCAGCGATGACGGCAGCGTACCGCCAATCTCGCTCATGCCGGTCGACTGCGGGTAGGCTCCGGAAAGGATGGTCGCGTGAGAAACAACGCTCGCGGGCGCCTGGGCATAGGCATGCTCGAAGACGATGCTTTCTTTCTCCCTGGCGAGACGATCGAGGTTGGGAGTCAGCGCTCCTTTCGCGCCGAGAAAGCCCATGTGGTCGGCTCGAGCGGAGTCGAGGGTGATCAGCACCAGGTTGGGTTTGGACGCGGCTGCGGCGAAAGAAAAACAAAGAAATATCAGACCGACGCCGGTGAAGACTTTTCCTGTCATGACAGTCAGTGTAAAGGCTGCGTTGATATTGATCAAAAGATCGATCAAAAGATCAAGGATCGGGAGACCAAAAGATCAAACGACCAGCACGCGCTGTGCCGAGGTCCGGGCGTCTTGACGTCCATGCAACTCCTTGTACAATCTATGTACCTGCGCCTCGGGAACTCCTCCAGTGGTGACGCCGTGATCGCCACCCATCGTTAATCAGGAAGCTAGCCAGGAAGCCGGACCCATATTTGCAGACCATAATTGCACATGTACTTACAGTGACCGCGCCGTTCAGAAAACGTCTTTGGTTAGTCTGCCTGCTGGCTTTGTGCGTCGCGGGGGTGAGCCTGCTTCTTTCGTGCCAGCATGCCCGCGGCGGAGCGATTGCTTCCCGGAAGATGATCATCCTGGGGGTTGACGGGCTTGACCCCGACTTGCTCACCAAGTTTATGGCGGAGGGCAAAATGCCGAACTTCGCCCGGCTGGCTGAGCAGGGATCGTTCCGGCGTTTGACGACCAGCATCCCGCCGCAGAGTCCCGTAGCGTGGTCGAACCTTATTACGGGTATGAACGCGGGCGGGCATGGAATCTTTGATTTCATCCACCGCGATCCGAAGACTTTTCAGCTTTATTTTTCCACGTCGAAGGTCGAAGGGCCAAAGCACAGCTTTAGCCTCGGCAGTTGGGTGATCCCGCTGGGCAGCGGTTCGGCGGAACAGTTGCGGCACGGCAAGGCCTTCTGGGAGTTTCTGGACGAGCACAGCGTGCCTAATTATGTTTACCGCATCCCGGCGAATTTTCCTCCGATCACGGCGAAGGGGAAGACGCTTTCTGGTATGGGCACGCCCGATCTGCGCGGGACCTATGGCACGTTTACTTTCTACACCGACGATCCGACGGCAGCGGTGGGAGCCATTGAGGGCGGAGAGATCGTGCAGGTCGAAGTGAAAAACAATCGGGTCGCGACGAACCTCATTGGGCCGGACAATACGTTTCGCAAGAAGTCGCCGCCCGCTACCGAGCCTTTCACGGTTGACGTGGATCCGCTGGAGTCGGTGGCGCGCATCACCTTCCAGGACCAGCAGCTCGTTTTGAAAGAAGGCGAATGGAGTGGATGGGTTCCGGTGGAGTTTCAGCTTATGCCGTTCATCGGCAATGTGAAGGGGATCTGCCGCTTTTATCTCAAGCAGGCGCATCCGCGTTTTCAGCTTTATGTGTCGCCTATCAATATTGATCCGGAGAATCCGGCTTTGCCCATCTCGACGCCAACCAATTATTCGCGCGACTTGGCGAAACAGATCGGCGAATTTCACACCCAAGGGATTGCTGAAGACACCAAGGCGCTCACCGCGGGCGTGCTCGACGATAAAGAATTTCTGGAACAATCGCACACTGTGCTCGCTGAGCATCGGCGCGCTTTTGATACGGAATTTCCCAAGTTCCACGACGGACTTTTCTTTTTTTATTTCTCGAGTCTCGACCTGAACGCGCATATGATGTGGCGGCTGACCGATCCGCAGAGCCCCGCGTACGACGCCGCCCTCGCTGCCCAGTACGGGTCAGCGCTGGAGGAGTTTTACGAGCAGATTGATCAGGTGCTCGGCGAGGTGATGCCGAAGGTCGACAACAATACGACGCTGTTCGTGCTTTCCGACCACGGGTTTGCGCCCTACCGGCACTCCTTCAACCTGAATACGTGGTTGCTGAACAATGGCTACATCACACGGAAAGAAGGCGCCAGCGACGATCCGAACGAGCCTTTCTCCGATGTGGATTGGAGCCGCACGCGCGCCTACGGCCTGGGATTGAACGGACTTTACTTGAATATTCGCGGGCGCGAGCGTGAGGGCATCGTCGAGCCTGGCGCTCAGGCGGATGCGCTGCTCAACGAAATCCGGCAGAAGCTTTTGGAGGTCCGCGATCCGAAGGATGGTTCGCAGGTGATCACCCGGATCGATTTCGCGAGTGAAGCTTATCAGGGGCCGTATGCGCGCTCGGGCCCGGATGCGCTCGTCGGCTACAACCGCGGGTATCGGGCAGGATGGAAAACGATTCTCGGTGCTTTTCCGCCGGACGTGCTGGAGGACAACACGAATGCGTGGAGCGGCGATCATTGCATGGATTTCACGAAGGTACCGGGAGTGCTGCTGAGCAACCGCAAGATTGAAGCGCAGACTCCGGCGCTGACCGACATTGCACCAACGATTCTGTCGGAATTCGGAATCGCGAAAACGAAGGATATGATGGGGCAGTCGGTGTTTCAGCCGCACTAGTCGCTGCGAATTACGAACAGGAGAAATCATGTTTGGGTCACACAAAGTGAAGATCGAAGGCGAACTGCTGGAGAAGGTCAAGCAGTGTTCCGACGCCGCGGGATACGAATCGATCGACGAATTCGTCATCCATATGCTGGAAAAGGAAACCAAGAAAATCCTGCCGGACGAGAGCAGCACGTCGAAGGAAGAAATACAGAAACGGCTGCGCGGGTTGGGGTACATCGAGTAGCTTGACTGTTCTCTCCAAACCGATGGCGGACGCGGCCCCTGGCGCGGCGATCGCCGCGTTCGATCTCTCTCTCTCCCTGCTGGCTAGTCCGCTGGCGATTGTGATTGTTTTGTCGCTGGTGGTCGGGCTGGTGATGGTCGTCTTGTTCGGCTACACATCGGATCAGAAAGCGATCGGCGTTGCGAAAGATCAACTGAAGGCCCATCTGCTGGCGGTGCGGCTGTATCGGGATCAGATTCCGGTGGTGATGGGGTCTTACGGCAAGATTCTGCGCGGCACAGGACGTTACCTGAAACTGGCGTTCAAGCCGCTGTTGTATGTCATCATTCCGATTACTTTGCTCATGGTGCAAATCGATCGCTATCTCGGCGCAACGCCGATTGCTCCGAACGCGGCGTTTTTATTGACTGTTCACACGACCGGCGGGGCCGCGACGAATGACTTCACGCTTGATCTTCCGTCCGAAATCACAATGACCGCGCCTCCGGTGCACGTTGCGGCTGAAAATGAAGTTGTCTGGCGGCTGGCCGGCTCGAAAGACGGAAAATACGAAGTTAGGATCGTTGCGGGTAGCGATAGCGTCGAGAAGGCGGTTTGCATCGGAAGCGATCTTCCAAGAATTTCGACGATTCGCTTGCGGGGACACTTCTGGGAACGGATGTTTTCGTCTGCAGAACCGGCTTTGCCGGAGAATGGTCCGATCGAGTCCATTTCGATCAACTACGCGGATCGCGACATTGATATCGCGGGCTATGGTATGAACTGGATTTGGCTATTCTTCATCTTGTCGATGGTGGCAGGATTTATTTTCAAGGAACTCTTGGGGATTCAGATATGACCAGATGGTGTGGGCAGCGTGTTTCGTGGCGGGACCCTTCGACTTCGCTCAGGGCAGGCTCACGAGGGCGCCCGTCGCTCCATTGGTGTTTCTTCCTACTGCTTGCGGTCGTTTTGTTTCCGACAGCCAGTCATGCCTATGCCGGGCCGGGTGCGGGATTTGCGGTGCTGTCGTCGTTCTGGGCAATCTTTGTTGCATTCCTCTACTCGTTCTACGCGCTGATGACTTGGCCATTCCGCCAGTTATTTCGCTTCTTACGGCGGCGAAATGCTTATGGAAAGGCTACGTTTGAGCGCGCGGTGATTTTGGGATTCGACGGCATGGATCCCGAACTTGCCGATCGATTTATGAGCGAAGGCAGGCTGCCGAATCTGTCGAAGCTGCGCGATAAGGGAACCTTCAGCAAGCTGCGCACTACGTTTCCGGCAATTTCTCCGGTGGCTTGGTCGACGTTCATGACCGGGGTGAATCCGGGCAAGCACAACATCTACGATTTTCTGGCTTGCGATAGGAATAGCTATCTGCCGTTTCTTTCCTCAGCTGAAATCAAGGGGCCAAAGCGGCACATCAAGATTGGAAAGTATTCCATCCCATTCGGCAAAACGGAAATCAAGGCTATGCGGAAGGGGACGCCGTTCTGGCACTGGCTGGGCAATGCGGGAATTTTCAGTTCCGTGATTCGCGTTCCTGTCACGTTTCCGCCGGAGAAGTTTCAGGGCGTGTTGCTCTCCGGGATGTGCGTGCCTGACCTCAAGGGCAGCCAGGGCACATTTTGCCTGTGTACTACCCGCGCTTCCGACGACAAGTTTCGTGAAGGGGGAGTGCGCGTTCGGATCGAACGCAAGAACGGTGTTTGCCGTTCTTATGTTCCAGGGCCGGATAATCCAGTGAAAGAAAACGCGGGCGAACTGCGCGCGGATTTCGAAATTCGTCCGGAGCTGGGGTCAAAATCGGCGCGCTTTGTGTTTGGTTCCGAAAAGTTTGCGTTGAAAGTGGGAGAATATTCGGAGTGGCTTCCGGCGGAATTCAAGGCTGGAATGGGCTTCACGGCGCATGGCATCTGCCGCTTCTATCTCAAAGGAATTTCGCCGGAGGTTGAAGTTTATGTTACTCCGGTGAATATCGATCCCGGGCATCCCGATCTGCCGATTTCGTACCCCGTTACTTATTCCATTTATTTGGCCAAGCTCTTCGGGCCATACGCTACGCTCGGCTTGGCGGAAGACACTTGGGCGCTCAACGAGCACGTGCTCGATGACGATGCTTTTCTGGCGCAGGCCTATGGCAATCATGAAGATCGCGAGCGCATGCTCTTCGATGCGCTGGATAAAACCAAGCAGGGACTTTGCACTTGCGTCTTCGATACCACCGACCGCATCCAGCATATGTTCTGGCGCTATCTGGACGAAGACCATCCAGCGGCGCGCGATGTGCCGCACAGCCAGCATCCGCAGGTGATTCAGGATCTTTACGAGCGCATGGATCGCCTTATCGGGCGGGTGATGGAAAAAATCGACGACGACACGCTGCTGATGGTGATTTCCGATCATGGATTCAAGTCGTTTGCTCGCTGCATGAATTTGAATGCGTGGCTGCATCAGAACGGATATCTTGCTCTGAAGGATGGCAAGACCGAGAGCGGCGATTGGTTTGAGGATGTTGATTGGTCGCGCACTCGGGCTTACACGATGGGGCTCAATGGACTTTATCTGAATATCAAAGGGCGCGAGAAGCAGGGGATTGTGGATCCGGTTGACGCCGATGCTTTGAAAACCGAGTTGCAACAGGGGCTGAATGGGTTGGTTGATCCGGCTTCCGGCGCGGTTGGGATCACGGGCGTGTTTATTGCGGACGATGTTTATCGCGGGCCCTATACGGAGAATTCTCCGGACCTGATTGTCGGCTATGGCGCGGGCTATCGCGCTTCATGGGACTCGGTGATGGGCAAAGTTACGTCGCAGATTTTCGAGGACAACATCAAGGCCTGGAGCGGCGACCATTGCATCGATCCACGGCTGGTTCCGGGGGTTCTGTTTTCCAGCCACAAGTTCGTCGCGGAGAAGCCTGCGATTGTGGATGTGGCGCCAACGATTCTGAAACTGTTCGGGCTCGCGCTGCCCGCGCATTTTGACGGCAAGCCTTGGACGCTGGCGGCGAAAGCTCATTGACGGGTTTCTGAGCGTAAAGGCCTGACTCCAACAGTTTGCCTGGGCACCGTCTTAAACAGTAGCGTTGGCCTAAGGAGCGTGCGATGGCTGCATGTCGCATAACTACCCTAGCTTTTACTACGCTGATTCTCGCTGGAAGCTCTTGGGCGCAGTCCGATTTTATTGATCTCGGCAAGTCTCGTGTCATCATCGTCAAGATCCCCGCCGGTACGTTCAGCATGGGTTCCGATCAAGTCATCCATGCTGACGATGCCTGGAATCCCTGCCCAGCCTGCGCTCCCCGCAATGAGGTGGAGCGCCCCGTGCACCGAGTCACCATCAGCAGGGATTTCTGGATGGGTCGGTTCGATGTCACTCAAAAGCAATGGCAGGAGGTGATGGGCAACAACCCATCCGGCAATCGGGCAGCCGGTCCCGATGCTCCAGTTGAGCAGGTCAGTTGGAAGGATGTCCAGTCCTTCTTGGCAAAGGCAAACGCCATGCAAACCCGTTGGACGCTCCGCCTACCGACAGAAGCGGAGTGGGAATACGCGGCTAGGGCTGGCAGCACTGGCGAGACTTATGGGCCCGTGGATGCTATCGCCTGGTATAAGGGTAACGCCGGCGGCGCGACCCATCCCGTTGGACAAAAGAAGCCGAATGACTTCGGTCTTTATGACATGCTGGGAAACGTTTGGCAGTGGTGCCAGGGCTGGTTTGGTCCGTATCCGACGGACCCTGTGACAGACCCGCAGGGAGCACCTACCGGCGACATGCATCCCACCCGTGGCGGCTGTTATTACTGTGACGCAGTCCATGGGCGTGCCGCCAGGAGAAACCGCGACCTTGAGGACCATTCCTCCCTCAGCATCGGCTTTCGGATTGTGGCGGTTCCGCGAAAAGCAATCGCCCCGAAACAGCGCCTCCGACACACTTACTGCGTTCTCGGTTTCAAACGCGCTGCGAGCCAGCCTACAGATGCCAGCATCCCGCACCAGCCTATGGAGCTGATGATCGCGGCGATCCTCGTGTCGTAGGGCAGAACTCCGAGACTCGAAAAGATCGTGTTCCAGTCGTGTTCGGCGTAATCGGGGTCTCCGGTGGTTACGAGGGGCAATACCATCGCACGGGCATCGGCCATGTAAGTTGCGGTGTAGAGCCAGTTCTCGAAGAAGAAGAACGCGCAAAAAACGAAGGCCGCGGGCTGGCGTTCGTGGAAGAAATAGGCAGCCAGCAGCAGCGGGACCAGCCATTGCAGGATGGTTCCTCCCCAGAGGCAAAGGGTTGGGCCGAACCAGCGGAAGAGCAAGTGGCCGCCTTCGTGGACGACAAGGTTGGCGGAGTCGATGAACAGGTAGCCGCCATGCATGTTGAAGGCGTAGATCAGGAAGAGAACGTAGAACGCGAGCCACGCCACAACGGCCCAGCGCGAGACGGGGCGCCAGTCTTCCAGGGCGCCGGACCATTCCACAATTGAGTCGAGATACTCGTGCATACTGAACTCAATTGTAGGCAGCGCCGTCTGTTGAGGCGAGATTACGGCAGTGCAGTAATCGTGGCTAGTGTCAGTCCTTCTTCCCCGACGCCTCGGTCGCCGCCGCGGCTTCTTCTTTCACGTAGCCGGGGGCTAGCGTGCCTTTCTTCTTCGCAATCTCGAGCAGCGTGGGATAGAACTGCACGAATGTGGTATCGACGGCGGCATGCTGCTCGTGGCAGGAATAGCAGACGGCTTCCTTCGGAATCTGCCTGGTCGGCTGACCCTCGTCGAGAGGGAAGAAAGCCCATCCACCCGGAAAGCGCGTGTCTTTGACGTGGACGGACCGCATCATGACATCGTTGGTCTGGTAGTGTCCGGACTTGTTGATTGAGCCCTTGCTGGCGGCCATGCGGCCTTCGAGAACGAGCATGGTCTTGTCGGGCCAGGTACCCGTCTCCACGAAAACCTTGTAGGCTTCAGGATTAACGAAGACATTGTCGAACATGGAGTGCCCCGCCATGGCGGGATCCGGATTGTAGTCCATATCCATGCCAGTGGTCAGATAGATCCATTCCCGATAGCTTTCCGGGAACACGAGCCGCCCGTCGGCCGTATATACAGGAGCGGTGGAATGGTTGGGGGTCGCTTTCGGGGCGTCTTCAGCCGATAATCGGGCCGGTGATCGGGCGAGTAACAAGGCCGACAGGCAAAGCAAAGCGCAATAACGAATCATGAAGTTTCCTCCGGTCTAACCGCGTCGTATGGTAAAGCTAACGAAGTCACGCCGGGCGCGTCTAGAACAAACACAACCTTAGCAGGAGCGGGCATGGCCCATACGAATTCCGAAGCAGGTGGGGAACGGGCGCTGGGAGCGGGCAATTTCTACGGCGCGGTCGAAGGGAAACACGAGCAGTGCGGCGCAATCTTCACGAATCTGAAGCATGCAGCGCCGAGGAAACTTCCCTCGCATGCTCATGAACTCGCCTTCTTTGCTCTCCTTCTGGAGGGGGAATACGGAGAATGTTACGAAGGCCGGGAGCGCCAGTTCCGGCCGTTCACCATTCATTTTCGGCCGGCTGGGATTCCGCACCAGGACGAAGTTGGGCCGCACGGCGTACGGTTTCTAGAAATTGAAATCCAGCCAAACTGGCGGCAGCGATTGGCGGATTACCCGGCTGCGCTCGATCTCGCCCACGACGATTGCAACGGCGGCCCATTGCTCTGGCTCGGAATGAAAATGTGTCGCGAGTTGTGGGGAGCAGGCGCGGCCGACGACCTGACGGTCGAGAGCCTGCTCGCGGAAATGCTGGCGCAGGTTGCAAGCACACCGCGGGAGGAGGTTCGTCAATCGCCTGCGTGGTTGGGGCGGGTTATTGAAAAACTGACAGCCGAGTATTCCCGGCGGCTCACCTTGGATGAACTCAGCCGCGAGGCAGGAGTGCATCCAGTGCATCTTTCGCGCGTCTTCCGCAAATGCCTCGGAGAGGGGATTGGCGAGCACGTTCATCGCCTGCGCATCCGCGCGGCGTGCGAACAGATGCTTACGCGCGAGATCCCCATGTCTGAGATCAGTCTGGCGGCAGGGTACGCGGATCAGAGCCACTTCACGCGTGCGTTCCGCAGGGCGACAGGGATGACCCCGGCGGCGTTCAGGGGAAAGCTTACTACATCCCAAACAACTACTTCCCAAACTATTACTTCCCAGACCATTACTTCCCAAACATCGGATAGTGGCTCGCTGCTCCCATCAGGAACAGCATGGGGAACGAGAGCACGAAGTTCGCGCGCGACGTAAGGAAGGCTTGGCGCGCGAGATATTTGGCTTTGTCTGGGATGGCTGTGCCATTGGCGGCATTGTCGGCTGTCCACCTGATGATTTTCTTCTGCGCGCGCCAGATTACTCCCCAGACATTCAGCATCATCACCCAACCTATCCCGCCGCCGATGCCGATGGCGAGCAGGCGATTGCTCTCCCAGCCATGATTGTTGAAGCGTAAGAACAGCCACGAGGCGACGACCACGATGATGGTGTAAATCACCGCGAGCACCGGTCCTTTGTCGAGCGCGCCCTTACCGGGAATGGTGCAGGCATACATGAGCGCCCAGACGACGGTCCAGATTCCAAAGAACGTTCCCGTGGGACCACCGGAAGATGCGCCGCCGTTGCTGGCATCGGAGGCGACGGTGTTGCCCCAGTATGCCAGGCCCATCACCACGGTGAGCACCGATGCCCAGCGAAACCACCACAGGGCGCGCGACATGAGGCTGGGCAGGATTTTGCCTTTGGTGGCGGGATCCAGTCCCTTCATGAACGGGACGTTAACGAGGTTAAAGAAATAGAGCAGACCGAGCCAGGTTATGCCGCCGACAAAATGCAGCCAACGAAACAGCATCAGAAGGTTAGTGTTGGGGTCGCTGGGGAAGTGGATGTCAGTCAAGGTTGGCGCTCCTGTTCTGAAACCTGGTTGTCGAACTGACGATTGTAGATGGCTGGCGCGGGAAATGAAACCCGATCGACTTTTTACGAAAGCCGGAAAGGGACCACTGGGCGCGCCCGGTGCAGGCGGCACAGCCGAGAATATTGTTGTGGGGGAAGTTGAAAAGCGCGGGACAAGGCCGTATTGTAGGAGCCGACAAGAGAGCTGCGCTAATTGCCCTCCCTACATTCATGGCGCAGCATCGATTCGAAAATAAGGAGATCGGCAAATGGAAGCCAAGCCGGCGCAACAGAACATCCAGGATTCTTTCCTCAACACGGCACGAAAGGAACGGCACAATATCACGATCTATCTGGTCAGCGGCGTAAAACTGACGGGCCGTATCCGATCGTTCGACAAGTACTCGGTGGTTCTCGAAACCAGCAACCAGGAGCAACTCATCTTCAAGCACGCGATCTCGACGGTAGTCATCTCGCGCGGCGCCCACAGCCACTCCGACTCGAAGCCAGCGGCAGTGGCGTCCCTTGGGGAGGCGGCGAGCGCGAGCTCCGCTTCCGGTGCTGAAGGATGAAGTGAGTTTGCGCCGAGACGACTCCAGACTGAGTGGGCGCGATCGTTCGCGAAGTGGTGGGCGCGATCATTCGCGGAATGAGGCGAAGGCGGTGCTGAATCCATCGGAGCAGCAGGAACGGGCGTTCCTGGTGGGGGTGGAGTTTCGCACGCGCGGCCGCGCGGGCCGCGGAGGTCGCGCAGGAAAGACAAGCACTGCAACCATTACGCCCGGCGCCCAGGCGGCCCGAGACTACGCCACCAGCGTGGCCGCGGCGCCGTCGGTTTCGCTGTTGCCGGCGGATTCCATCAATTTCAGTTCGGATGTCAGGTCCGATTTTACGCCAGAAGATTCGCTCGACGAACTGCGGGCGCTGGCGACGAGTGCGGGCGCCGAGATCGCCGGCGAGTTCACGCAGCGCAAGGACCGGCCGGACCCGGCCACGCTGATCGGCAAGGGCAAGCTGGAGGAAATCGCGGGCGCGGCGGCCTCGGTTTCCGCGGACGTGATTCTGTTCGATCACGACCTTTCCCCTTCGCAACAGCGCAATATTGAGCGCGTGGTGCAAACGCGCGTCATCGATCGCACGCAGCTCATACTCGATATTTTTGCGCGGCACGCCCGCACCCGTGAAGGTCAGTTGCAGGTGGAACTGGCGCAGCTCGAATATATGCTGCCGCGACTGGCCGGGCGCGGCGTGGAAATGTCGCAGCTTGGCGGTGGTATCGGGACACGTGGACCGGGCGAAACTCAACTGGAGACCGATCGCCGAAAGATTTTCCGGCGCGTTCGGCACGTCAAACAGCAAATCGAAAATGTCCGCCGCATACGCGCGCAGCAGAGGCAGCGGCGCGAATCGGTTCCAGTGGCTATGGTGGCGCTGGTGGGATATACGAACGCGGGCAAATCCACGTTGTTTAACGCCCTTACCAAAGCGGACGTGGTGGCATCGTCGCGCATGTTTGCCACGCTCGATCCGACTATCCGTGGCGCGGAACTGCCGTCGAAACGCAAAATTCTGTTCTCCGACACAGTGGGTTTCATACGGAACCTGCCGCATACGCTGGTTTCGGCGTTCCGCGCGACGCTCGAAGAAGTGCAGCGCGCCACGCTCATTCTGCAGGTTTCGGATGCCAGCAGTCCGGTCTCTGCCGAGCAGGATGCGCAAGTGGAAAGTGTGCTCAAGGAACTTGAAGCCGACAAAAAGCCGCGGCTGCGGGTGATGAATAAGATCGATCTGCTGCTTCCCAAGCAGCGCGAATCGCTGCGTGACAGCGATGAAAATATTCACGTCTCGGCGGCGAAGGGGATTGGGTTGAGCACGCTGTTCGACCGCATCGATGCTGTGCTTGAAGGCGACCGGCCGGAGCGAGTTCGGCTGCGCATTCCTCAAAAGGAGGGCAAGACGCTGGCCCTGTTGCAGGCGGGGGCCCGTATCTATTCGCGGCAATATCAGGATGGACTGGTGATGATGGAGGCGGAGGCGCCGGCCTCGCTGTTGCGGCGCATGCGGGAGTGGGTGGTGGAGTGAGCCTGTGAAAAGGCGGGCCTCGGATGAAGAGTCTGTGCTAAGCCGTCCCTCCGGGACTTGCTTCGTTTACGCCCGCAAACCCGGCGCTGAAGCGCCGGGCTATTGGCGGTCGTCTCTCCGGGACTTAGATCTTTCTTCTTCGGTTCCCAGCGGCTGAAGCCGCTGGGCTAAGTTCGTTCTCGGTTACGAAGGGAACTTGTCGCGGGCCACCGGTTTGGTATGCCATAGATGTCATGACGTTCCACACGGCTTCCAAGCTGGCTCTTGGCTTGCTCTTTTGTCTTACGCTTCGTATGACTGCGCAAGAGCCGGACGATGCGGCGGCAGAAGTGCGCAGGCTGGAAGAAAAGTGGACCGAGGCGTACAAGCGACGAGATATTGATATCCTGTCAACGCTTCTGACGGAGGATTTCGTTATTACGGTCGAGGATGGCGCGACCTACAGCAAAGCGGGCTATATCACCCACACCGCCGACTCCACGGTTGAGGTGGAAGTCGCGGAGTTGCGAGACCTGCGGATTCGGGTGCGCAACGGAGGCCACATTGTTGTGGTCACAGGGGAGTATCACGAGAAGGGGCGGTCCAAACATAAGCCTTACGAGTACCGCGACCGGTTGACGGATGTCTGGGTGAAGGCCGGGAAAAGCTGGCAGGTGCTGGCTTCGCAGTACAGCGTGCCGGTGAAGTAAGGAGCGTCAGTTTCTGGCCTTGGGCCAGTCTCGTGACGGCTAGAATGCGCGCCCTCAGCGGCGGCTAAAGCCGGATTCAAAACCATTCTTATCGCAGCGGTAAACCTGCGCCACCCAAAATCACAATCCCACGGGGGACGGTGCCGTGGAATCCCACCCTAACATCGCAAAAGACGCGACGTTAGGATGGGCACCCTTGGGCACGGGTCGTCCGACAGAAGTCAAAATTAAAGGCAAAATCAAGAGCAAAGGCAGCGGACAGGAGTGTTCGCTCCAAACGGGAGTTTTCAGCCGAGGTCTGGCTTCTACGGCTTCACGAATGGGTTTTCTAGCGATGGGCTTTGCGGAGTGAACAACTCTGCCCCTCCTTCCGTGATGTGCATGTCATCCTCCAGGCGAATGCCGAATTCTCCGCGAATGTAAATGCCCGGTTCGTCGCTGAAGGTTTGCTCCGGCTGAAGTCTGAAGGTGTTGCCTCGGACCAGATAGGGCCACTCGTGGCCATCCATGCCCATGCCGTGTCCGAGACGATGCGTGAAGTATTTGTAATCGGGCCCGTATTCCGCGTCGGTGATGACCGGCGCGCGGCGGCGTCCACGGAACCGGCTTCCACTCCGGGCTTGGCGGCGGCCAGCGCGGCGCTCTGGGCTCGATGCACGATGTCGAAAACCTGTTTCATCTTGTCGCCGGCTTTACCTAGTACGAACGTGCGCGTGATGTCTGACTGATAGCCTTCCACTGCGCAACCACCGTCGATCATGACGATTGTGCCTTCGCGGATTTCCTGCGGTTTGACGGAGCCGTGGGGGAACGAGGAATATTCACCCACCTGTAGATCGGGTCCGCCCTCGAATCCCAGTTGGCGGTGCGCGGCTTCGAGCATATGTTCTACATCGTGCTGCGTCATCCCTGCTTTCAGCGAACGACAGGTGGCCTCGTAGGCGGCTAGCGTGACTTTTGCCGCGAGGCGCATCAAGTCGATTTCGTGGCGGCTCTTGATCATGCGGCATCCGGCGGTGACCATTGTCGCAGTGGTGAAAGTGGCGCTGGGCGCGGCTTTTCGCAGATTGTCGCTGAAGACAAATTTTGCCGTCTCCTCGACTCCGATGGTGCCGCTGGCGATGCCACGGTCGCTGAGTCCTTGCGCTACGCGGGCGTAGGGGCTCTCGTCTTCCTGCCAGACGCGGAGGTCGGGCTTGCTGCCGTCGGGTGATTGCGCGATCTGTTCGCGGGCGCGGCCTTCCTCGAACGCGGGGGAGACGTAGAATGCTTCGCCCTTGGCGGGCAGAACCATGGCAAAGAGGCGTTCTCCACCTTCCCAGCGTATGCCGGTGAAGTAGGCGAGGGATGTGCTCGAGGCTAGCAGGATGGCGGAGAGGTTGTTCTCAACCATCAAGCGGCGAGCCTTTTCCTGGCGCGCGGCGCGCTCTTCGACGGTGATGGGTTTGGCTTCTCCGCGGAGCGTGTGAAGAGCTGCGATGGCGGGTGGGAGGGATTTGTCACCCTCTGCCGCATGGGCTAGCGTGGGCAATGCTACGCTAACGCCGGCAGCGACGGAACTGGTTTGCAGGAAAGAGCGGCGCGAGATCATGGAGACTCGGGACAAAGGAAAAATCATTATATAGAGTGCGCGGCGGTGCGACGGGCGTTTCGCTCGTCTGGGTTTGGGGTGGACGGGCGAGGCGCCCGTCGCTCCACTGCGTTTTCGCGTTCTAAAATTGCCTTATGATCAGCGGCTATGCTTGCGCTGGGTGCGGAGAGTGGAACGAAACCACGGTGGATGAGTCCGTCGGCAAGCGCCAGCGCTACGTCGAGGACTGCCAGGTCTGCTGCAAGCCAAATGTGCTGCGCGTCAGTTGGGATGGGGGTGCCGAAGAATTTGTGATCGACGCTGAATTAGAATGACGCTTATTATTGCGACGAGGTTGCAGCGACGATTTTTCCGGAGGAGCGATGGGCAACTATGCCGTAAGCGCTGGACGTATGGTCGCGCACAACATGGTGACCACGCAGTTTGAACTGGATGGCTTTCACGTTGTGCGCACACTGGGGGTGGTGCGCGGAATCACGGTGCGATCGCGATCGATCTTCGGAACCATTGGAGCGGGCTTGCAGACGCTGGTCGGCGGCAACATCACCCTGCTTACCAATCTATGCGAGCGGACGCGCGCCGAAGCGTTCGACCTGATGTTGCAACATGCGGCGGAGATTGGCGGCAACGCGGTGGTTGGCGCGCGCTACGATGCAACCGAGGTGATGCAGGGTGTCACGGAAGTTCTTGCCTATGGCACGGCGGTGGTTGTCGAACCTGCAAAGTGATGGAGCGCTGGGCGTCCCCGCCCGGGCGTCACACAACTGGACGGGCCAGGCGCCCGTCTCTCCACTATATGACGCACGATGACTGCGGGATTCGCCTTACTCCTTGTACAGGAAGCCTGCGACCACCGCGGCCAGGATCGCGCCTCCCCACATGTCGAGCATCCAGCCGAGCGGTAACCCTTGCGGAACCGGCGACCAGGTTGCTTGCGCAAAGTTGTCCGGCACGCCGGCGCAGAATCCGACGATCATGCCGATTTTGAGAGCCGTCTTCAGGCCCGGGCGCGCGGTGGCGCGCGCCCACGCGTAGAGGTGGGCGATTAGAATCGACATCACAAATATCAGCACAATCCAAATCGGCGTGAAAAGCGAATAGCGCGGCTCCTTCAGGAACAGTCCCTGTTTTTGCATGGCCTCGTAGAGCGGAGCTTGCTTCATGCCGATGAAGAAGCCCCATGCAATCCATACCACTCCGCCGGCAATGCCTCCCAGCCACACCCGAACCTTGTTCAGCTTCATTGTGCCCCCTGTTTGTGTTGGGTTAAATTTGGACAAGTGTACTCCAGCGAGTCAATGCGGTGGAGTCGCGCGCTGGATGCGGCGCAGATTGCTGAACCCCTGAAGGGGCATTGCAATGCGGTAAATCTTGCGGCCGGCGGCTTTGAGTGCTGACGCCCTGTTTTCAGCAACTCGCGGTTCTGATCGCGACCAAATGACAAGTTTACGATGTCCCTTTAGTATTTAGAGTTCAGATACACCACTGAATAGGAGAGCAGAGATGGATTCTTCGCTCCGGGTCCCGATCTACTTCCGCATCACCCTCATTAGTCTCGCACTCTTGTTTTGCTATGTTCCTACCCCTGTCTCAGCTCAACAGACTAAGCCCGACCTTTCTGGCACGTGGAAACTCAAACACAGCAAGAGCAAACTTGATGTGGACCACCCGATCTTAAGTGACGAATGCAAAATCAATCATTCGGAGCCACGACTTGTGATGGTGTTTACGTTTCCGCAGTCGAGCATGATTTACTCATACATGACCGATGGAGAAGAACGCGTGGCGAACTCGTCGTCGCAAAACGGGGTTACGCGAGCCAAGGCATATTGGGATGGGGACACTCTCGTGATCGAGGGGAGAAATGAGCGGTCAGGTGACAGCTGGACGGCTCGCTACCCATTGTCGCAAGACGGAAGAAATCTAGTCGTTGCACGCCACCTTAATAAATCGTCATTTCATCCTGCCTCTGATGAGTTGATTATCTTTAGGAAGCGGAACTAGGTGGCCGCTCCGCCATCGTGAATCGCCTGAGTCGTACATTCAACAAGATACAGATCGGTTACAAATCATTCAGTGATTTTCTATTCAGGTTCGCCCATGGCTAGTGACCAATCCCGATTACACTCACCGACCCCGCAGGAGGGAATTTTGAGTGACCGGGCGCAGCAAGTCCCACGCACTATGCTTTTGTGGAATCCCACACATTCGCAAAGGACGCGAATGTGTGGGGCACCCGGCGTGAGCTTTTCGGCAACCTATCGAGGCTCGACTGCTGCGCTGGCGATGTGCGAAAGTGTCTTGATCCCGTGGGAGACGATCGGGTCCAATGACAATTTTCCCTGATCTTCGAACTATTCGCGAGGCGCGGAAGCTGCTTGCTCAGTACCTGCCCATCACTCGAACCATCCCGGCAAGGTCGTTGTCCGGGCCGGGGGTGGCGGTTCAGCTGAAGCTGGAAACGGAGCTGCCGACTGGGTCGTTCAAACCGCGAGGCGCGCTTTACGCCCTCGCCGTGAATCTGGCTCGACGCCGAGTGGAGGAAGTCACGGCTTCCAGCACCGGCAATCACGGGGCGGCCGTCGCTTTCGCGGCCAAAACGCTGGGCAGACCCGCCACGATTTTCTTGCCGTCGAAGGCCAATCCGGTGAAGCGGCGGAAAATCAGCGATCTCGGCGCCCGAATTGTGGAGAGCGGCGCAGCCGATCTTGCCGCGGCGTTTCAGCAGGCTTCCGCGTACTCCGCTCGTTCTGGAGTCTACTTCTTGAATGATGCCACCGATCCCGATGTGCCGGTGGGCACGGCAACTATTGGCCTCGAGATCGCCGAGCAGATCCCGGCGGTGTCCAGCGTTTATGTGCCCATGGGCGACACGGCCTTGATTCGCGGCGTGGCTGCCGCGCTCAAGCAGCTGTCTCCGCAAGTTAAGGTCGTCGGAGTGCAGGCTGAGCGGGCTCCGTCTTACTACCTATCTTGGAAAGAAGGACGAGTCGTGGCCACCGATACCTGCGACACTTGCGCGGATGGGCTGGCTACTCGGACTCCGGATGCGGGGAATGTTGTGGCGATTCGTAAGCTTGTCGACGTTGTTGTGCTGGTTAGCGAGGACCAGATGCTGGGCGCGATTGCTGTTCTCTACGACCGCGAGGGGGTGCTTGCTGAACCGGCTGGGGCGGCGGCTACGGCGGCGTTTCTGGCTCATCCTCCACGCGACGGTGGGTGCGCGGTGCTTCTGGTTACGGGCGCTAATATCTCTGAGGACGTCATGGACCGCGCAGGCGTGCGTTGACCCGTCCGGGTCGCAGCGGTGGAGCGCTCTCACCCAAAGGCAGGTGCGCTGACCGGCGCTTGGCCGCTGCTTGCTGAAATCCCTCGCGGGATGCAGACCTGGAATCCCACCCTAACGTCAAAAGGCACGGCGTTAGGATGGGCACCCTTCTCGTTTTGCACAGGAGAAATCACTTAGTGGCGCGGAATGCAAGAAAAATCTTGGCGAACGGATGGCGAATGCATCTAGAGAGTAAATGCTAGGGGTTGTGGTGATCTTTTTGGTTCACCGCTAGATATAGCGTTTCCTGCCTTGGGTCCGTTACTAAGGTCCCAACCCTAAACTTTCTTATTGACAACAAACGATTTAGGCGTAGGATGTGGACAAAAGTGGTCGAAAGTGGAATAAACAGTAGAGGTCGTGGGTAAAAACTCTAAGTTTCGAGGCGCCAGTGGTTTCTGAGACTGACACCGACAAAAATAGACCCAACGAACCCGAGTCCACTGCTTTTGTAGCCGCTTCTACCTCCCTCGTGCTAGTGGCTGTGGTAGCAGCCATAAATAAACGGACCCCGTCGTTTTCATCAAGAGCGGTGAGCAGGGCGCATGTTTCGCGGAAATCATCCAACGCGCGTCGACGAAAAGGGACGGTTAAAAGTCCCCGCGGAATTCAAGCGCGTGATCGACGAGAAATATGCCCAGAAATTTTACATCACAAGTCTGGATGGGATTGTTGCTCAAGTGTATCCCTTCGAGGAATGGGAGCGGATCGAGCAAAAGCTGGCGGCGCTTTCAACTTACAACCCGACGAAGAAAAAGTTTCTGAACCGCACGAATTATTACGGGCAGGTGGTGGAGATGGACGGGCAGGGGCGCCTGCTGGTTCCGCAGACGGTGCGCGAGTCGGCGCAGATTCGCGGAGAAGTGGCAGTGCTCGGCATGCTGACCCATCTCGAAGTGCGGAACCTGGAAGCGTTCCGCAAGGAGATTAACGAGCAGGCCTTTACGGATGAAGACACGAAGACCCTCGACGAATTGGGCATCTAGTCATCAGGCGAACGGTCATCAGACGAATAGTGGGCGCGGATTCGGATTCGGATTTAATCAACACCCCCGAGCGGGGTGGGCATGGAGCGGGTGGCCATGTCCCGGTTCTTTTAAAAGAAGCGATCGATTTTCTGGCCGTAAAGCGTGGTGGAACCTATCTGGATGCCACGGTGGGCTTGGGCGGGCACAGTTACGAAATCGCAAGACGCCTCGGCGCACCGGGACATTTGATTGGCTTCGATAAGGATCCGGCGGCGCTGGATGTGGCGCGAAAAAGACTCACTAACGACCAACGACCGATTTTGGATTGGCCGACGATCACGTTGCTGCATCGGTCGTTTGCGGAACTTGCTAACGACCAACGACCAGCGACCATCGACGGCATTCTCGCGGATTTGGGAGTTAGCAGTCTGCAGCTTTCGGATCCGGCGCGGGGATTTAGTTTTCAGGCGGAAGGACCGCTGGACATGCGGATGAACCCGATGTCCGGCGAGACCGCCGAACAAGTGGTAAACCACATCGACGAGCGCGAGCTGGCCGATGTGATTTACGAATTCGGTGAGGAAAGGAGGTCGCGGAGAATCGCCAGAGCCATTGTCCGGTCGCGGCCGATACGCACGACGAAGCAACTTGTCGAAGTGATATCAGCCGCGGCCCGGTCAATGAAACACGAGCATATTCATCCTGCGACCCGAACTTTTCAGGCTCTCCGAATCTTCGTAAACCGTGAACTGGACGATCTGAAGGCGTTGATGGAAGCGGCTCCTCGGGTGCTTCGGCCTGGCGGCCGGCTGGTGGTGATTAGTTTTCACTCGCTGGAAGATCGGATTGTGAAAGATGCGACGCGGGCGGGCGCGAAGGACGAGTACTTTCGATTGCTCACTAAAAAGCCTGTAACGGCATCTGAAGACGAGATTGAACGGAATCCGCGATCGCGCAGCGCCAAGATGCGGGCGGCAGAAAAAGTTTGAGTCGTTCAAATTTAGTTAGCTCAGTTTGAGTTGCCTCGGAGAAACTGCCGGGCTCCCGGTGCGGTGATGGTAAGGCGTGCCGGGTAAAGACTTTAAAAAAAATCTGTGGTGGAGTTTTTCCGGAGCAGCCAAGCAAAAAGAAAACAAGGCCGCGTTCGGAGAAGAAAAACGGGAATATCGAAATGACATTTACCGGCACCCTGATTGAGAATCTGATGGCAACCGTCGAGCGCGCGGAACAGAGGGCGCAGCCGGAGGGGGCCTTGGCCGCCAAATCTCCGGCGGTTGAGCCCTGTTTTGTCGAGTCATTGCTTGCAGAACCATTGCTTGTAGAGCCCTGGTTCGCCTCCGTGCAGGAAAACGCAGAGTACGATTCCAAATTCATTGGGGTGGCCTAATCATGAGCGCCGTAGCAATGCAGAGCGCAATTTTTTCCAGGCGGCGTAAGCCTTGCTGGCTGGGGACTCCGGAGATTTATTTCCGCAAGACCATCGACAATTCACGCCTGGTGAAGGTCGAAGACCCGCGCCGCGAGCGCGAGATGAAATATTTCGGACTGGCGCTGTGTTGCCTGTTTCTGCTGGTCATGGGATATGCGCTGCAACATTTCCGCGCCATTGAATACGGGTACAAGATAGAGACTCTGCGGTCCGAGCGCGATGGCCTTACGGAAATGAACCGGGCTCTGCGGCTGGAAGAGGCATCGCTGCGCGATCCGGAACGAATTGATTTGAAGGCGCGCAAGCTGGGCCTGCAACCGCCGCAGCCAGGGCAGGTGCTTCGCATGGACTCGCCCAGCGATGCGGCTGCGCCGGTGATGGCTAGCGTGACTCCGGTCGCGGTGGTGTCGGCGAGATAAGTGACAGTGTTTGTGCGGGACGGGACCCTTCGGCTTCACTCAGGGCAGGCTCCGCCCCGTCACCACACGATTTTTGGCGGCGGCTCTACGGAGCCGCCGAAAGCTTCTAAGGACTGTTTGTGACGGCGAGCACCTCTTCGAACGGCGCACGATTCAGGCTGTACGCTTTGTCTGGATTGCTGTGTCTCTGGCTGCTGGCGATCTGCCTGCGGCTGGTTTATCTGCAAATTTTCTGCTACGGCGATTTCGAGCGGCGGGCGCAACACCAGCAGCAACGCAGCTTCGATCTCTCGCCGAAACGGGGCGTCATCTACGATCGCGCGGGGCGCGAACTGGCGATGTCAATCCAAGTGGACTCGGCGTTCGTTGTGCCCTCGGAAGCTCCCGACCTCCCCAACACCATCAGCCTGATATCGCGCATCACGCAAGACGATCCCCGCGTTGTGCTTGCTGACTGCGGCGCGCATAAGACTTTCTGCTGGGTGGCGCGCAAGGCCGATGCCGAGGTGATTGACCGCATCCGCACGCTGAATCTGCAAGGCGTGCACTTTCAGAAAGAAGCCAAGCGCTTCTATCCCAAGCGCGAGCTGGCGGCGCAAGTTCTGGGATATGTTGGCACTGACGATCAGGGTTTGAGCGGCCTGGAGAGGCAATTTAATCAGCAGCTGCAGGGCAGGCCGGGCAAGCTGATGATTTCCGTCGACGCCCGCAAGCGCTGGTTTGCCAGTGTTGAAAAAGAGCCCGAAGCCGGCAACAGCGTTGTGCTCACTGTCGATCAAAACATCCAGTACATTGCCGAGCGAGAACTCGAACGCGGGATGGAAGAGACGCACGCCATCGCCGGCACGGTGATCGTGGAAAATCCTCACACGGGCGAGATTCTGGCTCTCACTAACCGGCCTACGTTCAATCCTAATATTCGGAAGGAGATTAAGAACGAGGCGCTGAAAGACCGCGCCGTTAGTGACATTTACGAGCCTGGGTCGACTTTCAAGATGGTGACGATTTCGGCTGGGCTGGAAGAAAAGGTGACGCGGCCCGACGAAATGTTTGATTGCCAGATGGGATCGATCGTCATCAACGGCATGCGCATACGCGACAGCCGGCCGCACGGCATGCTGTCGGTCGCCGACATTATTGCGGAGTCGAGCGACGTTGGCGCTATCAAAGTTGCGCTTCGACTTGGTGATGAGCGCTTCTACAAGTACATTCGCGCGTTCGGATTCGGCCAGCAAACCGGGATCGAGCTTCCTGGGGAAACGCGCGGCATGACCAAGCCGGTGGAACGCTGGTCGAAGGTTTCGATTGGCGCGATCTCCATGGGCCAGGAGATTGGCATTTCGCCGGTGCAGCTTGCTTCGCTGATTTCGACGATTGCCAATGACGGCGTGCACGTTCCGCCGCGCATTGTGGCGGGCACCATTGCTCCGCAGAATGGTCCGCAAACGATCGTCTTCCAGCCGGGCGAGGGGGCGCGCGTGATTTCCTCTCTGACCGCGGCGGAGATGCGGGAGATGCTGCAGGGAGTAGTGCTCCACGGCACCGGGCGCAAAGCGCTGCTCGAGGGATATAGTTCAGCGGGCAAAACTGGGACGGGTCAGAAGGTGGACCCGGCCACGGGCGCTTACTCGAAGACGAAATATGTCGCGTCTTTTGCCGGCTTCTCTCCGATCAACGATCCGCAAATTGCGGTGGTGGTGATCCTTGACTCCCCCGTCGGTCTGCATCAGGGAGGCCAGGTGTCGGCGCCGATTTTCCAACGGGTCACGCAACAGGTGCTCGAGTATCTGCACGTCCCGCATGACGTTCAGCTTCCGGCCAGCCGCCAGGTATTGCTGGCGCGGCGCGATGTTCCGGATGCAAGTTTGGAAGAAAGCTCGCCTGATCGCCTTGGGGCCAGCCTGGATATGGCCGAAGCCGCCGCGGACAATGCTGAGCCCACCATTCTCGGTCCGCCAGCGGTGATTGCGCCGGTAACCAAGCCCGGCGCGATTGGAGCACAGGTCGTTCCGGCCGCGCTGACCGCAAGAGATGCGGATCACTCGGCACCGACCGCTACGATGACGGCGGCGAATTCGGCTGCTGCCAGTTCACCCGCCGCGAGTTCACCGGCTACGAATTCTCCAGTTACGAATTTTCCAGTTACACAATCGGAGAATTCACCCGCGCAGAGATTGCCGGCCAGTGGAACGGTGGTTCTCGACGTGGAAGAGGGAGGGATCGAGGTCCCATCGTTTCTCGGCAAGAATCTGCGGGTGGCGATTGAGGCCGCGCAGGATGCCGGGCTCGACCTCGACGCTGTCGGCAGCGGCGTTGCTCGCGAACAATCGCCTCAGCCGGGCGCGCGCGTCGCGGCGGGATCGCGTATCACGGTGCGTTTCGGCAGATAAACGCAGTCTATTTATAATCACTCCAATGACATTCCAACAGCTCCTGCAGGGCGCCGAGGTCCTCTTCCAGAGCGGAAACCCGGCGGTTGCAGGGATGGAATACGATTCGCGACGGGTGCGCCCGGGAACTGTTTTTGTTGCCATGAAGGGTGGGACCAGCGACGGCAATCGGTTCATCGACCAGGCCATCGCTGCTGGAGCGGTTGCAATCGTAGCCGACTCCGCCGCCGAGGTGCCGCGTCCCAACGTTGCCTGGGCGCAAGTGGTGCATGGACGCCGCGCGCTCGCCCGCTTGAGCGCGAATTTTTACAAACGTCCCGCCGAGCGCATTGCGAATACTGGAATTACCGGCACGAACGGGAAAAGTACCACTGCCTTCCTCATCGAATCGATATTGCATGCCGCCGGACGTAAGACCGCGCTGATCGGAACCATCGAGTATCACGTCGCCGGAAAGATTCTTCCGGCTCCGCATACCACGCCGGAAGCACTCGATTTGAACCGGCTTTTGTCGGAAGGCCTCAGCCTTGGAGTCACCGAAGCGGTGATGGAAGTGTCATCGCATGCGCTGGAGCAGCAGCGTGTTTTCGGAATTCCGTTTGATGTCGCGGTATTCACGAATCTCACCCGCGACCACCTCGATTACCACGGCACGATGGAAGAATACTTCCGTGCCAAGCAGGTGCTGTTTGAAGGCTGCGGGACGGACGCGCCGCGCGCCGCCGTTCTCAACCTTGACGATGAATACGGGCACCAGCTTGGGAAACTCAGCAAAAAGAAAAGTGCATTGGTGTTTTCTTATGGTCTGACATCGGGTGACTTCCATGCCGAGTCCATTGAAATCACGCCGCGCGGGACGCGGTTTCAAATGGTGACGCCGACGGGTAAGGTCGCCATGTGGTCTCCGCTGATTGGCTATGTGAATGTGTACAACGTGCTCGCGGCTTCGGCCGCAGGTTATGCCCGCGATTGTTCCAACGAGGCGATCGCAAAAGGGATCTTCGACCTTACCAGCGTTCCTGGCCGCTTTGAGCGCGTCGATTGCGGCCAGCCCTTCACGGTGGTGGTGGACTACGCGCACACAGACGACGCGCTGCGCAACCTGACTGCGCTGGCTCGGGATTTTGTCGCTCGCGCCGGCGTCGTCGACAGGGTCAGGGGCAGAGTCATCACGCTTTTTGGATGTGGCGGCGATCGCGATCGCACCAAGCGTCCGCTGATGGGCGAAGCCGCGGGCAAGGGCAGCGACTTCGTTATTCTCACTTCCGACAACCCGCGCTCGGAAGATCCATTGGCCATCATGAACGATGCGGTTGTTGGATTACAAAAGTCTGGATTGCAGAAATCAGGCGCAAAATATTCCATGGAGCCCGATCGCCGCAAGGCCATCGCTCTCGCTCTGCAGCAGGCAATCCCCGGCGACATTGTGCTGCTGGCGGGCAAGGGGCATGAAAAAGTGCAGATCACCCGGGAGGGAACAATTCCCTTCGACGATGTAGATGTTGCACGAGAGAATCTGCAGGCCCTGGGCTACGACTGCAAGAGCGCCGCGAAAGCTGGCGCGGCGGGGAAGACCACATGAAACTTCTTCTCTCCCGCATCGCCGAATTCACGTCCGCAGACGGCGAGTACGACGGTCGCGCCGCTGCTCAGGGATATTCCATCGACTCGCGCACTGTGAACCCGGGCGAACTTTTTTTTGCGGTCAAGGGCGAGCGCCTCGACGGGCACGATTTTGTCGAGCAAGCGTTGAGCCGTGGCGCGATTGCTGCGGTGGTTCGCAAGGATCAATTGGGGCGCTACTCCGGCTCGACGGTCGCCGCCGGACTGCTTGCGGTCGACGACACTCTGGTCGCGCTCCAGACTTTGGCGACGGCGGTGCGAAAAATTTGGGGCAAGACGGCCATCGGCATTACCGGCTCGATGGGCAAGACCACCACCAAAGAAGCGATGGGCCATTTTCTCGCGATTAAGTATCGCGTGCATCGCACCAAAGGGAACTTCAATAATCACTTTGGTCTTCCTCTGGGGTTGCTTACGCTCGAGCCGGAATACGATCTCGCCGTGGTTGAGATGGGGATGTCGCACGCCGGCGAAATCTCGGCTTTGGCTCGGATCGCCCTACCCAATCAGGCCGTGGTCACCAACGTCGCGCCCGTGCATCTGGAGAGTTTCGATTCCATCGCCGGAATCGCGCGCGCGAAATATGAATTGATCGAGGCACTCCCTCACGGCGGCACAGCGGTGCTGAATGCCGATGACGAATATGTGAGTCAGTTCGGTCGCGACTTTAAGGGCAAGGTCATTCTATTTGGGTTGAACGCGACCGCAGATGTGCGGGCGGAAAACATCGAGATGCTTGGAGTCGAAGGCACGCGCTTCGATCTTGTCAGCCGCCTGGTTAGCGATGAAATCCGTCAGCCGGTGCACAGTCCGTTGCTCGGCAAACACAACGTCTATAACGTGCTTGCGGCAGCTGCCATTGCGCTTGAGCACGGCATCACTCCGTCAGAGATCGCCGCGGCCCTGCCGTCGCTCCAGCCCGCCGACAAGCGTGGACAGGTCGTCCAACTGGGTAACATCACAGTGCTCTACGATTGCTACAATTCAAGTCCGAAGGCGCTTATGGCTGCGGTGGATACCCTAGCGGCCATGCCCGCGCGTCGCCGGATTGTTGTCGCCGGCGAAATGCTGGAGCTCGGCGCGACCGGCGAGCAACTGCACCGCGAGTGCGGGCGGTATGTGGCGGGAAGTAAACTTGACCTTCTGCTTGGTGTACGCGGGTTGGCGAAGCCTATGGTGGAGGTGGCTCGCGAAGCAGGCATGAATGCGGAGTTCGTCGCGACTTCGGAGGAAGCGGGCGAGTGGCTGGCACGCGAAACACACGACGGCGATGTCATATTGTTGAAAGCGTCGCGCGGCGTGAAACTGGAAAAGGCGCTGGAGACGTGGAAGAGAAAGAGCGGCAGCGAAGGGGGAAGCGCGAGTTCCCTCGGGGGCTAAAGCCCGCGTCAATATTGGTTCCGAGCGGCAGGGCTGAACGGCTTGTAGAAAAAGTGAATTCTGGTGCGCAGCCCCTAAAAGGGGCATTTGATTTCGAACGACCTACGGTATCGCTAAAGCGATATCCTGATACGAAGCCGGAGTTTTTCCGCAAGCTGTGAAGCCGTGCCCTTTCAAAGCGCCTTATGAGATAGCTTGTAACTAACTGAGAGCTGACAGCTGAGAGCTGACAGCTGATGTCGGAGGCGGATTGCTTTACTGGCTGCTCTACCTGAAGCTCTATCACTACTTTCCGCCATTCCGTATTTTCCGTTATCTGACTTTTCGCACTGCCTTCGCCAGTCTCACCGCGCTGTTTACCGGCTTGATCGTTGGGCCAATTGTGATTCGGCGGTTGCGCGATTTTCAGATTGGGCAGTACATACGCGAAGAAGGGCCGCAGGCGCATCAGAAGAAAGCGGGCACTCCGACCATGGGCGGGCTGCTGATCGCGATCGCGATTCTGGTGCCTACTTTGCTTTGGGCCGACTTGAGCAATCCGTTTGTGTGGATTGCAGTATTGGCCACGATGGCGTTCGCTGCGATCGGTTTTGCCGACGATTACCTTAAGGTCGTTCATCGCCGCAATCTCGGCCTTACCGCGCGCGTCAAGCTGGGCTATCAGATCGCGGCCAGCATCCTGATTGCGATCGCGCTGATCGCTTTGCAGTACCGCAAAGAGTATTCCACGGTGTTGTTCGTCCCATTCTTCAAGCAGTTTCATCCGGACCTGGTGATCCAGAGATTGGCGGCGCATCCGCAACTCTGGCCGTTGGCTTTTCTGCCGTTCGTGGCATTCGTTGTGCTGGTGATTGTGGGATCGAGCAACGCCGTGAATCTTACCGACGGCCTGGATGGGCTCGCCATCGGCTGCACGGTGATCGCGGCCGGAGCGCTCGCGGTGCTTACGTACGTCAGCGGCCACGCCACTTTTGCCACCTACCTTGAATTGCAGAAAATGCCGCAGATTGGTGAGCTCACCGTCTTCTGCGGAGCCATGGTCGGTTCCGCCATTGGATTCTTGTGGTATAACGCGCACCCGGCGGAGGTGTTTATGGGCGATGTCGGCTCGCTGGCGCTGGGCGGCGCCATCGGCACCGTAGCCGTTATGATCAAACAGGAACTGCTGCTGCCGTTCATCGGAGGTATTTTCGTGATTGAAGCGCTCTCCGTGATCCTGCAGGTTGGTTCCTACAAGCTGCGCAAGAAACGGATTTTCAAGATGGCGCCGATTCATCATCATTTCGAACTGCTGGGCTGGTCGGAGTCGAAGGTGATTGTGCGCTTTTGGATTGCGTCGCTGGTGTTCGCCTTGTTCGCGCTGACTACGCTGAAACTGCGATAAGAGAATTCACCACGGAGGCACGGAGACACGGAGGAAACCCAAATCTTGTCTTTTCTTTCTTCGTGTCTCTGCGTCTTCGTGTGAAGCAAATTTCATGGATCTTAATAACAAACGCGTGCTCGTGGTCGGTCTGGGTAAATCGGGCGTGGCTTCCGCGCTTTTTCTTAAGTCGCGCGGGGCTCGCGTCACGGTTTCTGATTCCAAGCCCGAGGCCGAGTTGCGCAATGAGATCCTGCTCCTGCTGGAGCATGGGATCGCGGTTGAAACCGGCGGCCACGGCGAGCGCACTTTTCGCGGGCAGGACTTGATCGTAGTCAGCCCGGGCGTGCCGCTGGACGCGCCGCTGTTGGCGCAGGCGCGCAGCCTGGGAGAACCGCTCATTGTCATTGGCGAAATTGAACTCGCGGCGCGATTTCTGGCCGGGTCGATCGTTGCCATTACCGGGGCCAACGGCAAGACCACCACTACCTCATTGGCCGGTGAAATTATTGCGGCGGGAAACTTCTCCACGCTGGTGGGCGGCAATATCGGTACGCCGGCTATCAACTTTGTGGATCAGGCTGGGCCCGCGACCTGGACCGTGCTGGAAGTATCAAGCTTTCAGCTGGAAACGATCGTGGAGTTTCGTCCGCGCATCGCGGTGATTCTGAATATCACTCCCGACCATCTTGATCGCCACAAGACTTTTGATAATTACGTCAACGCCAAAGCGCGCATCTTTGAGAATCAGAAGCAGGATGACTTCACCGTCCTCAATGCCGACGACCCTACGACCGCTGGATTGTCGGACCGCACACGGGCGCAGTTGTTCTGGTTCAGCCGCAAGAAAGAGGTTGAGCGGGGCGCTTTTGTCCGCGGCGCGCATATTTACTTTCGAGATGGGCATAACGAACGCGACATTCTTCCGCTTGGGGAAGTCGCGTTGAAGGGCGGACACAATTTGGAAAATGTGCTGGCTGGTGTCTCCATCGGCATGCTTGTCGGGTGCCAGCCGGAGCAGGTTCGCGAGGCGGTCCGGAATTTCAAAGCGGTTGAGCACCGGCTGGAGTTCGTGGCCAGGGTCGAGGGCGTCGATTACTACAATGACTCCAAGGCCACGAACGTGGATGCCACGATCAAGGCGCTAGAAGCGTTTCCGGCGGGCGATAGTCCGCACCTGCACCTTATTCTTGGCGGCAAGGATAAGGGCAGCGACTACTCCGTGCTCAAAGAACTTTTGCGGGAGCGGGTGAAGCGCGTGTACACGATCGGGGCGGCAGCCGCGAAGATCGCAGCGCAGATTCAGGGCGCGGCCGAGATCGATCATGCGGAAACTCTGGAAAACGCGGTCCGGCGAGCCAGCGGGGCGGCGGCTCCGGGCGATGTGGTGGTGCTGGCTCCGGCCTGCGCCAGCTTTGACCAGTTTCAGAGCTACGAACATCGCGGCCGAGTGTTTAAAGAGATTGTGCATTCGTTGGCCGTGTCGCGAGCCACGTAAGAGCAGGTCCCAGTTCTCAGTTCTCAGTCCAACCGGCTCCGCCGATGACCAGGGGCAACGTGGTGGAACCAACTCAGTTATCACCTTCGCAAAATCCGCAGCCGAAACACCTCCATGTTTTCTCTACTCCGTGGTGAAATAAACACTCCATGGCTAAGCGGGTCAGCGTCGATCGCTGGATGTTTACCGTGACCGCGATCCTGGTATTCATCGGACTGGTCATGATCTTCAGCGCCTCGGCGGTGATGGCTAAGGAGCGCTTTGGCTCGGCTTACGAATTTCTGCTGAAGCAACTGGTATGGGCGGTCGCCGGACTTGCCGCGCTGGTGGTGGCCATGAAGGTGGACTACAAACGCCTGCAACATCCGGCGGTGGTTTTCTCCTTCCTGGGTTTTACTACCCTTCTGCTCATCTCGGTTTTTTTTCTGGATCGCGCCCACGGCACGCACCGCTGGTTTCACCTGGGTGCAGTTTCTTTGCAGCCTTCGGAGCTGGCTAAGCCCGTGCTCATTCTGTTTCTCGCGTGGTTTCTGGAAAACAAAATCACGGACATGGAGGATTGGCGCAATACGCTGATTCCCGCAGTGACGCCTACTGTCGTCTTTCTGGGGCTGATTGTTTTTCAGCCTGACCTTGGAACAGCCATCGCTTGCGCGGGCATTACTGCTTGCATTCTGTTTATTGCGGGCATCCGGCTGCGGTATTTTGGATATGCGTTTGCGGCTGCGCTTTTACCGCTTTATTTCTTGATTTTTCACGTTTCTTATCGGAAAGACCGCATTCTGGCGTTTCTCAATCCTTACGCCGACCCCAAGGGATTTGGGTTTCATATTATTCAGTCGCTGATAGCGGTTTCTACGGGCGGCGTTACCGGGGTGGGACTGATGGAAGGGAAACAGAAATTGTTTTATCTTCCGGAGCCGCACACGGATTTTATTTTTGCGGTTACTGCCGAAGAGTTGGGGCTGGTGGGTGCGCTGGCCGTCATTATTCTCTTTGCTATTTTTCTTTGGCGCGGGACGCGGGCGGCTTTGCGGACGCAGGACAACTTCGGGCGATTTCTGGCGGTTGGAATTACCAGCATGATCGTGCTGCAGGCTTTCATTAATATCAGCGTGGTGCTGGGGATGATGCCTACCAAGGGGATTCCGCTGCCACTTGTTTCTTATGGCGGATCGTCTCTGTTTGTGACATTGATGTGCATTGGAGTGCTGCTGAATATTACTAAGCAGGCGGAGTAACTCTCGAGAGTTCGGCGGCCGTGGAATCCAACCCTAACGCCGCAAAGGGCGCGACGTTAGGATGGGGCACCCGGAGCCGTCTCTACAGTTGTTTCTCCAAGGCTAGTAACTGCTCTTTGCGATCTATGCCCCAGCGATAGCCGCCTAAGTCGCCGTCTTCGCGGATTACTCGGTGGCAGGGAATGGCTACGGCTACGGGGTTGGTGGCGCAGGCCCTGGCTACGGCTCTGGTGGCTTTGGGCATGCCTATCTTTTTGGCTACGGCGCTGTAGGAGCGGGTTTCTCCTCGGGGGATTTTTTGCAGAGATTGCCAGACTTTTCTTTGGAACGCAGTTGCCCTGATGTCTAGCGGGAGGGCGGCGTTCGTTTCCTGGCCCTGAATCAGGCTTGCTAGAGCGCTTCGCCATTGAGACATGGCGGCATCGTCGCGGCGGCGAGTGGCGAAGGGGAACTCCCGCATTAGGCCTTGCTGGAGTTGGTCGTCATTTTCCGCAGATCTGTCGGCGAATTGGATCGAGCAGATGCCTTTGTCGGTGGCGGCTATTAACATCCGTCCTAGTGGCGAGTTGGCTATGGTGTAGCGGACTACGGCGGCTACGGCGCCGCGTCGATATTTTTCCGGAGTCATGCCTAGCTGCGTGGCAGTGCGCTCGTAGAGACGGCTGCTGGAGCCGTATCCGGCGGCATAGAGCGCCGTGGTTACGTCGTGGCCGGCTTGCAGATTCTGTTTCACCTGGCGCAGGCGGACGGCGTCGATGTAGGCCTTGGGTGAAACGCCCAGCACCGACTTGAACGTCCGCTGCAGGTGAAATGGACTGCGGCGGAATTCTTTGGCCAGCAGGCCTAGGGTCAGGCGGTCTTCTATGTGCTGCTCGATGTAGCGGCACATCGCGCGGACGAGCGCAGATTGCGGATTTCCGTCAACCGCCTTCGGACGGCAGCGCAGGCAGGCGCGATATCCGGCCCGCTCGGCTTGGAGTGCATGATCGAAAAAGCGTACGTTCTCGCGGCGCGTGCGTTTCGCGGGACACGATGGACGGCAGAAGATGCCAGTGCTCGATACGCCAAAAACAAAGGCGCCGTCGAGTGAGGTGTCGCGATCGACGACGGCTTGCCAACGCCGGGCGCTGATTCGCTCGGCTGATCCGGAAACGGGTTGTGGAGTTCGCTTCATCGCTTCTTCTTCTGAGAGTATCGCATTGGTTGCCATGCGGATAACATAGGGCAGGGGCGTCTGCGCGGACTATCCGAATGTTGCGGTCAAACTCAAAATCCCAAGGGTTAGAATGTTGTGGAATCCCACCCCTGCCACAGTACGCGCAAGGATGGGGCACCCGGCACCCGGCCGAAGTGAGAAAAGACTGACTAAGGAATGAAACTGATAGTGTTTATAGCATTCACGCTTGTCGCGTTTGCGCCATCCGTTGCAAGCGATTCTTGCAGACAGACAAGCTATGGAGCCTGCTTCACCGTTCACGGAAGATACGAGATTGACGCAGATAAGGAAACTATCTGGATCATCGGAACGCACAGGGAACTCATGGTGGACGAAGGACCGGACAGTATATATGCAGCATTCGGGGCTGATGATCTAGAGGGATACGATCATTACGTTATCGGCAACTTCACCGTCTGTCCCCTAGAAAAAGCTGTTCTCGGTGAAATGCGCCACGTATGTGTCCAACGAGCTGCCAATCTTCGGCGGACACCGCGCAAGCAGTCGAATTGACTTACTCTGCGCAGAGGTTATGAATTGTTTGGAAACTCCGGTTGCGTAAAGTACATACCTCTGTCTGGTGAAACAGGTAGGATTTTGGGTTCGTCTGTTACGAAATTCAATTGAATTTGAAGAGGAATTCTTTATGAAACGGAATCGCATCACTCTGTCGCTGGTAGTGGTGGCGCTGGCTTGTACGGTTGCTGGCGCGCAGGTTTTGACGGGCGATCAGATCAAGAAGGCTGCTCCGAACTCGTTTTTCTTTGCCGGCCAGAGCGCGGCCGTGCAGCAGCGGAATACGGCCGGTTTGAAGAACTCCGCTGGGAAGTTGGTGCTGGCGGGGCTGGTGGATACATCGGGGTATTCGACCGCGATCGCGGAAAAATATCAGGGTTTCCTGATCACGGAAACCAAGCTCAGCTTTGACGGAGCTACGCTCGATCCGGGAGAGTATGGATTCGGTTTCAAGGATGGCAAGTTCACTGTGATGAATGTGGCCTCAACCGACCTGTTCTCGATTGCCAGTCAGAACGACGATCAGCTTAAGCATCCGGTTCCGTTGAAACTGGAAAAAGACGGGACTGGGTATCGGCTGTATGCGGGGCGGAGGTATGTGGTTGTGAAAGCGGATTAGGGCTGGTTTTCGATGTTTCAGGGTTTCAGAGTAAAATCGGGCGTCTTCGCTGGCTAAATCCGTATGAAACTTGTAACTTTTGAAAACGCGGCGCGGCAATCGCGCGTTGGCGCGCTGCTCGGCGAGCGCCAGATCGTTGATTTGCACGCGGCTTGCGCGCTCCACTTGCGCGATGTTGCGGGCGCGTCCGATATGCGGGCGCTTTTCGGCGGCGGAGACGCTAGCCTGGGGGCCGCGCGCAAGGCTTTCGACCTTGTCGCCCAAGCCGTTGCCGGGGGCGCTGATGTTAGCGAACCTGCCGGCGACCGTGTGCTCTATTCACTCGGCGACATTCGACTGAAGGCACCGATTATTCCGAAGAAGTTTTTTCACACGGCGGGCAACTTTCGCGAGCACCACGAAGAGGCGACCAGGGCTGGCTTTTCGCATCCGGTGATGCCCTGGATTGTTTTTTTCCAGAACACCGACGCCATCATCGGACCGGACGAGGCGGTGATCTATCCCGAACACCTTACGCAGGAATTGGATTACGAATTGGAGCTGGCGGTCGTTCTGAAGAAAAGCGGCAAGCACTTTACGCCGGAGGAAGCGGCCAGTTACATCGGCGGCTATGTGATTTTCAACGACATTACGGCGCGCGACATTCAGCGCCGAGAAATGAAATCGGGCGTGTTCAGCTTCTGCAAGGGGATCGACACCTTTTGCCCGCTGGGGCCGTGGATCGTGACTGCGGACGAGATTGCAGATGCGCACAATCTGGCGATGGAACTGCGCGTGAATGGCGAGGTGCGGCAGCGTTCGCATTCGAGCAAAATGTCGGTCACGATTCCGGAGATACTCGCGCATTACTCGCCGATGGGATACAGCGCCGGCGATGTGGTTTCGACAGGAACGGTGTCGGGGGTGGCGGCGTTTTCGGGAGATCCTAAGGCGTGGTATCTGAAGCCGGGTGATGTGATGGAATGCGAGATCGAGAAGATCGGAGTGCTGCGGAATCCGGTGATCTCGTGGGAAAAAGCCTATGGGCGAAAGCCGGCTTCGCTGGCGACGGCGGAGAATTTGTAGTTGGTAATTTGTAAATGGTAATTTGAAACCGTTACCCTCCAAAAGCCTTGTCTAGCAACGGTTTTCGGGCGATCTTTCGGACGACGCTTTCGGACGAGATCGAACGACCGCCCCGGCCTGGACTTACCACGGCAACGCTGGGTTGGTTACTCATTAAGTGCAGACGCTTGCACCCGCGGGCGGAGCCCGATCCCGTGTCAGCGCACTAACTCTATTTGCAACAGATACTTACATTGTCCCTTGCGTATGGTTTCACGGGTGCACTTAAGAAGCAGGAAGCCCGGAGCGTATAGGGCAAGCTGGGGGCAATTTTGACCGTCATTTACAGCGCCGAATGCGCAGCTCCTAAGACGACGTCGCGGCCGGCAGCCATCATGCCGCTGCTGGTGATTTTGTTCATCGTCTCCTACGGCATTCTCACCATGCTGGTTTTCGAGCAGGGGAAGACCATCGAAGCGCAACGCAGTTTAATCCGCGAGATGTTGAAGGACAGCACCCAACTGGCCGCGCTGAAAGACAAGCTGGCCCGGGATGACAAGCGGGTCCACGACAAAGCGGCGGTACCGGCGGAGCAGAAGAACGCGGATTCCGGCAATCCTGCCGCGGGCGCAAGCGGGGTAAAGGGATCGGATGCTAAAGGCTTGGACAAACAAACAAAACGGCCGGGTAAGTCGGCGCACACCATGAAAGTCCCGGAGAAGCCGGCTGCGGATTTAGAAGATGTGCGGCGCTTAACGCAAGTGATCTAGGAAGTTCATAGCGGCGGAGCAACGCGAATCGGCGAAAGCGATTCGCGTTAACAAAGATCGTTCGACAAAGATCGTTAGACTAAAGATCGTTCAACGAAAGACCCAAGAGAAACGGTTCTGTGAAAACTCGGCCCTATGTGGGGGGCCGCAAGCGAGACCCAAATCATGAAGGCCCTAGCCCTGGCATTAGTGTTGTCACTTCCCGTCCCCAGGTTGGCACCCCCAGCCCAGCTCTCCCCCACCCCCAGCCAGCAACCGGCAAAGAGAAAGGGAGGGCGATGGTACTTCGCCGCAACCGGACACGCCGTCTATTGCTATGGACCGGTGATGACCATGCCCGAGCCGCAAGGGGGGTTGATGAAAGTCGCTACGTTTTGCCGCGGCGATCAAACCATGGTGCCGCTGAAGGATTAAACCGACGGTTAAGACTGGCTGATACACTGGTGCTGGTCGGGAGCCCGTTCCTTTGGGAACGGGCTCTTTCTTTGTTCGCGACAAGCGTGGAAACAGTTTGCGGGAGGATTCAGTCGTCCCTCCGGGACTTGAATCATTTCCACCGCTTTCCCAGCGCTGAGCCCCTGGTCTATTGGCGGACGCCCCTCCGGGGCTCTAGGCGCCCTTCCCGTTGGTTGAGAAGTTAGAGATTTTTCCCAAGCTCAAAGCGGGCTTACTGCACAACCAGGTTGAAACTGACCGTCTCCGTAACCGTTCCCGCGTCCGATGTGAAAGTTCCTGTCACCGTAAGGGGATACGTGCCGGCTGCAGTACCGGGAGGATCGCTTCCTCGTCCGCATGATGGCAAGATCGCAAGGGTAGCGAGCATGCACAACAAGAAAATCAACATGTGCAGACGTCGCGCAGGTTTCATCCGACGCTTGCCGGGCAGGACTACCAGGGCCGCGAATCCGGCGATCCCGGCGAGCCCAACCAATCCGGCCATCCGGCTTCCGTCGGAACGTCCCAGGGGCGGCGGCTGCAGAAAGCCCGTCGCTTGCGTGGTGGTGGCTGTGATTTGAACTGGAACCGTGGCCGTTCCACTCAGCGTCATCGTACTCGAAGCTGGCGTGCAGGTCGCCAGAGTTGGCTCTCCGCTGCAACTGAGCGATACCGACTGGGTGACTCCGGGGAGTGGAGTCAGATCCACGGTGAAAATTGCCGTCTGTCCGGGAACCACAGTCAGGCTGGTGCAGGTAGTGGTTAGTTGCGGCGATGGTGCCGTTCCCGTGCCAGTGAGTGGAACCATTTGCGGGGTGCCGGCAGCGTTGTCGGCAATGCTGACCGACGCCGTAGCCGCTCCAGCGGCTGTTGGGGTAAACGTCACGTCGAAAGTGCAACTGGAGCCGGCCGCGAGCGAGGCGCTACAGCTACCGAAAATCACGCTGAATTCGCTGGCGTTGGTTCCAGTGATGCTGAGTGAGTCGATCCCAAGAACCGCATTGCCAGTATTCGTGATTGTTACCCCCGCCTGTGCACTCGAGGTTCCAACGTTCTGCGAGCCGAAACTTACGCTCGTGGGCGCAAGCGAGACGACCGGGGCCGCAGTAGTCTGCTGTAAATAGACGACAATGCCTCCATTCGCGCCCGGGGCTATCAAGTCCGGCCGTCCGTCATCATTGAAATCACCTGTGGCCAAGATTTGTTGGTCTGCGTCGCCTTCGAAGTAAATCGGCGTCTGGAACGTTCCATCGCCATTTCCCAGCACAACGGCGGTGCCCGTGGCGAAGTCGAGCTTCCCATCTTCATTGAAGTCGGCGGTCACGATTGGGCCGGTGGGAAAGTTTAAAGAGAAGCCAGTGCTGAGGGTGAACGTGCCGTCTCCATTCCCTAAGAAAGGAGATACGGTATAGTCGCCGTTTGTATCGAAGGTGACCACGAGGTCTTGCTTGCCATCGCCATTGAAGTCGGCGGCAGCGAAAGAGATAGGGCCCGGCTGGGCAATATTGGTGACCACCGGGTCTGGGTTGAACTCTGGTGCGGTACCGAGAGCTCCGAGGAACACTCTGATGGCAGGACCTCCGGCATAGATATCCAGCACGGCCAAATCAAGGATGCCATCTCCGTTGAAATCAGCCGTCACCATATCGCCGAACTGCGTAATACTCCCGGTGAAAGATTGGCCTAAAGTGAAAGTGCCAGTGCCGTCGTTGTTCAGGATCTGCACGTTGCCATTCATCGTACCGGCAATGTCTAGGGAGCCGGTCTGGCTGAAGTCGCCTACAGCGTAGGCTATAAAACCGTCTGCCACCCCTATGCCGCTTGCGGTGAAAACGCCTTGCCCGTTGTTCTTCAGGTACACGTCGCCTGCAACGATGTCGACAAAACCACCATTATTGTTGAAAACTCCTGCCACCATCGAGCTCGTGGCGCCCTGGTTGAAAGCACCCTCATAACATGGGGCAGGAGTCTGGAAACTACCGTTGCCGATCCCTAATAGAATACAAACCACATCCGTGTCAGCAGAAACGCCCACAGCTAAATCCAGAATGCCATCGCCATTGAAGTCTGCAGCCAGCACGCTCGCGGGAAAAGCAGTCCCGTCGATGCTGTAACCGACGGGAGGGGTAAATTGCGGCGATGCCGGGGTCGCAATCTGGAAATATTCCACATTGGAGGTGGAGAGGCCGCTCAGCACCGACACCCAGGCGGTGCCCGCGGCGGCAATGTTCGCCGCCGGTACGGTCGCCTTTAACGTAAAGTCGTTGGAACTCGTTATGGTCAGCTGGGTGGTATTGGTGCCTTGCGTCCACAGCACGGCGTTTGGTGGCGGGGCGAGCCCGGCACCGTTGATCGTAAGCGTAAACCCCGCACCACCCGGCTGGGCCGCGCTCGGAACCAGGGGTTGTTCGATGGTGGGGATGGGGGGAATAGCGCCGGGCTTTTGCGCCATCGCCACAGTGCCGAGAAGGATTATGCAAAGGATTGTGCAAACAATGATTGTGCAAATAACGTATGTCGTCGCAGATCTCATGACGTCGTCCTTAAGGGCTATAGAAACGTGACTTGCCGCAACAACTTTGCCGCATCATTTCGCGCACTGCCCCCGCGGCGCGATATTACAGACAACTGGAGGAGGTATGGAAGATGACCCATTCCCGCGAGTCAGCACGATGCCTGTCGCGATACCGCCTGCTACAGCACCCAAAATCGGTATCCAGATTTTCGGCTGAGCAATAAGCACAGGATGAGGGTTGACATTCGTGTCTTCCATCGAGGTGCGAATTACTTCGGGGTCGGGGGGAAATCCGCCAGGGGGGACCTGCAGTCCGATCACAACCAACTGCCCCGCCAATAAAGTGACTTGCGCCTGATCGGAGTTTGTCTGATCGGACTTTCTCACAACTTTGGCCGAACCCAACATAGTTACGGAGACTTGGCCGACGTAACAAATCACCGTCGTGAGGCCGTTTTCATAACCTACGTAGAAATCGGTGCCGATTACGCCGATCACTGCGTTCGGCGTCCGGACCTCGTATTTGCCATCAGGCTTGGTAATCTTGACCACCTGGCTGCGCAGCTTGCCATAGCTCATGTACATCGAAGTCTGCTGCGATACGGCGTCATGCTGCACTACTTTGAGCGCGCCGTTGGAACCGAGACTGATGATGGAGCCGTCGGTGAGCCCGGCCCGCAAACGTCCCCGGTCAGAGGTTTGCAGCAGATCATTCCACTGCAGACTGTCTTTGGCCTTTACCGGCTGCGCATTTCGCCATGCGTCAGGAATGAGCGCCTTCACTTCTCCGGCGGTTTGGTTATCAGCTGGAGCCGCAAGCATGGGCGTTGCGACCAGGAGAACACACAGCAACACCGACAACGATGACTTAACCATGCCAAGCCTCATGAGGTCCGATGTGCAGGGAAGCCTAGCAGAATTGTCCGAAAAACAAAAGGAAAGTCAAGCTGCTTCCAGCACGGACTCCGACGCCATTGTCCAGAAGTCGGCTTCGAGCAGATACTACTCTGATCACTATGGTGTTCGTGCTCGACTACCTCGATTCTTAGCCGTGAATATAAATCCGACGCGTGAGTGTCTGCTTCGGTGGTGCGATTCAGGCCCTCTCATGAACCGGTAGATGGAGAGGTCGCAGATGGAAAGGTCAATGAGGACGATTGGCAATCTGATCGCAGCGGGAGTGTTTGTCTTCGCGCTGCTGCAGATGGTGCGACCCAGCATTCCAGTTACGCCGGCGACCGCCGAGCGGCAGACACCAACTGATGTCAAGAACGTCCTGGAAAAAGACTGCTATAGCTGCCACTCGGACCAGCGCCGGCTCGCGTGGTTCGACCAGATCGTACCCGCATACTGGCTGGTGCGGCATGACATCCTAATCGCGCGCGAGCACCTCAACTTCTCGACACTGGGCTCCAAGCCCCTCGCGGCACAGAAGGCGACGCTTTACGAGGCTGTGAACATGATCCAGCTGGGCGCGATGCCTCTACCGAGATTCACGAAACTACATCCGGAGGCGAAAGTAACTCCGGAAGAACTGGCAACCTTGAAGGCGTATCTGGCGCCGTGGACGGCTACGCCCAGTCAGGCCGCCACAGCGCCAGCCAACGGAGAGGCCATGACACACGCCGCGCCAGTCTCCCTCGCAGCGGTGCAGCCGGAGCCTGACGCATTTCCATTCGACCCGGCCTTTGGGGGATGGAAGCCGATCAGCTTCACCGATCGCGGCGACAACTACACTTTCCGATTCGTTCTCGGCAACGACATCGCTGCAAAAGCGGCACAATCGGGCAATATTTCGCCGTGGCCCGATGGAACGCGCTTCGCGAAGATTGCCTGGCAGCAGGAACTCGGCGCGGATGGCCTGGTGCATCCGGGCAAGTTTGTTCAGGTGGAGTTGATGTTAAAGGATGCCCAGCGCTACAGAGACACAGATGGCTGGGGATGGGGCCGCTGGCGGGGCCTCGATCTGAAGCCATACGGCACGGACGCTCATTTTGTAAGCGAGTGCACAGGCTGCCACATGCCGGTGCGCGGTGACGATGCCGTCTACACGCAGCCGATTACAACGGCCAAGCTTGCCGGTAACGAGATCGTGAACAACAATGCCGCAAACCTCCCGGCGAGCATGCCCTATCAACCCCTCGGCTGGAGCGCGATCACGATGTATGTGGATCCCAGGAACAGATCGATGGCGACCCTCTACGGAAATGACGAGGCGATCCGTGCTGTGAGAGCGCGTACTGATGCTGATGCTTCCACTTCCGCCGGCGGATCGGGAAGCGCGGCGTATCCGGCTGGTGCGGTGCTGGCTCTGGTTACCTGGGCACAACGCGACGATCCGCACTGGTTCGGGGCGCGCATTCCTGACAGGCCGCTATCGGTGGAGTTCGTGCAGGTAGCAGCTGCGGGACAGACAAGCAACTACCGGCGCTTCGCAGGCACAGGGCTTATCGAGGATAACGGTGCAGCCGGCGCGGCGGCGCAGAGGACGAGCTTCATGCTGGGTCTCGCACCGGCAAGCCTGCCGTAGCGATACTCTGCTGGCGACCGTCCCAGTCCAAAGGTTACTGTTGGTTCCCAGCACTAGTGACCAGCTGACAAGAAAGGCCTGCCATTGTCGGGTGACAAAGGCAGGCTTTAAATACGCAGTACGCAGAAAGGTTAAACAGCCGTCCTTCGATTAGGGACCAACTGCGCAACCGCCCGAGAAGGCGCAGTTCTCGTCCGCCAACCAGATGCTGTAGCGGCCCTGATTTCCCGCCGTCCCGTAAAAGAAGGGATACGAAATATCCTGGCTGCTCGCCGCACCGTCCGCCTCCATGGTGATGATGGCGGTCGTCGCACCCGTGTTGCCCGGATAGAACAGCGTTCCGTTTCCGTCATAGGCGAAGCTGTAGTCGAAGAACTCATAAACGTAGTTGCCCAGCGGATAGAGGTTGCTGCCATTGCAGCACGGACGTTCCACAATATATTCCGCACTGCTGCCCACTACTCCCGGTCCCGTCTTATAGGTCAGACTGAACGTCCCCGACCACTGTTGCGTGATGTCTTCGACGAAGACACTCTGGGTGGCGGTTCCCGCAACGGCAAACGTGACCACTTCGAAATCGTCGCCAGGGTTCACCGTGCACGGGCTGGTGCCGCACAGGATCGTCAGAATCGGATAGCTGGGATACCACTCCACCCAGCCGACGGTTGAAATCGAGCCGGCGCAACCGCCACCATCCCAAAATTGGCTGCTGCCGCCCTGCACCACGTCCCCATTGTCGAAGCCGTCGATGCCGTTCCACGTCACCGACCACCACGGCCCTTCCGAGCAGGGGATGTTGCCAAACGGATGGTTGGCCGTCGGCACCGGCCACACTGACACGACTTCATCGAAAGAAGTCTTGTTGCTCCACTTCGTGAGTTTGTTGGTCTGCGCGATGCCGCTCCAGTTCGAGGAATTATAGGCAGTCGTGCCGTCGACGTTCGATTTCGCCGTTCCGGTCGACATCATCTCCCGGCTCGAAACCGCTTCCGCTCTCACATCCGTCGCCCGGCAAACTTGCCCGGCCGACGCGGACGAGGTCGTCCGCCCCGAGGTCTGCGCGCTCTGGTTGCAGGACTGCAACGCCAACATGGCTCTGGTCCACTGTTCGTAGGCCTTTGCGTCCGACTTGTCGGGAGGCTGCGGCAAGCCGTAGCCGAGCAGCTCGCGGCTGGTTGCGTTCAACGGATCAAAACCCTTCGGCGGAGCCGTAAAAGCGCTCACTCCGGAAACGCTCGTGCTGACCTTGGGCGCCGCAGCGAAAATCGCGGTTCTTTCTTCTCCGCTTACGCGCTGCGCCACCGCCAGGGTAGTCAAGCTCGCGATCAAGACTGCTACCGCCGTGACTGCTACTAACCTACTTAAGAACCGCCAACTCTGGGTTTGCATGTATTTAAGTCTCCTCGATCGATTTTTTGGGGATCTTTTGCGGAACTCACATGGGGCGAATCCCGCGCCTTGTACAGATAAGCGGAAAGCGCGGGCGAATCGCCTCATTTGACCCTAAAAAAAGTATTCTTCATGCCGCTCTGGAGGCTCCATCTGGAAGAAATCAAAGTTCATGGACGAGGGTCTGAGCTTGCAAAATGCTGTTGACCTTCTCATCAAGGCGGGGCACCCTAGTGGCATGCCCGACGGTCCGGCCGGCCAGTTCACCGAGCTTTTGCAGCAGTGGAAGCAGGGTGACGAGAAAGCTCTGCGCTCTCTGGTGCCTCTGGTATACAAGGAGTTGCGTCGTCTGGCTCACTACCACCTCCAATCCGAACGCTCGGATCACACCTTGCAGAGCACCGCCCTGGTGCACGAGGCCTACCTGCGGCTGCTCGGGGAGCAGCCGGCGCGGCTGCAGGACCGCGCGCATTTCATAGCGGTTGCTTCGCGGCTCATGCGGCAAATCCTGGTGGACTACGCGCGCGAGCGGCGGGCGTCCAAACGTGACGGAGGATGCAAGATCGCCTTCGAGTATCTCGAAGCCTTGTCCGTCAGCGGAGACGCCGAACTGCTGGCTTTGGACAGCGCCCTCGACGAACTGTCGCGCATCGATGAGCGCCAGGGAAAGATCGTGGAAATGAAGTTCTTCGGGGGATTGTCGGCGCCTGAAATCTCCGAGGTGCTGGGAATCTCCCGTGCCACGGTCGACCGCGACTGGTCCACGGCCCGGGTCTGGTTGCATCGCCAAATAAGCAAGACCACATGACCACGCAACCCTGACTACTCAATCATGACTACTCAACCCTGGGAGCGCGTAAAGGAACTTCTGCATCAGGCCATGCAACTTCCCCCGGAGGAGCGCGCCCGGTTTCTTGATCGGGCCTGCCCTTCCGACGATGCACTGCGTGCCGAAGTGGAGTCCCTTCTCACAGCCGACGAAAATGTCCGCTCCAGCTTCATGCAATCGGGCTTCATGCAATCGGCGCCGCCGGGTGCGGATCCGATCGCCGTCGTTGCTTTGGAAGCGGGGCAGATATTTGCCGAGCGCTTTCAACTCGTCCGTAGGCTTGGCGAGGGAGGTATGGGGCAAGTCTGGCTGGCGGAACAGACTTCTCCCGTGCGGCGGCAAGTTGCGATCAAGCTGATCAAGGCTGGGATGTACGACGAGGCGGTAGTGCAACGCTTCCAGGCGGAGCGGCAGTCGCTGGCCATCATGGATCATCCCGCCATTGCCAAGGTATTTGACGCCGGAACCACGCCGCAGGGCCAGCCCTACTTCGTGATGGAGTATGTGCCCGGACTTCCGATTACCGAGTATTGCGATCAGAAAAAGCTGAAGATTCGCGAGCGCCTGGAGCTCTTCATCCAAGCCTGTGAAGGCGTGCAACACGCCCACCAGAAGGCCATCATCCATCGCGATCTGAAACCGGCAAACATTCTGGTGGTCGAAGTGGACGGCAAGCCCGTGCCGCGGATCATAGACTTCGGATTGGCCAAGGCCACCACATCGCCGATTGCGGACGAAAGCCTTTTTACCCAACTGGGACACTTTGTGGGGACGCCGGGGTATATGAGTCCGGAGCAAGCCGATCCCAATGTGCCAGACATTGATACGCGCACCGACGTCTACTCCCTGGGCGTCGTGCTCTATGTGCTCTTGGCTGGATTGCAGCCCTTCGAGACCCCGCAGCGGCAAAAGCAACCGCTCGACGAGTGGCTGCGAAAGTTGCGCGAGGAGGAACCGCCGAGTCCGAGCGCCAAGGTCAGCGCCGATCGGAACAGCTCGACTGCCACGGCGGAAGCGCGCGGCACAGAGCCCAGGCAACTGGTGAGTCTGCTGCGCGGCGATCTTGACTGGATCACGATGAAGGCGCTGGAGAAGAACCGCGCTCGGCGCTATGGCGCGCCTTCGGAGCAGGCAGCGGACATTCGGCGCTATCTGAACCATGAGCCGGTCGTCGCGCGCCCGGCAAGTGCCGGCTACCGGTTGCGAAAGTATGCGCGGCGGCATCGGGTTGCTGTGGGCGTGGCGGCTGGATTGGTGTTGTTGCTGGCTGCATTCTCCGTTGTGCAGGCCTTGCAGTTGCGCCGGATTACTCTCGAGCGCGACCGCGCCAACCGCGAGCGCGATCGCGCCAGCCGCATCACCGATTTCATGACCGGGATGTTCAAGGTGTCCGATCCCAGCGAAGCGCGCGGCAACAGCGTGACGGCCCGCGAAATCCTCGACAAGGCGTCGAACGATATGGGGACAGGACTGGCGAAGGATCCTGAGGTTCAGTCGCAGATGATGCAAGTGATGGCGACCACATACACAAACCTGGGGCTCTACCCTCGCGCTCACGAACTGGCAAAACGCGCCTTGGACGCTCGACAGGCTCTGCATGGGCCGGATGACCCGAAGACTCTGGAGTCGATGACTCAGCTGGGCTGGATTCTGGATCGCGAAGGACATTATGCCGACGCGGAGAAGTTGGAGCGCCAGGCGCTGGCGGGCGATCGTCGAGTCCTCGGACCCGAGGACCCGCTCACGCTCGAGACGATGGATGACCTCGCCTTCATCATGGAAGGTCTGGGCCATCCCGAGGACACGGAGAAACTGGAACGCGAGGTGATAGAGATCGCGACTCGCAGACAAGGTCCGGAGAGCACGCAAACATTGCAGTCGATGAACCGCCTGGGAATCGCACTTTTCGATCAGGGGCGTTATGCCGACGCTGAAAAAGAGTATCGTCAGTTGCTCGAGGTTACTCGCCGCGTCCTGGGACCGGATCACCCGCGAAGCTTGTCGGCGATGAACAATCTTTCATTGGCCCTCGTGTCGGAGGGCCGCTACACCGAGGCCGAGCCGTTGTCCCGCCAGGTTTTGGCCACGTATGGGCGGGTGTTCGGGCCCGAACACCGGAACACAGTCAGCGCAAACCAAGCCCTGGTGAAAATTCTGACCGCGGAAGGCCACTTGGCCGACGCCGAAAAACTGGCCCGCGAGAACTTGGCGATTCAATCGCGAACCCTTGGACCCGAACACCCTCATACCTTGCTGTCCGAATGCGTGTTGGCGGACTTGCTCTTCAGGGAAGGCCGAGTCCATGAAGCGGAACAATTGCAAAGGGAAGCGCTGGCGGCCCAGGTTCGTGTTCTCGGACCGAACAGCGCCGATACCCTGGTGAGTCAGAACAGTCTGGCGGGAACCCTGATCGCC